>Ga0272446_1001320_pt1 | contig 36262 bp, 22 predicted proteins | sample YNPCB0061_FD_194587 | JGI IMG/M metagenome (GOLD analysis project Ga0272446, IMG submission 194587) | Hot spring microbial mat communities from Yellowstone National Park, WY, United States - YNP-CB-006-1 | ecosystem: Environmental > Aquatic > Thermal springs > Hot (42-90C) > Sediment | place...
ACCGTCCAGCCTTTTTCTCCCGGTGGAGCGCCCATGGCGTAAATGCTGCTCCCTCCCGCCGTGATAAGCGCCGACTCAATCCCGTTCGCTTTCAAGATGGCCACCATCTGGTCCACCGCGTAACCCTTGCCGATGCCGCCAGGGTCGATTTCCACCCCTTTACGAGCAAATCGCACCGTCTTGCGCTCGGGATCGAGGAGGACATTCTGGTAGCCCACTCTACTCATCACCACCCGGATCTCCGCCCGGTGAGGGATCCGCCCGGAGCCCTTGTAAAAACCCCATAGCTTCATCAGAGGGCCAACTGTAATGTCAAATGTTCCCTCACTCTTACGGCTATAGTTCAGACATTCCGACAACAATCGAAAAAGCTCATCAGACACCACAACCGGCTGGTCGGCGGCGTTGCGATTCACCTCGCTCCACTCGCTTTCCCGGCGGTAATTCGACAACATGCTTTCCAGCCGCCGGACCTCCTCGAATGCCTGGTCGGCGGCGGACCGCAGCCGGTTTGCGTCCCGTCCGTACAACACCACGCCGAAGCTGGTTCCCATCGCATCCAGCGAGCCCTCATAGCGCAGCAGCTCGCCCGCCGGTAGCAGCGCGCACGCCGACAGCAGAACCAGCAACATCCGGCTCATGCTATGGCGTATCTCTCTCCTCGCGCGGGCGTCCTCGGCGGATGCGTCGCATCAGGGGACCGATGCGGTTGGGGTCCACCGCCGAATCTGGCTCGAAACGCAGCTCCGGAACCCGAAAAAGTTCAATTCTTTCAGCCAGTTGGTGGCGTATGAATCCAGTGGCATGGCGCAGCGCCTCGAAAGTCGCCCGGCGCGAGGCTTCATCGCCCGGCAGGCGTAAGGTAACGTGCGCCATGTGGGAATCGGGGCTCAGGTGGACCTCTGTTACCGACACCTCGCCAATCCGGGGGTCGGACAATTCGTAGTTTATGATTTCGTCCAACTCTTCCCGCATCGCTTCGGAAACGCGTTGCAGGCGCCGGCTGTCCATGAACTTTTCCTTTTCTTCATTTTCTCAACTCCACCCGCCGTCTGCCAATAGCCGCCGGTTAATTTTTCTAAGTCCTTGAGAAACAATACATAACCAGCTACAATACGGTCCATGATGCAACTCAGCAGGCGGGCATTCACTCTCGGCTTGGCTTCCGGGGCGGCGGCGCAAGCGCCCATGCCCCGCCGCAGGCTTGGCAAGATCAATTTCCAGGCGAGCATTCTGGGCATCGGCGCGCAACACCTGGGCGACGACGGCGTCCAGCAGAGCTACGTCGACCGCGTGGTGGGAGAGGCGCTGGACAGCGGTGTGAACTATTTCGACACCGCGCCGCCTTATAACCTCTCCGAGGAGCGCTTGGGGCGGGCGCTCAAGGGCAAGCGGGACAAGGTGTTTCTAGTCTCCAAGGTGGAAACCAACGCGCGTGGCGACGTCATGTACCAGATCCGCGACAGCTTGCGGAAATTGCAGACCGATTACCTGGACTGCTGCCACATCCACAACATCAGCCGCGACGACCGGTTCCCGAAACTCGAGCAGGTTTTGGCCCAAAACGGCACCCTGGCAGCCTTGTTGGACGCCAAGAAAAAGGGAATGATCCGCCACATCGGCGTCACCAGCCACCTGCGGCCGGCGCGGGTGCTGCCGGCGCTGGAGACGGGCGAAATCGAGCTTCTGATGTGCACGTTAAATCACGTGGAAAGGCACATTTACGGGTTCGAGGAGAAAGTTCTGCCCGAGTGCCGCAAGCGAAACATCGGCGTGATCGCCATGAAGGTGCTGGGCGGCCCGGTTTCGGGCGCCGGCGCCCGCTTGGTCAGCCCGCAACAATACCAGGACACTCTCCGTTATGTCTGGGGCATTCCGGGCGTTTCCGTCGCCATCATCGGCATCCGTACTGTCGAGGAATTGCGCCAAGCCGTGGCGGCTGCACGCACGTTCAAGCCGCTGAGCGACGCCGAAATGACGGGGGTCACCGAGCGCGGCAAACTGCTTGCCGCCCAATGGGGTCCGCTACGCGGCCCGGTGGCCTGAGAGCCAGGCGGCCTCAGGGCAAGCGCGTCACGCCCATCAGCCAGCGGTCGACGGCGCGCGCCGCCTTGCGCCCTTCCGAGATCGCCCAGACCACCAGCGACTGGCCCCGGCGCATGTCGCCAGCGGCGAAGACGCCGGGAATCGAGGTCATATAGTTCTCATCCGTGAACACGTTGCCGCGCCCGTCTAACATTACGCCCAGCTCATCCAGCAGCCCGTTCTTGACTGGACCCGTAAAACCCATAGCCAAAAGCACCAGGTCGGCGTCGATACTGAACTCGGTTCCGGGAACCGGTTTAAAGTCCGGCGGAGGGCCCACCCGCACTGCGTGCAGCCTTCGGACATGTCCGGAGGCGTCGCCTTCCAGCCGGGTGGTCGCGACCGACCACTCCCGGACTCCGCCCTCTTCGTGCGAGCTTTCCACGCGCAGCATGAGAGGCCACATCGGCCAGGGAGTGGACGGGGAACGCTGCTCGGGGGGACGCGGCATGATTTCGAACTGAGTGACCGACTTCGCCCCTTGGCGCAGGCTCGTTCCCAAGCAGTCGGCGCCCGTGTCGCCGCCACCGATGATCACCACCTGTTTGCCCGTGGCCAGGATGGAGGAGTTTGGATCCACCGCATCACCGGCCACCCGCCGGTTCTGTTGCGGGAGGAACTCCATGGCGAAGTGCACGCCTTTCAGCTCCCTGCCCGGGACCTTCAAATCGCGGGGTTCCTCGGCGCCGCCGCATAACAGGATGGCGGCGTATTCCTGACGCAACTGCGCCACCGGGATGCTGACGCCCACATGGGCGTTCACCACGAACCGCACGCCCTCGGCTTTCATCTGATCAATGCGGCGGTCGATCAGATGTTTCTCCATCTTGAAATCCGGTATGCCGTAGCGCAGCAAACCGCCCAGCCGGTCGGCCTTTTCGTACACCGTCACCCAGTGGCCGGCGCGGTTCAACTGCTGGGCGGCGGCCAGGCCTGCCGGACCGGATCCCACAACCGCCACCTTCTTGCCGGTGCGCCGCTCGGGCGGCTGAGGCTTCACCCATCCCTGCCGGAAGGCGTGGTCGATAATGTAGCGCTCGATATTCTTGATGGTGACCGGCGGCTCGTTGATGCCCAGAACACAAGCCGCTTCGCAAGGCGCCGGGCACACCCGGCCGGTGAACTCCGGGAAGTTATTGGTGGCGTGGAGCGCCCGGATGGCGGCTTCCCAGCGGCCGTGGTAGACCAAGTCGTTCCAGTCCGGAATCAGGTTGTTGAGCGGGCAGCCGGTGTGACAAAACGGCACGCCGCAATCCATGCAGCGGGCGCCCTGCCGTTGAAGCTTCTCCTCGGGAAATTCCTTATAGATTTCGAACCAGTCGCGCAGGCGCTCTTCCACAGGGCGGCGCTCTGGGACCTCGCGCGGATACTCCAGAAATCCCGTAACCTTACCCACGCACCACCTCCTCGGGTTGGGCCGCCCGCTGAGCGGCGCGGACCCCCAGCACCCGTTTGTATTCATGTGGAAACACCTTCACGAACTTGCCTTCCAACTCGCTCCAGTTATCCAGAATCCAAGCCGCTCGCGGACTGCGTGTATAAGCGATGTGCCGCCGGATGAGTTTCAGCACGATGTCACGGTCCTCCGGTCCAAGCGGCTCCAGGTCCACCATGCTTCGGTTGCACTGCACGGCGGCGAAACTGCCGTCTTCGTCGAGCACATAGGCGATGCCGCCCGACATGCCCGCCGCGAAATTCCGGCCGGTCTTGCCCAGGATCAGCACCAATCCCTTAGTCATGTATTCGCAGCCGTGGTCGCCGACCGCCTCCACCACGGCGGTGGCGCCTGAATTGCGGACGGCGAAGCGTTCGCCTGCCATGCCATTGAAGTAGGCCTCCCCGCCCGTCGCTCCGTACAGCACGACGTTGCCCACGATAATGTTCTCCTCCGGCACGAAAGTGGACCCGCGGGGCGGATACACAATCAATTTGCCTCCGGAAAGCCCTTTGCCGGTGTAATCGTTGGCGTCGCCTTCCAGTTCCAGCGTGATCCCTTTGGCGAGGAAAGCCCCGAAGCTCTGGCCCGCCGAACCGGTGAAGTGTAGCCGGATGGTGTCATCCGGCAAGCCCGCTGAGCCGTACTTGCGCGTCACCTCGCCGCTCAGCATGGTCCCGACGGTGCGGTGCACATTTCGGATCGGCAGGCTTAGCCGCACCTCCCTGCCGAAATTGAGGGCATCGCGCGTCTGGTGGATCAGTTTGTGATCCAACGCCTGGTCCAAGCCGTGATCCTGTGGAATCAGGCAGCGCCTCCCAATGCGCAACGGCGCCGGTGGATTGTAAAGGATGTGCGAAAGATCGATGCCTTTGGCTTTCCAGTGGTCCACAGCCTGGCGGTGCTCGAGCATATCCACCCGGCCGACCATTTCGTCCACGGTGCGGAACCCTAGCCGCGCCATGATCTCGCGCAGTTCCTCGGCCACGAAGAAGAAGTAATTGATCACGTGTTCCGGCGCGCCTTGGAATTTAGCCCGCAGCACGGGGTCCTGGGTGGCGATGCCCACCGGGCAGGTGTTGAGGTGGCACTTGCGCATCATAATGCAGCCCAGCGAAATGAGCGGAGCGGTGGAAAAACCGAACTCCTCAGCCCCCAACAGCGCTGCGATGGCTACGTCCCGGCCGGTTTGCAGCTTGCCGTCAGTTTGCAAGCGCACGCGGCTTCTGAGATCGTTCATCACCAGGATTTGCTGCGTTTCGGCCAAGCCGAGCTCCCATGGAATTCCGGCGTGCTTAATCGACGTGAGCGGCGAGGCGCCCGTGCCGCCGGAATCGCCGCTAATCAGAATCACGTCGGCGTGCGCCTTGGCCACCCCTGCCGCAACCGTTCCGACGCCGACTTCGGCCACCAGCTTCACCGAAATTCGCGCTTGGGGATTGGCGTTCTTTAGATCGTAAATCAACTGCGCCAGATCCTCGATCGAGTAAATGTCGTGGTGCGGCGGAGGGGAAATCAGACCGACCCCCGGAATCGAGTGGCGCACCCGGGCGATCACCTCATCCACTTTGTGGCCGGGCAATTGCCCGCCCTCACCGGGCTTGGCCCCTTGCGCGATCTTGATTTGCAGCTCGTCGGCGTTCACCAGGTAGTTCATCGTGACGCCAAAGCGTCCTGAAGCCACTTGTTTGACCGAACTGCGCCGCAGACTGCCGTCCGGATCCGGCCGGAAGCGCTCCTCGTCCTCGCCGCCCTCGCCGGTGTTCGACCGCGCGCCGATACGGTTCATGGCAATCGCCAGAGTCTCGTGCGCCTCCTTGCTGATGGAGCCGAACGACATGGCGCCGGTGGCGAAGCGCTTGACGATCTCTCCCGCCGGTTCGACTTCGGCGAGCGGAACCGGACGTGTCCCCTTGCGGAATTCCAGCAACCCTCGAAGGGTGCACAGGCGCCGGCTTTGGTCGTTAATCAAATCGGCGAATTCCCGATACGTGTCGTAACTGGACTGCCGAACCGAGTGCTGGAGCTTCGAGATCGTCAACGGGTTGATCATGTGATGCTCGCCAGACACCCGGAATTGGTAGTTTCCTCCCGGCTCCAGTTCGGTTTCCGATTCGGTGACCGGCTGGAAACCGAACTCATGCTTCATTTGGGCTTCCCGCGCCAGCACGTCCAGGCCCACGCCTTCGATGCGCGACGCCGTGCCGGTGAAGTACTTGTCCACTAAGGACTTGTTTAAGCCAATGGCCTCAAAAATCTGTGCCCCGCGGTAGCTTTGCAGCGTCGAGATGCCCATCTTCGAGAAGACCTTGAGCAGGCCCTTGTTGATCGCTTTCTTGTAATTTTTGAGCGCCCTCTCAAAGCTGATGCCCTCCGGCAGGCGTCCCTGCTTGGCCAGATCTTCGATCGTTTCGATGGCCAAATACGGATTGACCGCGCTGGCGCCGTAACCGATGAGCAAGCAGAAATGCATGACCTCCCGGGGCTCCCCGGATTCCACCACCAGAGCCACCTGAGTGCGGGTCTCCTCCCTAACCAAGTGGTTATGAACCGCCGTCAGCGCGAGCAAGCTTGGTATCGGGGCGTAGTCTTCGTCGAAACCGCGATCGGAGAGGATCAAAATGGTGTAGCCGGAGCGGATAGCCAACGAGGCGCGCCGGCAAAGGCCGTCGAGCGCGCGCTCCAGTTCCTTGGCCCCGCCGTCGACGCGGTACAACGCCGGCAGCGTAGTGGCCAAAAAATCGCCCCAGGAGACCCGGCGCAGCTTTTCCAGATCGCGATTGGTGAGAATCGGGTGCGGCAGCTTCAGCGTATGGCAATGCTGCGGGGTCTCATCCAGGATGTTGCGCTCGGTTCCAATGTAGCTGGTGAGCGACATCACCAGCTCCTCGCGGATCGGGTCGATGGGGGGATTGGTGACCTGCGCGAACAGTTGCTTGAAATAGTTGAACAGCGGCTGCGGGCGGTCCGACAGGCAGGCGAGCGGCGTATCGGTCCCCATGCTGCCCACCGGCTCTTCGCCCTTGACCGCCATAGGCGTCATGATGAGGCGTATGTCTTCATCCGTATAGCCGAAAACCCGCTGACGCCGTACGATGTCCGAGCTTTGCAGCGTATAGACGCGGGGGGGGTCCGGCAGCATGTCCAGCGTAACTTGGTTTTCCTTCAACCATTGGGCGTAAGGCTGCCGCGAGGCCAGCCTGGCCTTGATCTCCTCGTCGGGAACGATGCGGCCCTCCTCTAAATCCGCAAGGAGCATTTTGCCCGGTTGCAGGCGGCCTTTGAACTCAATGTTCTCCGGGTCGATGGGCAGCACGCCGGTCTCCGAAGCCATAATCAGGTAGCCGTCCCGAGTCACCAGATAACGCGCTGGACGTAGCCCGTTGCGATCCAGCGTCGCCCCGATCACCCGCCCGTCGGTAAACGCCACCGCCGCCGGGCCGTCCCAAGGCTCCATCAGCGAAGCGTGATATTCATAAAACGCCTTCTTGTCCGGCGGCATGGTGGCGTCGTGATCCCACGCCTCCGGGATGAGCATCGCCATCACGTGGGGGAGGGATCGCCCAGCCAAATACAACAGCTCAACTGCGTTGTCCAGGGAGGCCGAGTCGCTGACGTTGGGTTGGATGATCGGGAACAGCTTCGCTATGTCTTCGCCGAAGAGCGGCGATTTGAGCACAGACTGCCGGGCGTGCATCCAAGCCACGTTGCCTTTGAGCGTGTTGATCTCCCCGTTGTGGCAGATGTAGCGGAACGGATGCGCCAGTTGCCAGGTAGGAAACGTATTGGTGGAGAAGCGCTGATGCACCAGGCAAAGGGCGCTTACTGCGTCGGGATCGGAAAGTTCCTTGTAGAATTGAGCGATCTGCGGCGCCAAAAGCAACCCTTTGTAAACGATGGTGCGGGAGGAGAGGGAGGGCACATAGAAAAAGCCCTTGTCCTTAATATCGCTATTCCGGATCTCGTTTTCAGCGCGCTTTCGCACCACATAGAGCTTCCGCTCGAACTGGTCCTGGTCCATGCCTGGGGCGCGGCGGATGAAAATCTGCTCGATGTAAGGTTGGGAAACCCGGGCGATCCGGCCGATGGCGTCGGCATTGATCGGGGTATCACGCCACCCGATGACCTCCAGCCCTTCTTCCTGAACGATCCTTTCGAGAATGCCTTCGCACTGGAGCCGCGGCTGCGGTTCCACGGGAAGGAAGACCATGCCGACTCCATACTCTCCCGCTTCCGGCAATGAGAGCCCCAGCCGGCGGCACTCCTTGGCATAAAACTCGTGTGGAACCTGGATCAAGATTCCCGCGCCGTCGCCGGTTCGAGGATCGCAGCCGCAAGCGCCACGGTGCGTCAGATTGATGAGAATCTCGATTCCCTTGAGGATGATCTCATGAGATTTCTCGCCGCGAATGTTGGCGATAAAGCCGATTCCGCAAGCGTCTCGCTCCTGGCGCGGGTCGTACAGACCCTGCGCCGGTGGCAGTCCGTGAGGTACACTACACTGGTTCATCAGGACACCTTGGTGAATTACCAGACAGTATAGCAGGCGTGGAGTATTAGGTCAATAGTATTATCTGATATTGAACATTAGATGAACTTATGATATCATGTCCGTGGTGAACTTCTCTCAGCTCAAACTCTTCAAAGATATAGCCAAAACAGCAAGCATCTCGCGCGGTGCGGCGATGAATAGCATCAGTCAATCGGCGGCTAGCCAGCAGATTCAGGAGCTGGAACGCTCGCTCGGAGTGGCTCTGTTGGACCGCAGCACGCGCCCTATCGCTTTAACTCCGGCGGGAAAGCTGTATTACGAGCTATGCAGAGACGTTTTGCGGCGGCACGCGGAGTTTCTGAGCGCACTGGATCAGTTGAAAAACAGCATTGAAGGCTCCGTGCGGGTAGCGTCCATCTATTCAGTGGGAATCGGCGACATGGCGCGCCTGGAGGAAGAATTCGCCCGCCGCTATCCGGAAGCGCGCCTGGAGGTGGAGTACCTGCGCCCGGAGAAAGTGTTCGAGGCGGTGACCAGCGACCAGGCGGACCTGGGTATTCTTAGCTATCCCGAGCCGAGCAAGGAAGTTTCCGTCATCCCGTGGCGCCAGGAGGAAATGGTTGTAGCCGTGGCCCCTTCGCACCCGTTCGCCCGCCGTAAGGCGATTGCTCCGCGGGAGCTGGATGGCGTTGATTTTGTCGGGTTTGACGACGATTTGCCCATCGCACAGGAAGTGGAACGCTATTTGCGCGCCAACGGGGCGCACGTCAACCGGCTGATGCACTTTGACGTAATCCAGATGGTGAAGGAGGCCGTGGCGCTGGGCTCGGGCGTCAGCCTGCTTCCACGCCGGATTCTGGAATCTGAGATCCGCCAAGGGAGGCTGGTCGCCGTGCCTCTGACGCCGCCTGGACTGGTAAGACCGCTGGGCATTATTTACCGCCGCAAAAAGAAATTCAACCGGGCTACGGAAGCCTTCCTCGCGTTGCTTCAAGAACTTCCCGACCCCTCACTCATCCTCCAGAGCGCCTGAAGCCGGCGCCTTAGGGCGTCCGCCCGTTTAACCGGCAGGCGCCAGGATGGAATGGAAATATTCATAAGTCCGGCGCAAGCCCTCGTCCAGGTCCACCACGGGCTCCCAGCCCAGCAATCTCCGAGCTTTGCTGATGTCCGGGCGGCGTTGCTTGGGATCGTCGGCGGGCAGATCCCGGAATACGATCGGGGACTGGCTGCCAGTCAATTTTTGGATGTGCTGGGCAAATTCGAGAATGGTCATCTCTTGCGGATTGCCCAGATTCACCGGGTAGGGCTCGTCGGACATCATCAAGCGGCACAGACCTTCAACCAGATCGCTTACATAGCAGAAACTGCGCGTTTGCGAGCCGTCCCCATATACGGTGATGGGTTCGCCCTTGAGCACGGACTGGAGAAACGAAGGCACCACCCGGCCGTCATCGAGCTGCATTCGAGGTCCATAGGTGTTGAAGATGCGCGCGATATTCGTGCGCAGCCCGTGGACGCGGTGGTAGGCCATGGTAATCGCTTCGGCATACCGTTTGCTCTCGTCGTAGCAGGAGCGCAGCCCCACCGGGTTCACGTTGCCCCAGTACGATTCCGACTGGGGATGTTCCAGGGGATCGCCGTAGCACTCCGAAGTGGAGGTCAGCAGAAAGCGGGCGCCGTCCCGGCGCGCCACCTCGAGCATATTACGCGTGCCTGTCGATCCGGACTCAAGCGTCTCAATGGGATGAGCAAGGTAGTCTTTCGGGCTGGCCAGAGACGCCAAGTGCAGTACGGCGTCAAAGGGACCTTGGATGGTCACCGGCTGGGTGACATCGAATTCGAGGAAGCGGAAGCCGGGATGTGACCACAGATGGGCGATATTGCGCCTAGATCCGGTGATCAGGTTGTCCAAGGCGACCACCGTGTGGCCGTCTTGAAGCAACCGGTCGCACAAGTGCGAGCCGATGAACCCGGCGGCGCCGGAAACCAGAATATGCAAATGAGTGATCCTCCAGAGGTTAGCCTTTTCTCATTGTAACCGAGGCGATCCGTGCCAAAATCAATTCAACCATGACCGCGAGAACACCGGCTGAAATGGTGGCCCTGACGCTAATGGCGGCGGCCTCGGTTTCCCTGTTCCTGCGCCGCTTGTTGGCGGTGGCTCGAATCGTACTGGCGGCGAAACCGGATGCCGATTTCCGGCTTCGACCTCTCGCCCCGAGATTCCGGCAATTTGCCCTGGAGGTGGCATTGCAGGCGCGAGTGATCCGGGAACGCCCGCTGGCAGGTTTGGCTCACGCGGTGGTTTTCTGGGGATTTTGCATCTTCGCTCTGGTGACTTTGGACCATTTGGCGCAAGGATTCGGCTTTTCGTTCCTTTCGCCACACTCGGGTTTGGGTTTGTGGTATCACCGCATCGCGTCGGTGTTCGCGGTGGCTGTGGCGGCAGCCATTCTCGGCTTGGCGCTGCGGCGTTTCCTGCTCCGTCCCAAGTGGCTGGGGAAACTTTCCGCCGAATCCGGGGTCATCGCGGCGCTCATCTTCCTCCTGATGGTCACGCACCTGTCGCGTTCCTGGTGGCTGCACACCTTGGCGCTGCTCGTCTTTTTGCCATTGATTCCCCAGACTAAGCACCTGCATTTGCTGCTCAGCCCGCTTACGGTTTTCCTGCGCCGCGGCTCTTTCAGCCGAATACCGCCGCTTCAGGGAGATGAGGACCTGGGGCTGGAGACGGGCCGCGATGTGACGCGCCTGGTCGCCTTGCAGGCTTTCACCTGCGTGGAATGCGGCCGCTGCATGGAGCACTGCCCGGCTTACAACACCGGCAAGGAATTGAACCCTAAGGAAATCGCTCTCGGATTGCGCAGCTACCTGCGCGAATGCGGTCCGCATAGCGGCGATCCGCTGCTGGGCAAGCATCTATCGCCAGAGGCGGCGTTTCAGTGCACCACTTGCGGCGCATGCGAATACCAGTGTCCGGTGGGGGTGGAGCACCTGCCTATCATCATAGGCCTGCGCCGCGGAGCGGTGAACACCGGCAGGTGGGAGGACGAACATGGCGGCAAGCTGTTCGTGAATCTGGAACGCTACGGCAACCCATTCGGGCTGCCTGCGGCCGAGCGCGACAAGGTTGCGCAAAAAAACCGGCTGCCGCTGTTCGACGGGTCGCAGGAGTACTGCCTGTGGCTTGGGTGCATGGGTGTCTTCGATCCGCGCGGGCGCGAAATCACCGAAGCGCTCATCGCCCTACTGCGGCGGTTGAATGTCAGCTTCGGCGTGCTGCGCAAAGAGAAGTGCACCGGGGATGCCGCGCGGCGCCTGGGTAATGACCTTCTTTTCGGGCAACTGGCGGAATTCAACATCGAGCAAATCCGCGCCGCCAAAGTGAAGAAGTTGCTCTCGATCTGCCCCCACTGCGTGCGCACCATCGGCGAGGACTGGAAAGAGTTCGGTTTTACGGTCCACATCGAGCATCACAGCGAGTTTCTGGCGCGGCGGCTGGAGAGCCTGCCCGATGCAACCAAAGACGGGCGCTTGACCTTCCACGACCCCTGCTATTTAGGACGCTACCGGGGCGTCTACCGCCAGCCGCGCGAAGTGGTCCGCCGCCGCGGCGTGCTGGTGGAGGCGCCGCGCCACGGACCGCGTTCGTTCTGCTGCGGCGCGGGCGGCGGCTTGATGTTCCTGGGCGAAGAAAAGGGGGAACGAGTAAGCGCCGTGCGCGCCAAGGAACTGGCGGCCACCGGGGCGCAAGCGATCGTCACTGCGTGCCCGTTCTGCCAATCCATGTTCCGCGATGCGCTGGCGGCCAGCGGGCCGGCGCCTCGGCTGCTGGATATCGCTGAGATTGCCGGCGGGTTAACGCTGGGTCAAAACTTCAAATAGAGACCGAACTGGATCCGGCGCGAATAAGAGAATGTGTCGGTGATGCGGCCGAAGTCTGCGCTCGAGATGAGCTGGTCTCCCACCAAGAAGGTCGCATGATTGAAGATGTTCGTGGCTTCCATGCGGAACTCGACCGATGTCTTTTCGGTGAGCTTGGTGGTCTTAAGCACGCCCAAGTCGGCGTTGAAGTTCCAAGGTCCGGAGAACATGCGGCGCTGTAAGCCGCCGACGGTGCCTGGTTCGGGATGGAAGAAGGCTTGCCCCGGGAAGGGCGCCGCGCCGTCCTGCCCCACGCCGCGGCCGTCGGGTCCAATCATCGAGGCGGGGAAGAAGTAGGGGCCATCGCCGGTCATCCGCATGCCAAGCATGGCGTCCAGTTGGGGCTTGGTGAGATTGGTGTTGGCCGTATTGTTCGAGGAGCGGTAGCCGCTGGAGCGGTTTAGCGTGCCGCGCTGCGAAAGGATGGAGAACGGCGTTCCGGATTGCCAGATCACGATGGTGCTGACCGCCCAGCCGCCGAAGCGCCGGCTCTTCTTGAGGAAGGGGATGTCATAGATGGCGTTTCCCTTGATGGCGTGGGTCAGGTCGAAGTCGGCTCGCGCCCGCTCGATGCGCCCGTTGGCCAGATCCAGAAAATGCTCCAGCCGGGCGGCGCTGTAATTGCCCGCCGAGTCGCTGAGGACCTTCGAGAAGGTGTAGTTCACTTGAAAGTCGAGGTCCGTGCCCGCTCGCCGCCGCACCTCCACTTGCAAGGAGTTATAAGTGGAGTGGCTGAAATTGGTCAGCAGATCGGAACCCAAACCGTAAATGTTCTCAAAAAAGTTCACCGGACCGTTCAAGCCGTCGATCTGATAACGCGCGGCCAGTTCCCCGACTTCGCCGCGCAGGATCAGGTTGCGGATGGTCGAGTTATTCAACTGTCCGGATCGCACGAGCCGCGGAAAGACCGTCAACGGCTGGCTTCCAGGAATATTGGGGTTGTAAGCCGGATTAAACGTTCCCGTGGCTTGCCGGGCCAAAAAACCGTTATTGCGGGCGCGCAGAAAATCGTCCAGGAAGCCATTCTGGCGGATGATCACCTGGTTCAGATCGAAGGCGCGATAGCCCTTGACGGCGTGGTTTCCGACATAACGCGCCTCCAGCGTGAACAGCTTCAGGTTGTGCTGGAGTCCCACCGACCATTGCTGGACGTAGGGCGTCCGCAAGTTGGGATCCACCAAACCGTAGGCGGTGGTGGGGTTGATCGCATAATTATCTTCGAACTTCCGCGGCACCTTGTACTGGGGCGTCGCAATCTTGGGCAGTCCCGTGCTGATGCGGCCGGTCAATCCTGTATCTTCGGCGGTGGCTTGCAAGCCTTCGTTGAACCAGGCGATGGTGACGGGCGCATACAGCGACTGGTCATTGACGTGGCTGATGCTATAGCCGGCGCGGAACGCCGTGCGGCCGTTACCGAAAACGTCCCAGGCCAGGCCCACGTTGGGGGCGAAATTGTTGCGGTCGCGGCGGTACAAAGGCCGCCCTGCGGCGCTGCCGGCGAAATCGAGCGTGGAATTGGACAGCAGGGCGCGGCGCACATCGCCCCCGCTCACCAAAGGCTGGAGCAGCAGAGAGTCGATTTCATCGGCCGGGCCGGTGAGCGTATAGCGCAGCCCCAGATTCAAAGTAAGCCGCGGGCGGGCCTTCCAGTTGTTCTGGACATACCAGGCCCAGTCGTTGAGCTTGTAGCGGCGCCGGTACGGCTCTCTGGGAACGAAACCGGACGTGCGGCTGGTGATATTGAAGGTTTGCGAATAGCTGGTGATGTAGCCTGCCAGGCTGGCCAGAAAATCGTCGGCGGCGACAAGGTCGGCGCTGCGGATGCCCGGCAGTTGGGATTCACGGACGCCCTGGTTGCCGGAGCCGATGCCTATGTAGTAGGTGGGGATCGTTCCGAGTTCATCGAACTCCCGCGTGCGGACCCCCTGGAATTGGAAGCCCGCCTGGATATTGTGTCTGCCCCGCACGTAGCCGGCATTATTGGCGAAATTGTAGGTATTCGTAGCGCGTCCCTGGGAACGGAAGGTGTTGACCGGGTTGCTGAAGACAAAGCCGTCCACGATGTAGTCGCCGAATTGCTGAGAGGTCAGGAAATCGCCGGGGGCGCGGTTGAAGCCGAAGCGCACTTCGTTAGTGAGGGTGGCTTTGGGGCTCCAGCGCCAGGCGGCCGAAAGAAGATTGCTATGGTTGTCGTTGACGACTTTGGGGATCTTCGAAAAGTCATTGTCCATGTCGTCCGGGCGGTCCGACACGTCGCGGTTCCAGGCGTATGTAACCGCCAGGGTGTGGCGCGTCGAAAGCAGATAATCGGCTTTGATCAGCACATTGTCGCGCGTCCAGTTGTTGCGTTTATTGAAGCGGTAGCCGGCGGTGTTGCGCAGCAGCGTGGGGGTGCTGTCGCCCTCATCGGTGTTGTTGATGAATTCCGGACCGGGCACCTCGGCCAGAAGCTGGCGGACAAACGGATCCATGGGCACTCCGGCGGCGTTGAGGAGGTTAACCTTACGGACGTTGCCCTGGGTATCGCGGTAGGTATAGATGCCCTGGCGGGCATCGGCGGTGAGGATGGTGCGGTTGACGGGGGTCTGCTGCCGCTGCCGGTAGGCTTCGTAGTTGGTGTAGAACAGCAGCTTGTCCTTCTTGATGGGGCCGCCCAGGGTGGCGCCCGCCTGGTTCTGGTTAAGGAACGGTTTCTCCACGCCGTCCCGGTTGTTAAACCATTCGTTGGCGGAAAAGAAATTGTTGCGGTTGTACCAGTAAGCCGAGCCGAAGAAGTTGTTCTTTCCCGAGGGCGTGACGATGACGACCTGGGCCGAGCCTCCGCCCATGGCCGAATTGGCGTTGGCCGAGGCCACCGTAAACTCGCCCACTTGGTCGAGAAAAGGCAGATTCGGCGTGTAGTCGAGCGAGTTGTCACGAATGAAATTGTCCTGGATGTTGATGCCGTCCAGAGTCATGTTGCTGTAGGAAGTCCGCTGGCCGTTGATGACGGTTTCCGAGCGCCCGTTAGACACGACGCCCGCTTGCGTGCGGATAAGATCCAGCGGGTTGCGGTCGAGCAGGGGCAGGCGGCGGACTTGCTGGTTGGTGACCGTGGTGGACACTTCGGCGTTGGCCGTTTCCACCGACGGCGCGCCCGCCGAGACCTCGACGGATTGGGTGACCGCAGCCACCGTGAGGGTGATGGGCGGCACGACGGTCTCGCGCGCCGGATCCACCTTCACATCCCGCACCACCTGGATGTTGAACCCCGCCGCCTCCACTTTCAGGTCATATGTGCCGGCGGGAACGCCCGGCAGATGGAACAGACCTTCGGTCGTTGTCTTGGTGGCCATCACCGCCTTTTCGGCTCGCGGAAGCGTAATGCGGACCTCCGCGCCGGGAACCGCGGCGCCGGTGGAGTCCGCCACCGACCCGGTGATGCGCCCCGAAGTCTGAGCCAGCAAAGGAAGACCACACGCGATCAAACCAACGAGTTTTCGCATATTCTTCTACCACTGTATCCAAACCCGCCGGAACACTCCGGGTAGCGGTCCCCTGGATTGGCAGCCTGTTAAAAGAAAATCCTGATCCCAAATTGGATGTAACGGGGATTCTGCGGCACATAAAGGGCGCCCCCGTTCTGCCATGCTTGGCGCAGCCGGTAGAGCTTATACCCTTCCATCGTGGTGATGTCGAAGTTGTTTGGCTGCTTGGAGAAGAAGTCCTGCGGAAGCGGAATACGGAAGAAATCCACCGGAAGCGCTCCCGTGGGCAGGCGGCTGCCGGTGACGATTTGCTGGACCCGGGCGAGCAGGGCGGCGCCGTCCGGCGTGCTAGCCAACGGCTTGCCGTTGGCTGCCGCCCAGGCGTTGTAGTCCGCCGAGCTGATGACGCCTTCGTTGGGTGCGCTAAAGACGTCGGTTCCCCCACCATTGTTGGGATAAACCCTCAGGACGGGGTGGTTGAAGGCGTTGATGAAATCGACACGCAACTGCACGCGGCGCTTTTCGTCTATGCGGAAATTTTTCTGCACGGATGCGTCAAAGTACTGTTGCATAGGGCCGCGGGCTCCGTCGAACGTCCGCGGCGCGCTTCCAAGTTGGCCTTTGGCTGGACGCATGAAAGCTGCCGGGTTGACATAGGGCTCGCACAGGCTGCCTACCGGACAACTGCGCTTCCAATTCGGGTTGACGATCGGCACGCCCGGATTCAGGTCGGGACGAATGGTATGAGTGCCGGCGCCCAACCCGTTCGAATCGGCCATCGTGATGACCGCCGGGTAGCCCCCCATGAGCCGGAACACGCCGCTCACAGTCCAGTCGCCCCCTGTCCATTGCACCGGTTTCCAGGAACGGGACAGGAACCTTTTGCCGCGTCCGAAGGGCAGATCATATAGGAACGTTGAATTGAAGTTGTGCTTGATGTCGAAGGTGGACACCGAGCGGTCGCCCTTGCGGGTTCCACCGAACGTCACTTGACCGTCCACCCGCCCGGTGCTGAGCACGTTCTTGTCGGGCGACGCATCCGAGGCGTCATCAATCGACTTGCCGAAAGTGTAGTTTCCCGTGAAGGCCAAGCCGCGGCTGGTGCGCCGCGTGACGCTGATATAAGTGGCGTGGCGGATGCTGTTGGCGGAGGCGTCGTAGTAACTATTGAGGCGCTGGAACCCTAGGTAGGGGTTGGCCAGATCGCCCTGCGGCACGGTCACCACGCGGTTGCTCACGTTGCGCCGTCCCAGCGGGTCGTTGACCGCCGTTTCGGGATTGAGATTCGCTCCCACCAAAGCTTGTAGGTAGTTGAAATCGCGTGGGTTGACGCTGATGCCGGGCATAAACAGGTGCGTCCCCTTGTTGCCCACGTAGGCTGCCTCCACCACCATCGAGCGCGTGGCTTGCCAGGAAAGAGTGAAGTTCCAGTTCTGAGTGTAAGGCGTCCTAATGTTGTTGGAAATGATGAAGCCCGGGATGTTGATTCCGTTCAAATACACCAGACCATCCTCGGGAATGTCCAGATACTGTTCCGGTGAGATGGGATTGAGCAGCGGCGGATTGGAACCGATGCGCATAACGTAGTTGGGGTCTTTCTGCCCGGAATTCCAGCCCAGCGTGGGCGTGGACCCGCCGAAATCGGGATTGGGAAGACGGTTATTGCCGGTCAGTGGGGCGTGCGACAAGCCATAGCCGCCGCGCACCGTGACGCGGTAGGGCTTCAGAAGACCGGGACTCCAGGCGAAACCGAAGCGCGGTTCGAAATCGCGATAGCTGGGGTCGTAAAGGTATCTCGACCGCCCGCCGCGTCCCGAGTATGCAAACGGCGGCACGGTGGCTTTGGTGATCACCCGCCCGGTGATGAGAGTCAGCGGCTGGGGCAGCGGATAGTCTTTGGCCAGATCGGGACGAAAGACCCCCTGGCGGTCAAACTTCTCGGTGCGCGGCAGTTGCAGCGAATAGCGCAAGCCCAGGTTCAAGGTGAGGTTGGGTCTCACCTTCCAATCGTTCTGCACGAACGCCGCACCGCTGTTCCAGCGGTAATAGTAGGGAATCAGCACATTCTTGAGCGTGACATTGTTCGGCACGCCAAGCAGGAAGCTGGCAAAGGCATTGCCGCCGATATAGCCCGAGGCGGTCCCGTTGGAATTCGTTTGGACGAACCGGAAGGCGTAAACGCCGCCCGCGGCCGCGTAAAGGTTCATGACGTTGAGCCTGGCGTGAGTCAGATCCACGCCGAATTTCAAGTTCAACCGCGAGGTGGACTTGTAGACGATGTCGGAGAGGTTATACCGCTCCTCGACGTTTTCGTTCAGGGTGGAACCCTGAGAACCGATGTTGCCAAAGGCATTCAATTCGAAGGTGAACATCGGCAACCCGCCTTTCGTGAGGCTGGGGAGGCCAAGTTCGGTGCTGAGGTTTCGACCGGTCTTGACATCGAACTCCGGGGTGAACGATCCGCTGAAGCGTCCCCGCGTATAGTTCAAGCGCAGGTCGTTGATCAGGGTGGGCGAAAGCGTGTGCGTGTCCGACAGCATCATCTGGCGCGAGTAGCTGTAGTCGGCCCCGTTGCCGTTCACCTCGCTCCCGAAGCCTTTCTGTCCGATCGCGGGAACGCTGGTGAGCCGGAAGTTCAAGCGGTTGCGGTTCGAAATGGTTTGATCGATCCGGGCCGTGACGCGCTTCTCGTTCTGTTTGACAAAGCGTTGCGTGTTCCAGTTGACCAGGTTGCCGGCCCCGTTGATGTAATATTCTCCACCGCGCGGCAGGTATTGGAGCGCTTTGAGCGACGACGGATCCATCATGGTTTTGGGGATCCGGTTGCCGGGGAAGGGGAGGTAGGTCTGGCCGGCGGCGGGCGCCGGAATGGCTTGGAGCTGGCTGCCCACCAGATTAAATTGTTGAAAAATGGTGCTATCGCCGGTGACGCGAACGCCGAAGCGGGCCGCGACATCGGCGGGCGCCCAGCCCCCGGCCACCGGCACAATGCCGCTGAAGTCGCCTTCGCGCATGGCGTCGGTGGGCAGCAGCGAATCCGCCTGGACGTGATCCTGACGGTAGCGCGGCTCGAAAGCGGCGAAGAAAAAGGTGCGGTTGCGTCCGTCGTACAGCTTGGGCAGCACCACAGGTCCTCCGGCGGTGAGCGAAAACTGGTTGTTGCGGAGGTTAGAAACCGGGCGGTTGACCGAGGCGGTGGTGAACGGCGCCGCGTTGGTGGCGGGGTTCCGGGTGTACCACAGGGCGGTTCCCGCCAGCCGGTTGGTTCCCGATTTGGTCGTGGCGTTAATGACGCCGCCGCCGGTTTGCCCGTATTCGGCTGAATAAGCCGAAGTCTGCACTGTGAATTCCTGGACCGTCTCCGGCGAAAAGCTCACCACCGCCCGCGCCAGCCCCACGCCGGTGTTCACCACACCGTCCGCCAACATCGAGGTCGAGCCCGGGCGCCCGCCGTTCACCGATAGATTGAAGCCCGGAACCGTAGCGCTGGCGGTGACCGCCGGATCCTCGCTGCCCACGTCGCCTGCGACGTTAGGCAAGGTCACCGCAAGGTCGAGAACACTGCGGTTATTCAGTGGAATGTCGATGATTTCGCGCTCGGTGATGGTGTTTCCCGTGGTCCCTGACTCCGCGTTCACCAAGGGGGCTTCCGCCATCACCGTCACCTCGCTTTTCACGTCGCCCGGTTGCAGCACGACATCGGCAGTCTGGACCGTAGCCGTGTCCACCTTGACCTCTTCGATGACGGCTTTCTTGAAGCCGGGGGCTTCCACGGTGATTCTGTAAGTCACCGGATCGAGCGGTTGCACCGCATAAAAGCCGGCCTCCGATGTGGCGGCTTTCCAGGATTGATTGGTCGCGAGGCTGGTAACGGTAACCGTAGCGCCGGGTATACCCGCCCCAGTGGGGTCGGTCACCGTGCCGGTGATTCCGCCGCGGTTGGTTTGCGCAGATGCCAGAGCGGCAGCCGCCCCGAGGAGTGTCACGAGGTGTGAGATTCGCATAAGGCCCCCAACAAATTCTGTTCCATCTTACGGCTTCTCGTTCCGGCTGTAAAGCCGTATCCGGCCGAGCAAGCCAGAGGGAACCGGCTGCAAGTTTTCCACGTCCTGGGGCACAAAACGCACGCCGTAACGGCGGTTCAGTTCGCTGTAATCGGCCGGCGGGCGCCCCGCAAGCTGGTTGATGGCGGTGTTGGCCACCACGATACGAAGAGCATTGACGCCAGGTTGCAGCAGACGGGTCACTTCCAATTCAAACGGAGGCGTCCAGACGGCGCCCGCGCGCTTGCCGTTGACGTAAACCACTGCCGCTTCCCGCACCGGGGGCGCCAGCGCGGCGGACATGCCCGGCTGCTTATGATCCTTTTCGGGCTCGGGTTGTCCCTGACCGAAATCGAGGAAAATCCGGCCGCTTTGTTTAAGGCTGTTGGCGTCTAACCGAAAGATCTTTTCGTAAGTGGCGGCGCCGGAGTAGTACTTGGTCCGGGGATCTTCCGTCCAGGACCGCAAGCGCTCCATAGGAGCTTCCATCTCGAGACCGCCGAAGGTCACCTTCCAACCGGTGGTGAGATCGATCTCAAACGGCTTGCCGCTACGAGAGCTTGGCGCCGGACGGGTGGGGAGCGTCCTGGCGAAGACCAGCACGCGGGATTCATAAGGCTCCAAAGAAAACGCGAACTCCGAACCTTCGCCTGCGGCTTTCGCCGTTCCGGACATCGGATCCCACCATTCGGCCTTCATCCCGGCAACGCGGAACCTGGCGCGCACGCGGTGCGGGCGGTTGCCTGTATTAGCCAGGAAGTAGATCTGCACCGCTCCGGCGTCCCGCCGGATAAAGCCGATTTCAGGCGCCGGCGGATCCAGCGCCACATCCGGGGCGAGCAGACCGGAAAGCTTCTCTCGCAAAGAAGCAGGGTCCGGGATGAAGTGCGACGGCGCCTTGGGACCTTCGAACAACCTGGCGGAAATAGCGCGGATTTCCCGGCTTTCGGCTTCGGCGTCCTTCAAGCCGGGACTCCGTGAGGGCGTGCGGCCCGTCGCCACGAGAATCCCTCCCTTGCGGGCATACCGCTCCAGCGCCCGATAGGTATCCACCGGAATGCGTTCGATGGCGGGCAATACGACCATGCGGTAGCGGCTGGCGGCGTCCACCAAGCCGTCGTCGAACAGATCGAAGTTGTATCCGGCTTCGAGCAGCCTGGGGATGAGCTGCGCCGCGGCTGTGCCGGGCATGCCGCGGTCCACCGACACGCGTCCCAGTGTGAATTGCGCGCGTATGTCCGCCGTGGGCGCGTAGAGCGCGACGTCGTTGGCGGGTTTGCCTGCCCGCAGCAGGAAGCTGAGCCGTTGAAGGTAAGAGGCGACATCGGGCATCACGATCCACCAGGGGTTGCTGTCATTGAAGGCGGCAGCGGCGTAAAACGCCCATCCCGGTTTCCCCGCCCATTCCGGCGAATAAGGCCAGCCATGGCCGATCAACTGGTTGATGCCTTGCAAGAAGTGCCGGTCGGCTTCGGCTTTCATGTCCAGCGGAGTGGCCCGGAAAGCGGGCGAGTGGAGCCAGGTCCAGGTTTCGGAGGAGGTTACCGGAATCCCGAGCAGGTGGCTGGAGGAGGACGCCCAGCGCGACGAGGTGAAGGCATTCCAATGTGAGCCCTCGCCTTCCGGCAAATCCACCAGGCGGGCGCTCGAAATGGTGACCGGGGGCACGCCGTAGGTCTGGCACCGCAGGCGGGTTCCGTTGCGCTGGGCCCATTCGCGCAGAGGCTTCAGGAAGCGTTCCTCAGCCAGTTCGGTGAGGGTCTGAGCCCAATCGTTGCGCACCGCCCCCGTCTGTTCCCCAATGTCGCCGGCGAGCGCGGGGAGCAGAGGCGTCAGGTCGTAGCCCCGGCGCTTCCGGAATTCATCCAGAAAATCTCCGGTCCAGTCGGAGCCGAACACTTCCAAGCTGTCGCAAAAGATGGCGTATGGCTTGCGCGCTCCGAAAGCCTGCATCAGGCGGTCGCCGACCGCCTTCAAGTGGTTGTCCAGAGCCGAGCGGTCATAGTGGTCCAGTACGAATCCCTCGGCGCCCACCGCTGGGCGCTTGACCATCATCCGCGTCCGGCTGGCGATGAAAAAGAGAATGACATGGCCGTCCGGTAAGCCCGCCGGGAGTTCCACATAGTCCTGGCGTGGCTCGGGCAGGCGCCGCAATTCTTCCCCGGAGAAGCGCTCGCGGGTTCCCCGCGCCAGGAAGGCGGTGAGGTAACGTTCCCCTTCCCGGATTTCGGGCAACCGGATGCGAGTCGCCCCAGCGGGCACGGGGATGCGGTCGCACCGCAAGCGCCCGGCGGCCTGGGTGATGGGGATGTTCGGACCGCCGTAGGGCCAACCGCTGCCCAGGGTGAGATCCACTCGCAACCCCAGTTCCCAGCCCTTCTCGGCGGCAAAACGGACGGCGTCCAGAAATTCGGCGGAAAGGAAAGGCAGCGTGCGGATGCCGCGGGCGGGATCCTCCAGCGTCATGGGATACACCGGCTGGATCTCAAAACCCCCAAAACCGCCCTCGCGCATGGCGCGAATTTCGCGTTCCAGTTCCGCTTTGGTCACCGTGGGACCAAACCACCACCAGCGCACCATCACCCGGCTATCGGGCGGGGGCTGCCGGAATCCTTTGTACAGCGAGCCGAGATCCTGACCCAAAACCGGCGCGCCGGATGCAAGCAGCGCCGCAGCAAGAAATGATAGGAGCGGGACGGTCGACGCCATGGCTCTATTGTAGGGACGAAGCCGGCGGCTTGTTCAGCTTTGTGGGGGCATATCGCCCAGACGGCGCTTTGCCAGGCGCACCGTTTCATCCAGGAACAGATCGAGGTCCTCGCGCTCCGTGCGGTGGTTGGTCAGGGCGGCGCGGATGGCGAGCAATCCATGAATCCGGGTGGTGGAAGGCACTGCGATGCCCATCTCCTGAAGGTCCGCCACTACGTCTTCGTTCAGCCGGTCCAGTTGTTCCTCGTTGAGGGATTCGTCGACGTAGCGGAAGCAGGTCACATTGAGATCCCCCGCTAGCAGGCGCAACGACGGGTGGCGGCGAATGCGGTCGCGGAGGTATTCAGCCTGGAGGCAATTGCGTAAGACCACCCGGCCAAGCCTTCTGAGCCCATGCTCTTTCATGGCAAACCAGACTCTCAACGCCAGGAATCCGCGCGAAAGCTCTGGTCCGTAGTCGCAGAACCAGGCATCCCCGCCCGCCGCGCCGCGCGCCTTTCCGTGCAAGTACGATTCGCGGTAGGCGAACGCCTCACGCTGTGCTTCGCCATCGCGCACCAGCACGCAGCCCACGCCGTATTGCACGAACATCCATTTGTGGAAATCGAAGGCCAAGGAATCCGCCAGTTCAATGCCCGCAATGCGCGGCCGCAGGCTGTCGTTCAGCGCGCACATGGCGCCGAAAGCGCCATCCACGTGGAACCAAAGCCCCTGCTCGCGGCAGAATGAGGCCAGGGCGGTCAGATCATCGACGGCGCCGGTGTTCACCGTGCCCGCCGTACCGATGACGCAGACTGGCAGGACGCCCGCTCCGCGGTCCGCCGCCACCGCTTCGGCCAGCGCGTCCGTCCGCATGCGGAAATTCTCGTCCACCGGGATGCGGCGCAGACAGCCGGATCCCAGCCCCAGCAGCTCGAGGGCTTTCGCGTTCGACTGATGCACTTCGCTAGAAGCATAAAAGGCCACAGGCCGGGCGCCGCGCAAGCCGTCCTGCCGTATGTCCCCCGGAATCATGCGGTTGCGGGCTGAGGCGAGCGCCACCACCGTTCCCATCGAAGTTCCGGAAACCAGCAATCCGGAAGCCCCTTCGGGAAAGCGGAAAATGCGGCGGCACCACTCAAGGACCGCCCGCTCTACGTACACGGGAGCATGGTTGCGCCCGCCGAGGTTGGCGTTCATGGCGGCCGCATACATTTCCGCCACCACACCGCAGCTCAGCCCGGTCCCGTGCACCCAGCCGAAAAACCGCGGATGAATGTTGCCGGTCGGGTAGGGCAGCACCGTGGACCGGAATTCTTCGATCACCGCGGGCAATGGCGTCGGCGCCAGCGGCAGCTCCTGCCGCGGCAGATCCAAGACCGCGGGTGGCAGCGGGCGCCACGCAGGGCGGGTTCTGACATGTTCTAGATAAGCAGCCGCCTCCTCAGCGGCGGCGCGGCACACAGACCGGTATTCGGCCCAATCGGGCGGGTCCAATGAGTCCTCTGGCCACGCCCACTCTTCCTTCATCGATTGCACTCCTAACCTGGTCTTAAGTATAGCGGCCGGCGGAACTTCGAGCGTTCCCGTTCGTATAAGATGGAGTGAGCTTTCCGGCCGGCTGCTGGGCGCCGGCCGAGGAACCGGTCAATACACTCAGAGGGGAGCACAGGATGAAGCGAACAATCTTGACGGTGCTGGGGCTGGCCGCGCTGACAGCCGGCGGAATTTTAGCGTACTTGGTGTTGCGGAAACCCGCCAAGGCGCCGGCCTTGGCCATCAAAGTGGAAATCACTCCGGCGAGGCTGGAACGGGGGAAGTATCTGTTCGATGTCGTGGCCGACTGCGCCGGGTGTCATTCCCAGCGCGATTTCACCCGCTTTGCCGGACCGATCGTGCACGGAACCGAAGGGCAGGGTTTCGTCTTCCCACCGGAGCTGGGATTTCCCGGAACCATCGTCGCGCCCAACATCACGCCGGATGTCGAGACAGGGATCGGATCCTGGACCGACGGCGAGAAAATCCGCGCCATCCGCGACGGCGTCTCCAAGGACGGCAAAGCCTTATTCCCGTTGATGCCCTATGAGTATTTCCGCTCCATGAGCGACGAAGACGTCTATTCCTTGGTCGCTTATATGAACACTTTGCCGCCGCGCAGGAACCGGTTAGGCAGGACGGAGCTGAATTTTCCGGTAAACCTCCTGATCAAAGGCGTGCCCCGTCCGGCAGGCTCCGTCGCTCACCCCGACCGCGGCGACCGCATGGCATACGGCAAATATTTAACAACTATCGCCACTTGCGGCGAATGCCACACTCCAGCCGAAGGCGGCAAGCGCAACTCGGACATGGCGTTTGCCGGAGGGAGGGAATTCCGCATCGGTCCGTATCTGGTGAATTCCGCCAACATGACCCCCGACCGCGACACCGGCATCGGCGCCTGGACACAAGAACGGTTTGTGTCCAAGTTCACGGGCTACCGGAACTTATCCGGAGACAACGTTCCCAAGGCCAGCCAGGCGAATTTCACGGTTATGCCCTGGCTGGCGCTATCGCGTATGGAAGACGAGGACATCAAGGCGATCTACGCCTACTTGCGCACGGCGCCGGCGAAAGTGAACTCCGTCACCGTCCATCCCGAGTACGTCCCCGGCCAGTAGGCGGGAAGCGAAGTCATCCGAAGGCCTATGCTAGACTGAAAATGTTATGGGTATTCCGAACGTAAAGCGCTTCCGCATCACCAGTCCTGAGGGTGAGGTGGCTACCGTCATGGCGGTGCTGCCGAAGGGCGCCGATGTCGACGCTTACCTCAAGGACGCCGCTTCGCGTTTCGATTGGAAAGCATGGCGCGAGATGAAGTCTTCGCACACCAAGATCCGCGTCGGACAGCAGAAGCAGAGGAAGGCGAAGTAATCTCGCAGCTTCGCGCTCGCTCAACTCTTTGGGATGCGGGCCCGCACGCTGCGCACGGCCCGCAACGCTTCCTGCGCCACCTGAGCATCCGGATCCTTGGTCAAACCCTCAAGCGGAGCCACGCTATCGGCGCCCCCGCTTTGCGCCAGAATGCGGCAAACTTCGATCTTTTCGTCTTTCGAGCCCGAACTTAGCACGGAGTGAAGCACCTCCCTGACGCTCGCCTCCCTCGCCAGTTCGACCAAATAGCCCGAAGCCACCCCGCGCCAAGAGCGTGAGTTCAGAGTGTTCACCAGGTAGCGCAGGGGGCTGAATTCGGAAAATTCACGCTTGCCCAGCTTCACCAAGCCAAACGCCTGGGCGAGCCGTACGTTCATCTTCTTTTCAGCGGCGAAACCGGCTTCCAGCGCCGCCATGTCCGAGGGGTTGTTCAGCCGGCCGAGCCCTTCGTAAGCCGCCGCCCGGAGCCCGTCGTCGCGGTCTTGCAAAAAACGCGTCAAAAGCGGGCGGTTACCTTCGTCTGGAATCTGCGCGATCGCATCGAGGGCGGCTTTTCTGGCCCGGCTGGTCCTTGGGTTCTCGACAATCGAGTAGAGATCCTTCAGCGCCTCCCGGTTGCGAAGCAGTCCCGTGGTTTCGATCGCCGCCACCTGGACCCGCTCATTCAGATCCCGCAGCAGGAACTGGATATGAGGGCCCGAGGACGGATCGCGAATCTTCTGAATCGCGATCAGACACTCATAGATCAGCAAGTCATCCTTCGAGCGCAAGCCCTGGTACAGGTCCGGAAGGGCGGCGCGTCCCCGCAGTACGCCTACAGCGCGGGCGGCATTGGCTCGCGAATCCATGCTGACGCCCCCACGAACCAGCTTGCCGAGCGCGGCGATCACCTCGGGCCGGACTTCAATGAACGGATCAATCACCACCTCGGGCGCGTCGCCGAATCTGGCGCGAATGGCCCCGCCGACGCGGCGCAGCGAAGAACTGATGCCGCCGCTCTGCACATACCCCGGCCAGTAGAAATTCACCAAGCCGTCTGCGGCGCGGATCTGCACTTCCGCGTCGTTGTCCTGTGTGGCCCGGATGAGCGGATTCAAGCTCCGCACCGTCCCGATCTCCACTAACGATTTCACGGCTTCGATTCGGACCTCCACCACCGGATCGCTGAGCAACGCCTCCAGCCGCGGAATGGCCGCCGAGCCTTGTTTCGCCAGGTCCTTGGCGGCCTTGGCGCGCTGCTTCGGGTTCGGACTCTGGATGTCCTGCGCCAGCGCGGGGAAAAGACACAGCGGGATCACGCTTGCGAGCAAAAGCCGCACCATATCTTCAGGATACAGGACCGGGCGGAGACCCGCGGCGGATCAGCGGGCGAATTCTACCGCCACGCGGTGCGGGATGATCCCGGCTTCATAGCCCAGATCTAAGAGTTTCTGCGCCGCGCGCGGCACCAAGTCGCCTCCATCCACCGTGAAGTGGTTTACGTACATGCCGACGAATTTCTCCGCCAGCGCAGGCTCCAGGTCGCGCGCAAACTGCATGGCGTAATTGAGCGCCTCTTCGGCATTCTCCAGCGCATACTGAATGCTTTCGCGCATCAGCCGGCAACACTCGGCGCGAACGTCTTCCGCCAACTCCCGCGAGATGGCGTTGGCGCCCAGCGGCAGCGGCAGATCGTAGGTCTTCTTCCACCAGCGCCCTAGATCCAGGACGTTGTGGAAGCCGCCTTTGGCGTAGGTCAACTGGGCCTCATGAATGACCAGCCCGGCATCCACCGCCCGCTCGCGCACCGCTTCCAAAATCGCATCAAAGGGCAGCTCCACAGCCTCAAAATCCGGCTGAAAGAGACGCAAAACCAGATACGCTGTCGTGAGGTCGCCGGGGACGCCAATGCGCTTCCCTTTGATTTCCTCCGGCGAGTAAGGGTGAAGCGCCGCCAGCACCGGACCGTAACCGTCGCCCACGCTCGAACCGGAGTTCATCAGCAAGTACTTGTCGGCCACATAAGGATAGGCGTGGTAAGAAATGGCGGTTAGTTCATAGGCGCCCTGCATCGCTTTCCGGTTTAAGCTCTGGATATCCTCAAGCACGTGCCGGAATTTCACCAAACGAGAGCGGATTTTACGGGTCGCAAGGGCGTAGAACATGTATGCGTCGTCCGAGTCCGGGCTGTGCGCGCAAGTGATTTCCTTCACGTCCTTGGGCTTGCTCATCGATGCAGATACTCACTATAGCAGACCGCAACACGGCCGGCGCAGCGGTTCAGGGCGGTTGGCGAGCGCTATTGGGTGAGCCGGAGCAGGTCTTGTTCTAACTGCCGGAGAGCCTTTTGGAGAGAACTAACCGCCGCGCCGGCTTCCCGCAGGTCGCCCTTGCGCCCCAGGCATTCCACCGTATAAGCGGCTTGCCAGGCGTGGTCGGCGGCGAAAGTTCCAATGGAACCTTTGAGGCTATGCGCGGCGCGTTCCAGTTTGGCGGCGTCTCGGCTCTCCACCGCGGCCATGATTTCAGCCATTAAGTCGGGCGCAGCCTCAAGAAACATACGGGCCACCTCCCGCAGCAAATCCAAATCGCCGGCCACCCGCTCGAGCGCCGCAGACAGGTTCAAGCCGGCCAGTTGCTGGTCGGCGCCGGCGGCGGGCTGAAGGTGGTTCATAAGCTCCGAATCCATCACTCGTTTGCAATCGACAGACGCCCGGAACATCTTTAGGCCGTCGGCCCGGCCGGGCCGCCTAACTCCATGCGACCAGCATATCGCAGCCGCCTGGCCGCCCGGTTGATGTACACTATAGGCTTAGGGGAGGTGGATCTTCTCCAGTCGATGGATCACATCGGCGGTGAATCATCGAATACGGCCCGCGGCGGCCGGTTTCCTCTCTGACTGCTTATCCCTGCTGTTCCCCGGCGATTGCCGCATCTGCGCGCGGCCCTTAAAGGAATTCTCCCGCATCCCGGTTTGCCGCTCCTGTTTGAATGCGGCGCCGCCCTTCCAGGCGGATTTCTTTTGCACGTCGTGCCGGACTCCGTTCGCCAACTCGCGGCCGCTCGACCAAGAAGGCCGGTGCGCGCTCTGCCGCCTCGGTTTGCGCAGTTATGACGCCGCCTATTGTTACGGCTCTTACGAGGGGGTGTTGCGCAGCCTGGTCCATCTGTTCAAGTACGGGCGGGTCACGCCGCTGGCTAAGCCCCTGGGGGCGTACTTGTTCCAGGCATTGCCCATCGGAGTGCGTTTCGATCTGATCGTTCCGATGCCGATGCACTGGCGCCGCCGCTGGCGCCGGGGATTCAACCAAGCCGACCTGCTGGCGCGCGAGCTTGCGCGGCGAACCGCCCTGCCCGTCAAGCGCTGGCTGCGCCGGGTAAAGGCAAGGCCGCCACAGGCGGGGCTGAGCAATGCGGAGCGCCGGCGGAACGTGGCCGGCGCCTTTGCTGTGTCTGCTCAGGGACGCTTGGCAGGATGCCGGGTGCTTCTGGTGGATGATGTTTTGACGACCGGCGCCACCGCTGCCGCGGCTGCGGCGGCGCTGAAGTCCGCTGGGGCGGCTCATGTCGCCGTGGTGACGTTGGCGCGCGTGGACCGCCGCTGGTTTCTTTCTGCGGATCCTTCACGGAACCGTGATCCCGATTTTTTTCCGGGGAGTGCCGACTATGCCCTATGGGGACCGCATGCACCAGCCCGTGCTGGTGCTGAATGCCAGTTATGAGCCGATCAACGTCTGCGCCGCCCGCCGGGCGCTGGTGCTCGTCCTGAAAGGAGTGGCTTCCGCCGAAGAGCACTCTTCCGCCCAGGCGCGTTCCGCGCGCCAAGCGGTTCCTTTGCCTTCCGTCATCCGGCTGCTGGAATACCGCCGGATTCCCCATCAGGCGCGCGCTCTTTCCCGCAAAAACATCCTGATGCGGGACCGTTATACTTGCCAGTACTGTCTCAAGACCTATCCTGCCTCGGAAATGACGCTGGACCACGTCATCCCCCGTTCCCGCGGCGGAGAGACCTCCTGGGAGAATTTGGTGGCGTGCTGTTACGATTGCAATAACCGCAAGGGGAACCGCACGCCGGAGGAAGCCGGCATGAAGCTTTCCAGAACGCCCCGGCCGTTCACCTTGCACACCAGCCGCCATCTCATGCGCCTGCTTGCCAAAAGTGACGAGCAGTGGCGCAAGTACCTGTTCTATTGAACCGGCGCCGGCGGCGTAGGCGATGAAGGAGGCGGGGAAGCCGCCTTGGACTTCTCCTTGCCCTTATCCCGCAGCGGACTGATAATGACGTGCGCGTTGCGTCCCTCCAGGCGGGGCTGTCCTTCCACCTGCCCGTAGGCGGCCAAATCCTCTGCAAACCGCATCAGCAGCTTCTTGCCCAAGTCCACGTGCGCAATCTCGCGCCCGCGGAACTGGACCACCGCTTTGACGCGGTTGCCCTCTTTGAGGAACCGAATGGCGTGGTTCTTCTTGAACTCGTAATCGTGATCGTCGGTGTTGGGACGGAACTTCAGTTCTTTCACCTGGATCACGTGCTGCTTCTTTTTGGCCTCATTCTGCTTCTTCTTTTGCTCGTACTGCCACTGGCCGTAATCCATGGCTTTCGCCACGGGCGGCTCAGCCGTGGGTGCAATCAAGATGAGGTCAAGTCCCATATCTTGCGCCTTCCGGATCGCCGCCGGAGTGGGCATGATTTCGACGGTTCCATCCGGGAACACGGCGCGCACCTCGCGGGCGCGAATCGCCTCGTTTACGTTCTCTCGGATTCTGGGTCTGCGCGGAGGGAAATGACGCGGTGGAAACATGGAATTGATTTACGTGGTGTTCTCGCTGTTGAAAAACGCGATCGCCGCCGCTGTCCGGCTTCGAATCGAGCGTCCCGTCCAATGGCCGGAAACAAAAGACGGCTGGCCAGTGAGATTCATGAGCATCTTCTCAGCCCCTGAAGAGAACACGCTTGCTCGCCATGGCCGGTGCTGGAGGCCCCTGCGGCTGTCCGTGGAACTGCATCCCTCTGATGCTAACAGATTTCTGGACTCGGTTCACTGGCCCCCTATCAAGGTCTGCTGTTCGCCACTCCCCTAATGACGAAAGTGGCCGAAACCCCCCCGACGTCAATCCGAAACTGGTTGTCGCCCGGCAGCGGTCCCAACCGGATGTCGGCCAGAAATGCTCCCGGAATCTCAGCGTCCACGGAAATGATGCTGGTGGCTCGCCCGCCTCCCGAAAGGGCGGTGATTTCCGGGCGGATCGACGTGAAACCGATGCCGGCCGCATCCACCACCTGAAACAGAACCGCCGAGCGCAGCAGCGCCCCGGGAGTCCCGGTAGTGTCCGCGTCGATCACCCTTACAAACGCAGGCTCCGGCGCCGCCACGCCGCTCCAGAACGGCACCCGCGCCTCCACCTCGGAAGCCGTTCCTCGAATCACCAGAAAACCCTGGTACTGGCCCGGCGGCGCCGACTCCAGAGAAAATTTCAAAGTGACCTCCCGGCTGGCGCCTGGTTCCAAGGTGAACGATTCGGCCGAAATCCGCGGCGCCGGGGTGCCCGGATTGGGTTCCGCCGCGATCGTGAACGTGTCCGCCGCCGTGCCCACGTTCCCCACCGTCAGCACCCGGGTGCGCTCGGCCGTCCCGCCGGATATTCCAAAACTTATCGAGCTGGGGGCGGCCGTAATCGTCGAGCGCAAAGCCGCGTCCAGGTTCAATAACCCCGCGCCCGTGCGCTGCACCGGCGCCTGGGAGCCGGCCAAAAGCGGTGTGGCGGAGTTGATGAGCAACGAGCGGTATTGGGCCGGGGTCAGACCGGGGCGCGCCGCCTTCAACACTGCTGCGGCGCCGGCCACCACCGGCGACGAAAAACTGGTTCCCTCGGTAGTGACGTAGCCACTGGCGTCATAGAGATCGCCTGCCGGGTTCCGGCTCTGCGCCGCGGTGTAAACATTGGCGCCCACGGCCACAAGGTCCGGCTTGATCCCATAGTCGGAGTTCGGACCCGCGCTCGAAAAAGAAGCCAGCTTCGAGGCATCCAGCGGGATCCATTCCGGCCCGGGATCCAGGGTCGCCACCAAGCCCGGCTCGGCTTTGATCCGTTGCTTCACCGCCGTCCCGTCAGCGTAACTGAGCGATTGGGCCGGCAAGGTCGCCGTCCCCACACTCATTCGAATCAGGTCCGGACGCGCCGCGTCGGTGTACACCACCGCGGCTACGGCCCCGCCCGCCGCCGCGTTATTCAATTTATCCTCGAAAAAGCACGTGCCGCGCAGGATGAGCACCACCTTGCCTTGCAGGCTTCCCGGCGGCGGCGCCGAACACAGTAGCCCCGTGCGGTCCACCTCCTCGGCGTCCGCCAGAGGGCCGCTCACCGCTTTAGTCGGCCAGGGACCGGCCGAAGGGAAGCTGATGTAGCGGGCGTCGCCCACCCGCAGCGCCGTGGCGAACATGCGGTCCGAGGACGAAGCTCCGACGGCCAGAACCGAGGGCACTGTGGCGGGCGAACTCATGCTGTTTAACCACGGGCCTTCATTGCCGGCCGAGGCCACCACCACCACGCCGGCCATCTCGGCCCGCGCCATGTAATCCGAGAACTCATCCACCTCCGGCCGCAGCGGATAGGGCCGCCCGACGCTCAGGTTTACCACGTCCATGCCGTCGGCCACTGCGTCGTCCAAAGCTTTCAGAATCGCGGCCGTGGAGGAAGTGCCTTCGCCGTCAAACGCCACCCGGTAAATGCCCAACCAAGCTTTGGGCGCGCTCCCCGATATGGTCGCCAAGGGCGCGGCCACCATCTTGCCGGCAGCCGCCATGGCCACCGCCGTGCCGTGCCCGTCCACATCCACAACACCCGTGCTTAAAGCCCCGCGAACCAGCCGTTCATAGCTCCGGGCCACCAGAATTTTCTTCTTATCCCGCAAGACCTCAGGAAAGCCGTCTGCCGGAAGCGGGTAACCGGCGGGCCTTTCCAAAGTAGGGTCGTCAAACGCTGGATGGTCGGGGTCGATGCCCGAATCGAGGATGCCGATCTTTACCCCCTCGCCCGCGCTTTCCGGCGAAGGCAGCCGGCTCCAGGCGTCCGAAATCCGGTGGATGGCCACAGCCCGGTCGAGCATCAAACGAACCTTCCAAACCTTCACCACTCGGGTTACGCCCGGCGCACGCCGCAACTCCTGTTCGCGCTCCGAGGGGAAGTCCACAATCAGAGCATTGGCCACGTTCTCCACCGTCGCCAGGACTTTGCCGCCCATGCGCTCCAGCGTGCTGCCCGCCTGCGCATGGCGGCGGCGGAGTTCCGCCCGCCGTTCCAGCACCCGCCGGCTTTCCCGCAGTCCGGCCAGCACCGCCGGCTCGCCCTCCAGTTCCACAATGTACTGGTCGGAGACCACCTGCGCGAGACCCGGCAGAACCAGAATCAGGCCCCAGAGCCACTTCATGCTACTTCCCATTTTTCCCTCAACATCACTCAATCGGCAAGGCGGCCGGCTTGGATTCTACCCCCCCGATGCTGATCACCAACGGCTGATAGCCCGCCGGAGCGTCCGCCGGAATCCTGACGTTCACCTGATATAACCCCACATACCCCGGCGCCAGTCCGCTAAATTCCACCCCCGCCGTACGCCCGCCGATCGTCACCGCCGGCCGGGTGCGCGTGTGGACCAAACGGTCCGAAGGCGCCGGTTCGCCGCTCTTTTGAGGGACATCCACCGGACCCAGACCGTTGGCGTATACCTGAATGATGCTGCCGCGCCGGGCCGGATTCGAAGTTCCCACCAGCCGGTTGCGCTCGTCCAGAACCAGAGCCAGCGGCCTCCCGCTGGGCGGCTCCCGGTAATCGAAAACCGCCGGAGAAAGAGCGCTCAGCGGGAGCTGGTACAGGGCGGTGGAGAAATCCCAGCCCTGGCTGACCTTTACCAGCACGCGGTTGACGCCCTCCAGCTCCCAAGGAATCTGGACGTTGACTTGCTCCGGGCTGACGAAATGTAACCTTCCCGGCAGGCTGAGGCGCGGGGACTCGGTGTCAAAGCTCACGCTCACATTGGCCAGCGAGAGCGGAAGAATGGGCGTGGTGGCCGCGCGGGTCGTCTCCGCCAGGCCCGCGCCGTAAATCGAGATGTAAGAGCCCGGCGCCAGCCCGCGGCCCACCTCCCCGCTAATCGCGTTCACAATCCCGTCACTCCGGATGGTAGGCTGCAAAATCGTCCTTCCGGCGAAGGTGATGGTCAGCGGGTTTGCCGTCCCAGCCTCTGCCGTAAAGGTTTGGCTCCCAAGCGCGGGTCCCAGGCAGGCAAACGCATAGGCGATTCCCAATCGGTCTGTCGCTCTCGCCGCGCGGTATACCCCTTGTTGAGGCGGGCACGGCGCATTGGCGTCCAACTCCTGACCCAGCCCCGGACGGAACCGCACCGGAACATCGGGCACGGCGGCGCCGTAACGGTCCGTCACTTTGAACAAGAAGCCCCCCGGCAGCTTCGAATTCACGATCCCAACGTAGTCGTAATTCTTCAGCGGCACGATGTCAAACGGGACCCCGTCGCTCACCAAATAGAGAAACGGCACGCGCAGGGGAACCGCGGCTCCCTGAATCAATAAAGCTCCCTCGTAGGATCCCGGGGCGGAGACACGTCCCTCCAGGCGGACCGTTACGCTCGCCCGCTGCCCTGCGCCGAGGTTCACGCTCGCCGGGCTCACGCGGATCTCCAGCGACGGATCCGCCGTCCGGCGGTTCACGCTGAGAGAGAGCTGCGCGGATGACGTTCCGGTGTTCGTCAAGGTGAGCGTAATCTGAGGCAAGGCGCGCGCTGTGCTCAAAACGCCGAAAGAAAGCGTCGCCGGGCTCACCGTGACATTGGTCCGCAGCGCGTTTTCGGCATTCAATTTTCCCGCGCCGGCGGCGGTGACGCTGGCCCGCACGCGGCGCCCGGAACCATCGAACTCGTCCACCGTAGCCGAGGCGGTATTCACCACTGCGGACTTGAGTTGCGCCGGACTCAGCCCAGGCTGGCGCTGTTTCACCAGCGCCACCGCGCCCGCCACCATCGGAGCCGCAAAACTGGTCCCGGAAGCGGCGGTGTACCCGCTCGGATCGTACATGTCCCCGTTGGGGTCGAACGACTGCGTGGCCACGTACATGTCGGTTCCCACCGCCACCAGCTCCGGCTTGATGGCGTCCTCGCCGATGGAAGGGCCTTGCGAGGAGAAATCCGCCACCGTGTCATATTCGGCGTTCTTTTCGACCAAGGTGGGATCCAGCGTCACCAAGGCCCCCGGATTGGCCGCCAGAAAAGCCTTCAACGCAGCCCCAGCGGTATGCCCGATCATGACCATGGGTATAGCGGTGGCTTGCAAACCTGGCGCTTTGAAAATCCCATCCACTCCATCCCGCTGATACAGCAGCACCGCCACCGCGCCCGCGGCTTGGGCGTAGTTGACTTTCACGGCGAACTCACATTCGCCGCGCTGGATGAGGGCGATGGCGCCGGTGAGGGCGCCCGTGCCGAGTGGAGAACACGCCTTTCCGTCAAAGCCCAGCGCGGCTACGTCCCGGAGCGGCGCCTCAAGCGGCCCACCGGGCAGCGGACCGGACCCGAACAAGGCGTCAATGCGCTGGAGATTGGCCGGCGCGCCCGCCACCCGGACGCTCGAAAACAGCACGTGGGAATTCGTCGTGGCGCCCACCGTAATGGCGTTCGGAGCCGAACCCGGCGTGTTGATCGTGTTCAAGGCCGGAAACGCCAGGCTGGAATCGCCGTCGTTTCCGGCCGACACCACCACCGCCATGCGCGTGGCGGCTGAGTTCACCGCCATGGCGAACAAGCCGCAAGGGATGCCCGGCGCGTTGCCGCAATCGGCGCCTTCATCGTTCGGTCCCCATTCGGCGGGCGATCCCAGCGACACCGACGCCACGTCCATGCCGTCGGACCAGGCGTCTTCAAGCGCCTTCACCAGCGCATCCTCGACCGTAAAATCGTTCACGCCGGGCGAGCCGAATACCTTGTAGTTGCCCAGCCACGCCTTGGGTGCCACGCCGCTGAAAGTTCCAAGCCGCGTGGCGTGCTGCACGCCTGCCGCGATCGAGGCGACTGCGGTGCCGTGCCCCACGCGGTCGCGCGGGGAAAGATCGTCCGGACGAGAGTTCTCCGGACGCCCGTCCCAATCCGCCAGCAGGTTCACGTAGCTGCGCGCGGCGATCACCTTGTTGCTGGTGAACTCGCAATCGCCGCGCTCGCGCAGGCATTTGGGGTATCCGGCCGGCATGGCCAGCGACGGATCGCGAAACGCGGGGTGGTTGTGGTCGATGCCCGAGTCGATGATGGCGATCTTCACTCCGGCGCCGGCGCTTTGCGCGCCGCCCAGAACGTTCCATGCCTGCCGGGCGTTCACCAAATCCACCGCGCGTGTGGTGGCCCGCTTGTACACTTGCAGGCGCAGGACGCGCGCCACGCCCGGCAGGCGGCGCAATTCTGCCGTCTCCTCCTGCCCGGCCTGAACATAAACCGCGTTCACCAGCACGCGGCTGGCGCCGGTAACCGGGATGCCGCGCTGTTTCAGCACATCGGCCAGAGCCGCCTGTTGACCGGCGATCCTGGCTTCGCGTTCCGCCGCAGCCGCCTTGTCCTTGGCGGACGCCTCGGACGCCAGCGGCGGCTCGCTCAGGATGACAGCATAGCGCTCCGCGCGCCCGGCCAGTAGCGGAATGCTAAGGAAGAAAAGGAGAAAAGTCCGCAAAATACGAGTCACGTCCTATCCGATGCGCTGCGCAATCATCGCGTTTCACAGGAACGCCTGAGCCAAAATAGAGGCGTATGGGCGTTTTTCAGAAAACCCTCCAATTGTCCTCCCGGGGACGATGCCACGTGCAGGATATTACGGCGGCGGTCGAACAAGTGGTGCGCGAAAGCGGCATCCGCACGGGAGTGGTGAATGTGGCCGGCGTCGGATCGACGCTCGGCATCACGACCATGGAGTTCGAACCGGGCTGTGTCGCCGATTTTCAACGCGCTCTCGACCAGATTGCCCCGCCCACTTCCAACTACGCCCACAACGCGCGCTGGGGCGACGACAATGGCTACTCCCATCTGCGCAGCGCGCTGGTGGGCGCCGAGCGAACCTTTCCCGTGCGAGACGGCAGACCCGGCATCGGCACTTGGCAACAGATCACCTTGTGCGATTTCGACGGCCGCCCCCGCCAGCGGCAGGTCATCGTCACCGTAATGGGCGAGTGATTCGGCGCTCAACGGATTACG
>Ga0272446_1001321_pt1 | contig 36228 bp, 25 predicted proteins | sample YNPCB0061_FD_194587 | JGI IMG/M metagenome (GOLD analysis project Ga0272446, IMG submission 194587) | Hot spring microbial mat communities from Yellowstone National Park, WY, United States - YNP-CB-006-1 | ecosystem: Environmental > Aquatic > Thermal springs > Hot (42-90C) > Sediment | place...
ATGTAGGGTTAGATATTTAATAATCATACCTATTCTACATCCCTCTTCTTGATAGGGGTGCACTTGAGATTCGTGAAACTACGTACATCGCCACCAATTAAGCTAATCGCGGCAGCAGCACCACGCAATCCATTTTGTCTTCTTTAAGTTCAGCGCGTGAATTAACCGTAAATTTTTCTTTGGCTGACTTGGAAACCATCCCGATCAGTTTAAGGAAAGGTTCAAGTTCATCAAGCTGATCTTTTACTCCATTGATAGCATAATGCATTGGTATAACAAGGCGAGGCTCAAGCTCTTCAATTACTTCATGGGCTTGTTTGGCGTTCATGGTATTGTGACCGCCAACTGGCAAAAACAGGATATCCACATCTCCTATCCCTTCAATCAGCGCGTCATCCACCCCTCTCATGTCTCCCAAAAAACAAAGCCTCAATCCATCCACGGCTATATTAAAGAACATGCCTTGTGCTTGATTGTCTTTTGCGCTCGCGACTTTTTTTGCCACCACCGCTACTCCTTTAATGTCATATTCTCCGGGCCAATCAATAATTTGCGGCTCCCCAGTGACTCCTTTGGTAAAATCATGTCCGGGGTGGTTGTTGCTAATCATCACAATGTCAGCTTTAAGCTCCGGCAGTTTTAGTCCTGTGACAGCCGGATCATAAGGATCAGTCACGATCACGCATTGCTTTGTCTTAATGGTAAAACATGAGTAGCCATGCCAAGTGATATCCATATCTATTGGAAATTATGAATTGAAAAAATATGTTCTTTACGGCGGCACTATAATCGTTTTTTTTAGGATTGTAAATTTAAGGAGCTGGTATTAACTTATATGCGCTAAAAATCTTTAAATCATTTTTCCATGTCAAAGATTGTGAATATACGCGCTCTTGAAGTCCTTGATTCAAGGGGTAATCCCACCGTGGAAGTCAAAGTGCGCACAGTAAAAGCTTCCGGCAAAGCGATTGTGCCAAGCGGCGCCTCAACAGGGACACATGAAGCGCTGGAATTACGGGATAAGGATCCCAAAAGATACGGCGGTAAAGGTGTGCTTAAAGCGTGTGAAAATGTAAACAAGATTTTGGGCGACGCCCTGATCGGGCATGATGTCATGGACCAGGAAGGCATAGACAACCTGATGATCGCTCTGGATGGGACACCAAATAAAAGCAAACTTGGGACAAACGCGATATTGGGTGTTTCCATGGCTTGCGCTCGGGCGGCGGCCAACGAAAAGAAAATGCATCTTTTTATGCATCTTAATCCCAAGGCTAATCTTCTGCCTGTTCCAATGATGAACATCATGAATGGCGGAAAACACGCTGATAACGGACTGGATATACAGGAAATGATGGTGATGCCGGTAGGCGCGCCGTCTTTTCGTGAGGCCCTGCGCATGGGCGCGGAAATCTTCCATACTCTTGGAGCGATTCTTAAAAGCAAAGGACTAAAGACCACTGTGGGTGATGAGGGCGGATACGCTCCCGCGCTTGCGGATCAGGATCAGGCGGTTGAATTGATTCTGCGGGCAATCAAGGAGGCTGGATACTCAGCCGGAAAAGATGTCATGCTCGCGTTAGATCCGGCTGCTTCTGAATTTTATGACGCCAAGAAGAAAGCTTACGTTTTTAAGATCAAAGGCGAAACTCAAACGCTTTCATCAGATGAAATGGTTGATTACTGGGTGTCATTTGTAAAAAAATACCCAATTATTTCCTTGGAAGATGGGCTGGCTGAAGATGATTGGGCAGGCTTTCAGAATTTGACAAAACGTATCGGTAAGAAAGTTCAGATTGTTGGAGACGATTTGCTGGTAACCAACATGGAACGTTTGCAGAAAGGCATCAATCTTTTAGCGGCCAATTCTATTCTAATCAAACTAAACCAGATCGGCACGATGACGGAAACAGTAGACTGTATCAAGATGTCTGAGGCCTCAAACTGGACCGCGGTGATCTCTCACCGGAGCGGAGAAACAGAAGACACCACTATCGCCGACTTTGCTGTCGCAATGGGCACGGGACAAATCAAGACAGGTTCGCTATCGCGTACCGACCGCGTCTGCAAATACAATCAACTGTTGCGGATTGAAGCGGAACTTGGCAAAAAGGCAAAATTCCTTGGCCGAGATGTTTTTTCCAATCTGCGTTAATATATTGTGCCAGATGGTTAACGAAATTAAAACATCGGATATCCGCAAAATCTACCCGCGCAGAGATCCAAACTCGCATAAAGGAATGAACGGGAAGGTCATGATTGTTGGCGGGAGCATTGAATATTTTGGCGCGCCAATTTTGAGTTCCTTGGGCGCTTTGTACGGCGGAGCCGATTTAGTGTACACTTTTGTTCCTGAATGCAATTTTGAAGTAAACAGGAGCCTGTATCCCGACCTGATCGTCCGCAGTTTTCCCGGTGAACATTTGGACATGAAAGCGGTTACGCCGATTTTGGAATTTGCCAAAAAATGCGACGCGATTCTAATCGGGCCCGGCATTGGCGACAGAGAAGATACCATGGAGGCCGTCTTACGGATTGTGAAGAGCCTTGGGGTTACCACAGTGCTGGATGGTGAGGCTATCCAAGTCTTTAAGAAAATAAAAGAAGTGCCATTACCACAGAAGATTGTTATAACTCCGCATCACAATGAGTTTGAAAATTTAACTGGCAAGGACATTAAGGTAACTGGCTCCATGTCTAATAAGATAGTTCTGTTAAGAACAATTGCCACTGACCTAAAAATCAACATTGTGCTGAAAGGACCGGAAGATTTGATTGCTTCCGAGCTAGGTGAAATCATGATCAACCGCACAGGCAACGCTGGAATGACCGTCGGCGGCAGTGGAGATGTATTGAGCGGGTATTTGACTGGCCTCATCGCGCAGGGGGCTGAACCTTTTGCCGCCTGCCAGATCGCCACGCATCTCTTTGGGCGCGCGGGCGACAATCTGTTGAAAATTAAGGGGTATGGTTTTTCGGCTTCTGACTTGGCTTTTGAGATACCTTACGCCGTAATGGCCGCCCGATGTTGAGAGATTTTTAGCGTGTTGACTTGGCGCAAGGACGCTAAATAATTTTTGGCGCGCCAGAGGCCAATCCGACGCCGCCATTTGCCGGTGTTAACAAGTATCAGTATTAATCTCATTAATTTATGCGTAAAACCTCCGCGAACAATCTGCCACTTTATAAGTTCCATCTTTTAGAAAAATATGACGACCGCATTGGGCACGCTGTTTTGAGCCGAGAAGGTGGCATCAGCAAGCCTCCTTATGATTCATTGAACGTGCGCTTTGGCATCGGCGATCGGCAAGAGAACGTGATTAAAAACCGCGCGACTATCTGCAAAGCTTTGGGTATTGATCAAGAGCGGCTTGTTTCAGCAGAACAAACACATAGTTGTAACGTGCGCATAGTTGATGAATTATTCTTAAATGAAAAACCTCCCGGCGAAGTTTACGGTGTGGACGCTTTTATCACTAAAATTCACGGCGTGGCCTTGATGATGCAGGTCGCTGACTGCCAGGCGCAATTGATGTACGATCCAAAACAAAACGTGGTCGCGGCAGTGCACGCCGGATGGAAAGGCCTCGCACAAGACATTAGCGGAGCGACTATTGCTTTAATGAAAGAACATTTTGGCTGTAATCCCGCAAATATCTTGGTTGGTATAGCACCCTCTTTAGGACCCTGTTGCGCCTTTTTCAGTAATCCTGAACAAGAACTGCCAAAAAACTTTCATCGGTATATTGATGAGGAGAAGCGCGTTGATCTTTGGTCATTCGCGCTTGAGCAATTAGCTAAGCATGGTATTGAAGCTGGACACGTTGAGCTAGCGCGCATCTGCACGCAATGCAATAACGGCGCCGACAAAGAAAGCCGCGGCAGATTTTATTCCTTCCGCGGAGAAAAGGGCATCACGGGCAGGTTTGGAGTGTTGATCTGGCTGAAGTGATAAACATTTTCGCTGGCGCAAGACAAAAGATTTGGAGTACCCGCGCTTAAGCATCGCGCTAAGCTTTATTTTTTTTAATAACGCTAAGTAGGCCAGTTTGATCGCGGATTTATTTGAGAGGCTTGCAGCAAGATAAAATTGCGCCGCGTAGAGACTAAAATGAATCCTCAAAAGCGGCCTTTATATCAAGTTTTTTAATGGCTTATTTTTACGCCGGTATAGCTCCTTTCCGCTAGTTGCTGTTCGTTACCAGCTTTAAAATTCGCGAATTGTTATCATGCCTTAATTAAATAAATCAAGATCAATCAGGCCAATATTGGATCATGTTTGGTGACAGATCCGCGCGAGTTGCTCGGCGTCGCGGTAACCGGGGCGAATCAAAAGAGCCGTATCAAAGTAGTGAGCTGCCTTTGAAAGAGCTGTTTGCGCCACGGTAGGATTTGGTTTTCCACTCACGCTGTTATTGCCAAGATCGTCATTAACCTTGTCAACTGCATTGACAAGCGTCATTAAGGCTTTGCCGGACTGGTAAGGATAGAGAGGATTATTGACAGCTAGTTTCACGGCGGTGTCAAAATTAGCTAGCGCGGACTGAAAATAACGGTAATTTTGGCTTATTTTATAAATTTGCAACCGCGCCAAAGCAAGGTTGTAATAAAGGCTGGGGTGATAAGGATTGATGCCGATGGCATTTTCGTACTCGGCCTCGGCCAGCAGCAGCATCTTTAAATTAGCCTCAGCGTTTAAACCCGGAGCGTTGTAATGCTTGAGCGCAAAACCGCCAAAAGCTTGATAATAAGCGTATTCTTGGGGACGGAAAAATAGCGCGCGTTGATAGTCCGCGATCGCTCCGCGCAAATCTCCGGCAGATCCTTCAATATTGGCCTTACTGAAATAATATTCACCCAAGGCGGCCCCGACAACTATGTAAACAATACCGCAACAAAGCGCGAAAATCAGCAGAACGGTTATCAATCGCGCGCTAACATTTAGCCTAAAAATCCGCAATTGTGGAGCGTAATTTGAGCGCATCAGTCCGGCGAGCGCAGCGCCAAGCCCTAAAAAAAGATAGAAATAGGTTAAAGTCGTTATCACGCCAAAACTAAAAAAAACTTGTATCAAATAAACAAACAGTGCCCCTTTGATACCTAACGCTAGCCAAATTGGCTGGTCTGGATTTTTTGCCAAAACAGTTTCGCGCGCTAAAGCCCAAACCACAAACAAGACCAGCGCCAAGAACGCTCCTAAACCTATTAAACCTTGGGTAGCGGCAATGTTTAGATATTCATTGTGCGCGGCCTCAGGCGTGATCAGGTCCTGCATGTCCCCGGGTTCTGGTGTACGGTAGTCAGCGCGACGAAACGCGTTGTAAACGTCACGGTAGGTTGAAAGACCGTATCCCAGCAACGGTTTTTGCTCTATCATCGCCAATGTGCTTAACCACCAACTGAGGCGATCCGGCATGTTGCCCTGACTTATGAATTGAATTGTACTGACAGTTCTTGTAACCAGTGGAGATTTCTTGATCTCTCCACCAAAAACCACCATGGCAATTAATAGACCAACTAAGATAAAAACGACAAGCAATGGCGCTTTTTTAACGGCTGAACTGATTTGTTTTTTTTGCTTGATGATGACAATTAGGCCGCATCCAAGCAGTGACAAAGCAGTCGCTAGAAGCGCGCCTCTACTGCCAGTCAAAAAAATGACGATTGTGTATAGACAAAGCGACGCCCCCAGCAAAAAGCGCCAGATGTTTTTCCGAACATAGGGGAAGAAAAAAACTCCCAATAGGATGTTCATGCCAAGATAAGCGCCAAAGTGGTTACCCTGCCCAATCGTGCCAAAAACCCGATCAGAAGCGGACACGTTCCACTTTAGCCATGGATCAAAGAGGCCAAAGTATTGTAAAATGCCGTATAGCGCTAGCACCGTGGCGCTCGCGATGCTAACGCGCGCCATGGTTATGACCGATTCCGCCGAGCGAAAAAACTGAAAGGCAATAAAGGCGATTGCCAAAAGATCAAGCATGGTCAGAATACCAATAAAGCGGGTCTCATCACCGTAGATACTAGTAAACGGCGCCACAGAAAAGAGCGTATTTAGCAAGCAGACGCAACCAAAGACAAGCAGAAGCCAATTAAAAGGGCTTTTGACGAGTTCAATCTCGCGTTCAATAAAGATCTTATAGCCCCAAAAAAGCAAGGCCGCGGCGGTAAGCAAAGCCAGCGTGAGCAGTTTTGGAAAGCTGAACACGGCAACGAAAAACGGGTTAAACATGGCAGGCACCGCCGCGGCAATCGCGTAGAGACAAACGCGCACGGCCTTGTCGTACCAGAAATTTGAGGACGATTTGGCGGACGCCGTCCTTGAAAATACCGGCAAATGAGATTTTTTTTTAGTGGTATTCATGGCGTTGCTGGTTTCAATACGCTCCTTTTCCGCTTAGGACAACAATAATCGTCCTTAACAGAATTTGCAAATCAAGCAGCACCGATCCGTGCAGAATATAGTAATAATCGTATTCGGCGTTTTCATGGAGCGGCAAATCTTTACGTCCCGCTACTTGCCAAAGGCCAGTAAGTCCCGGCGCAACCATTAGTCTGCATTTTTGCAGATCCGTGTATTTTTTTACGATAAATTCCATTTCTGGACGTGGCCCGACTAGGGACATATCCCCTTTTAAAACGTTCCAAAGCTGAGGAAGTTCATCAAGGCTGGTTCTGCGTAACAAACGCCCAACGCGAGTAACGCGCGGATCATCTTTGGCGGTGGGCGCGTATTCCTGCGCTCTAACATCGCTTCTCATCGTTCTGAACTTGTACAGCCTAAAAAGTTGCCCATTTTTGCCGACGCGCATGTGGCTGAAGATTGCCGGCCCTTTTGAGTCCAAACGAATCAAAATCATGATTAAAACCCCCAAAGGCAAAATAACAAAAATAGCGAGCAAGGCTCCAAAAAAATCAAGCAATCTTTTCACGCGCCAAAAAAAACGTTTTTGCAAAAGCGCGATCGTTTTTGGATCACGTAAGATTAAAAAATCCATTTGCTTAATTTCAGCCTGATTGGGAATTTTTTTGAAAATCATGTTATTACTGATCTTGCTCGTGCTCGCGGCGGCGCTGGCCGTCCAACCATTTTTCCATCTCCCGCCAGTCCACTCGGCGGTTTCGCATAATGATTTCGCGCTTTTTTAAGGCGCGCGGGATTTGCCAAACAAGATGAAACATCGCTTTGATGAGGTAAGGCTCACGCAAAATAATGTACGCGCTGATTAGCAATTCTTTCCAAATGATGGGCAAGAAATCGCGCAATAATCCTCGCGCTGTTTCATTTTTGATCTGCATGAGACGCTGATTTTTGTACGAATAATACTTCTGAAAGCGACTCAATTTACCGCGATTTTTCATCACTTCAAGGTGAGTGAACCGCTTCAAAACTCCTGTTCCTCGCCCATGGTAACCAACAGCCGAGGGTAAATAAAGACTCTTCCAACCGTATAAACGCAATCTCCAAGCCAAATCAACGTCTTCCTTGTACATGAAAAAATCCTCGTCAAAATATTCACCCGGACCGTGATTGAGAGTGATCTTAACATCCTCAAGCGCCGCCTTGCGGTACAATGGGCAGGCGCCCGAAACGCCAAAGATTTCTTGTTCTTGATCATAGTTGCCATCGTCCCGCAAACCCTGAGCTTCATCAATTACCCGCCGGTTGCGAAAACAGAAAAGTCCAATCGTATCAATGATATTAGTTTGCTTGTTCTTTTGAAAATCGTATTTAAAAATTTTCCCCGTGACAGACGCGATCCTGTGATCCTGATCCAACCTGTGGACGCACTTCGCAAGGTAGTCCGGCGCCAAAATGACATCCGGGTTCACGACCATGACATAATCCCCCGCGGCCATGCGGATAACCATGTTTGCTCCCGCGGCATAACCTAGGTTGCTCCCCGCCTCCACCACTGTGATGTCTGGAAAATTATTCCTTACGAATCCAACCGAATTATCGCGCGACATGTTGTCCAAAAAGATTATCTCAAAAGATGAGAATACTTGTTGTGTTAGCCCAGTCAGGCAGGATCGCAAGAAGTTGATCCCGTTGTAGTTGACAATGCCAATTGTGACTTTTTTGCGCATTTTTAAGAAGATTATCCTGCGGAAGTATAGCCCCGCACAGATCAAAAGTGTAATATATTGCCGCCATAATAAACGATCATGAGGTCGCTTATAACGGGCGGCGCCGGTTTTATCGGAAGCCATCTGTGCGAAAAACTATTGGATTTGGGACATGAAGTCGTGTGCGTAGATAATTTTGTTACGGGTGATCCCCGCAACATCGCGCATCTTAAAGCTCCTGAATTCATGTTGATTGAGCATGATATTAATCTGCCTTTTAGGACTGATCAAATAAAAGCAATCGGCAAGATTGACCGCGTTTATCACCTTGCTTGTCCCGCTTCACCAGCCGATTACAAGGAAATTCCTTTGCAGACCTTATGGGTTAACGCGGCGGGCATGAAAAATATGCTTGAGCTTGCCGTAAAAAATGGCGCGCGCTTTTTGCATGCTTCCACTTCTGAAGTTTACGGTGACCCGCGCGAGCATCCGCAAAAGGAATCTTATTGGGGACACGTCAACCCAATTGGCGAGCGCAGCTGCTATAATGAAGGCAAAAGATACGCGGAAAGCATGGCGATGGCTTATTACAGGGCTTACAGAATCCCTTTGAAAATCGCGCGGATTTTCAACACTTTCGGGCCGAGGATGAGAAAAACCGATGGCAGAGTAATACCAGAATTCATCACGCGCGCGCTGGCGGGAGAGCCTTTGATCGTGAATGGCGGCGGCACGCAAACCCGTTCATTTTGTTTTATTGATGACATGATCTTGGGACTGCTGGCGCTGATGGATACCCCTGCAGACTTCACCGGTCCAGTTAATTTAGGCAATCCCGATGAAATTTCCATAATAGACTTAGCGCGAAAAATTATTACCCTGACTGGCTCTACTAGCATAGTGCGCGTTGGCGCAATGCCGCAGGACGACCCAATGAAGCGCAAGCCTGATATCACGCTGGCGCAAAAATATTGCGGTTTTAAGCCCGTTATCTCGCTTGAAGAAGGATTAAACAAGACTATTGCATATTTTCAACATCCGATGTTGACCAAAATCGCTAGTTGAATTAAAACACTGCTAACATTAATATTTAAAAGCCAATGAAAAACTTTCTTTTTACTTCCGAATCCGTTACGGAGGGACACCCCGATAAGATTGCCGATCAAATCTCCGATGCCGTCCTAGACGCCATCATAAGCCAAGATCCAACGGGGCGGGTTGCTTGCGAGACGATGGTTACGACAGGGCTTGTACTTGTGGCAGGTGAAATCTCAACAACCTGTTATGTTGACATCCCGAAAATCACTAGAGGCACAATCGGTGAGATAGGTTATGACGATGCCTCTTTTGGTTTTGATTCTAAAGCTTGTGCCGTTTTGGTGGCGATAGACGAACAAAGTCCAGACATCGCGCTTGGTGTTGACCCTGGCGGCGCCGGCGATCAAGGCATGATGTTCGGCTACGCGGTGAACGAAACGCCCGAACTCATGCCCCTGCCGATCATGCTTGCCCACGGATTGACAAAAAAACTGTCTGAATTACGCAAAAACGGCACGATTAAATACCTTCGCCCAGATGGCAAAAGCCAAGTGACAGTGGAATATGAAAATAACAAACCAAAGCGCGCGCACACCGTAGTCGTCTCGTGCCAGCACAATCCGGGAATCGCGGAGGAAAAGATTGCTAATGATATTTACGAGCAAGTGATTAAACCGGTCTGCGGCAAATATCTTGATAACAAGACAATCCTGCACATCAACCCCACGGGCAGATTCATCATCGGCGGCCCGCCCGGCGATTGCGGCTTGACCGGCAGAAAGATCATCGTTGACACCTACGGAGGTTACGCCCACCATGGCGGGGGATGTTTTTCTGGCAAGGATCCAAGCAAAGTGGACCGCAGTGGGGCCTATTATGGGCGTTATGTAGCCAAAAATATCGTGGCGGCGGGATTGGCGGACAAGTGTGAAATTCAAGTTTCTTATGCCATTGGCGTGAAAGAGCCTGTTTCATTGAATGTGGAAACTTTCGGCACCGCGAAGGTCAGCGACACCCGACTGATTGAGCTTATTAACAAGCACTTTGATTTTTCGCCGCGTAATATAATTAAAGAGCTTAATCTGCGCAGGCCGATCTACAAAAAGACCGCCGCTTACGGCCACTTTGGACGGGAAGAAAAAGAGTTCACTTGGGAAAAAACTGACAAGGCCGCGGCGCTGGCCAAGGACAGTGGAATCAGAAAATAATAATTTTTTGATGGTTGATTTTACAGACAAAAACCTGATCAGGCAGGGTAAAATGAACCTTGAACTGGCGGAAAAAAGCATGCTGGCGCTTATGCGCCTACGGGCGAACCTTGCCAAGCACAAGCCATTTAAAGGACTGCGCGTTGGCATGGCTCTGCATGTCACCAAAGAAACAGGCGTGTTAGTGCGCGCACTGACGGAGGCGGGAGCGGAGGTCGCGATAACTTCCTGCAATCCGCTTTCCGCGCAGAATGACATCGTGGCCGCGCTACGCTCAGAAGGAATTATGGTTTACGGTCACAAAGGCGAAACTCGCGCCGAATACTACTCTTTCTTAAAAAAGGTTTTGGAGATTAAACCTCACATTACCATTGACGACGGTTGCGACCTGATTACCGAATTGCACACGAACCGCAAGGATTTGCTAAAAAATATGATTGGCGGATGTGAAGAAACAACCACGGGGATTTTGAGGTTGAAAGCGATGGAAAAAGAAGGCGTGCTGACCTGTCCAGTCATTGCCGTTAATGACAACCAGACAAAACATCTTATGGATAATTATTATGGCACGGGGCAATCCACACTGGACGGCATAATCAGGGCCTCAAACACATTGATTGCGGGAAAAACCGTCGTGGTGGCAGGATACGGCAATTGCGGTAAGGGCGTTTCAGCGCGAGCCAAAGGCATGGGCGCGCGAGTGATTGTCACGGAAGTAAAGCCTTTTAGAGCTTTGCAGGCCAAGATGGACGGTTTTGAGGTCATGCCGATGAATGACGCGGCTCCTTTGGGAGACATTTTTATCACGGTCACAGGCGATCGGGATGTGATTACTGCCGCGCACGCGCGCGTGATGAAAAATGGCGCTTTGCTGGCCAATAGTGGCCATTTTGACGTGGAGATAGATGTCAGGGGCATCAAAAAAATCTCCACAAAAGTGCGCAGAGTCAGGCCTTTTTTGGATGAGTACACCATTAGCAATGGCTCTGGCGGAGCCAAAAATAAAGGGCGAAGTAATGCCACAAAGGTTATTTATGTGGCCGCGGAAGGCAGATTGGTCAATCTGGCGGCGGCAGAGGGGCACCCTAGCGATGTGATGTCAATGTCGTTTTGCGGGCAAGTGTTAGCGGTTGAATATCTGCTGAAAAATAAGGGGAAACTGGCACCATTAGTGTACACGCTCCCGCCAGCGATAGACGATAAGATTTCGCGCCTGCAACTTAAAGCGATGGGAGTCAAGTTTGATAAGCTAACTGCAAAACAGCGCCAATACTTAGCTAGTTGGCAGGAAGGAACATAATTCAACACCCGATGTTGACAATAACCGTTTTTGGATGCGGATATGTGGGACTTACGACCGCGGTTGGCCTAGCAGAGATTGGGCACAGGGTCTTGGGCGTGGATACCGATACAAAAAAAATCGCGCTGTTAAAAAAAGGCGTCGCGCCATTCTATGAGCCCGGCGTAGCAGAATTATTACAACGCAACATTACAAAAAAAAGGCTGACTTTTTCAAATGACGCCCGCAGGGGCATAAGAGAAAGTGAAATCATTTTCAGCGCGGTCGCCACCCCTCCACTAAAAGACTATCACGCCGACTTAAGCGCCGTGTTTAAAGTTGCTAAAGCTTTTGGGCAGTTTGGAGCCAATGGCAAAGTGTTTATCAACAAATCCACAGTGCCTCCAGGAACGAGCGATAAGATCAGAATGACAATTGAAACTGAAGCGCGGCTTTCTGCCAAGCAAGGCGCGAAAACATTCAGATTTGACGTCATCTCAAATCCAGAATTCCTGCGCGAGGGATCGGCCATTGAAGATTTTTTTCATCCTGACAGGATCGTCGCGGGACTGGAAAAAAACAGCTCTCGCTTAAAAAATCTTGTAAAAGCCATTTATCGCCCAATGGCCTCTGCGGGCGTACCAATTTATTTTACTGATATTTGCAGTTCGGAGGTCATCAAGTATGCTTCCAACGCCTATCTAGCCACGCGCATCTCTTTAATAAATGAACTAGCTATTTTTTGTGAAAAGGCGGGCGCGGATATAAAAAAAGTCGCCCGCGGAATGGGCTTGGATAAGCGAATAGGTACTCACTATTTGCAAGCCGGTGTTGGCTTCGGCGGATCATGTCTGCCAAAAGACCTTACTGCATTAATAGAAACTGGGAAGCAGTGCGGATTTAACTTTGAGCTTTTAAAAGCCGTTAGATCAGTTAACCAAAGACAGGTTGATTTCGTGATCAATAAGCTCGGCAAGATTTTTGGTCACATTGGGGAAAAATCCGGTCTTTTGAGGGAAAAAAGCTCCCTTAAAGGCAAAACGATCGCCCTGTGGGGACTAGCATTTAAACCGCGCACAGACGACATTAGAGAAGCGCCATCAATCAAAATCATCTCGTTGTTGCTGAAAGCCGGAGCGACTGTGAAAGTCCACGATCCAGCCGCTACCCATAACGTTCGGGCGCTATTTGGCAAAAGATTGCATTATCACAGCGATCATTACAGTGTTTTAAGATCCGCTGACGCGCTTGTTATTCTGACGGACTGGAAGGAGTTCCGTAGTCCAGATTACGCAAAAATGAAATATTTAATGAGTGGACGAAATATTGTGGATGGACGAAACTGCCTTGACCCTGCTAAAGCGAAAAAAGCGGGATTTGTCTATTACGGCGTAGGTCGTGCCTTGGCCCGTTCCGGTTCCGGCGCCGCATTTGCGCTTCCGGTGCCCGATGTTGACTTATAGTTTTTTTAAGTCGTAAGCTCTTCTGGCGCCCCATGCGCGCTTCCGGTGCCCGATGTTGACTTATAGTTTTTTTAAGTCGTAAGCTCTTCTGGCGCCCCATGCGCGCTTTCGGTGCCCGATGTTGACTTATAGTTTTTTTAAGTTGTTATCGCTATGACCAGCAAATCTGCCGCGGTGCCTATCAGTACCTGCGTATCGGCCATTTGTCCAGCACCTTTAAATCTGCATCGCCGCCTATCAGTACCGAATCAAATTTGCCGCTTAATGTTGTTAAGAAAGATCATTCAGCACAATATCCACCGCGGGCATTATCTTTACAGCATTAAACATTGATCCTACGAGAAATCTAAAATTCACTTTACCTTATCAAAGACGCGCATGCTAAAGTCCGGTCTTTCAAGAGTCAAATTAGGGTTGTAATAAGGATCGCCATTGGCGAGCAATCCGGCATAGCGACGCTGCATCAACGCAATCTCGTTCAAGTCAACTTCATACCCGCGCGAAGAGGATTCGTAGTGTTTCAAGACCGCGTACGGCGTATAGACGATTAAATATTTTTTTTGCCGCAATTTAAGGCAAAAATCCACATCGTTAAAAGCCACACCAAGATTTGTCTCGTCTAGTCCGCCTACCTCAAAATAGACCTCTTTACGCGACATCAAACAGGCGGCCGTGACGGCGCTGTAATTGCGCACTACGTCAATAAGTCCGGAGTAACCATGATCAAGGTCGGTCTGACGGCTAAAGGCATGACCGGCAAGGCCGCCTAGCCCCATGATGACTCCCGCGTGCTGGACTGTCCCGTCCTCAAAAAGCAGTTTTGCCCCAACCGCGCCAACTTCCCCGCGCTGAGCGTGCTCCAGCATTGATTCAATCCAATCTGGAGAAATAACCTCCGTATCGTTGTTCAAAAGCACAAGGTAATCTCCTTTGGCTTGGCGGGCCGCGAAATTATTTATTGCTGAGTAATTAAATCTCCCCTGAAAATTCAGCAGGTTCAAATTAGGAAAGTTTGAAGGAGCTTTTTCAAGATATTCGGCTGTTGCCAACAGTTCACTGTCGTTATCCACAAGCAGCACTTCAAAATTTTTCCAAGTTGATTTTTCGTAGATACCGCGCAGGCATCTGTCCAACAAATCAATCTTGTCCTTGAAAGGTATAATGATACTAACAAGCGGCTCTGCCGCGCGCGGCGCCATTTTCCACTCGGCAGGATGATGCTCCGTTGCCGCTAGCCCATTATTAGTAACAGAGGCCATCCCATTAACCTGTCCAGTAACATAGACTTCCTCATGCTCATGATCATTATAAGCAACAGAGGCTGTCCCACTAACCTGCCTGCCTGTGATCGCCCTGCGCACTCGGTATGATCCAGCCCACAGTCCGTCTTCCACCGTCGCGTTCATTTTCCGACGCCGAACCGCGTCCACCAAAGCCCTTTTTGCGGCCTCATAGGCGTAAGGCTTGGCTTCAACGCTTTCGGCGGCGGAACCTTTTACTTTCCGCCAATGATACAAGATCCGCGGAATGTGCTTAATCTCCTGCGTTTTCTCCGTAAACCTCAGCACAAGGTCATAATCCTGACTGCCATCATACCCTTCACGGAAGCCCCCTATTTCGGTCAAAATCTTCCTGCGATACACGCCAAAATGGGAAATATAATTGCATGAAAGTAATAGGTCGGGCGACCAGTCCGGTTTAAAAAAAGGTTCGCAACGTTTTTCTCCGGCTTCCAGCTTGTCTTCGTCGGAGTAAATAAGATCATATTTTTTTTCTTGCAAGGCTTCCACTACCCGATAAAGAGCATCCGGAGACAGTGTGTCATCATGGTCCAACAGGCCCACATAGGCGCCACTCGCGAGCGCGAGCGCGGCATTTGAAGCTTTGACGATGCCGCCATTTTTTTGGCGATAGATAACGCGAATCCGCTGATCTTCCGCCGAGAATCTTTCCAGCAAAGGCCTTACGTGCGGCAAAGAAGAACCGTCGTCGCAGACACAAAGCTCCCATTTTTCGTACACCTGCGCTTTCACAGATTCCACGGACTTAATCAACCATCGCTCATCCACATTAAAGACCGGCATCACGATGCTGATTAGCGGTTTAAAGTTAAACTCGCGGATATGTCGCATCATCTCTTTTTTGGCCGCCGGCGTAATTTCTGTGTCAGCGATGTATTTTTCATACTCCCCGCTTTCCGATCTTCGCGAGCGAGAAAGCTTGCGCGCCAATTTTCTCAAAAAAACTTTTGGCCCAAGTTTAATTAAGATGCCGTAAGCTTTGGTGAGCGCTCGCGCCGGCCTAACAAGCGTCGCTTGTTTTAAGCTTGAATAAACCATGACCGCTTTCCATGCCCGTGAATTGAGCACTTCAGCAAGAGCTTTGCCGTGAGCATCCAGTTCCTTTCTTAAAGCCTCATTTTCCTGCTCTTTAGCGGCGATCGCGCTTTTGCTTTCTTGCATCAATTTTTCTACGCGATGGACGTGATTGCGCAGCTTGTCCAAAGAGGCCATCTTGCCCTCAAGTTCCAGATTCAATTTTTTGATAAAATCATCACGCTTGGCAATACCCCGATTTGCCTCTTCCAGCTTATTTTCTTGATTTTTAAGGATACTGCGGACAAGATTCAGCGCGTGCTCTTTTTCACGCAAAAGATCTCGCAGTTCCAAAACAACGCGGCGATAGGCTTCAATGCCTTTGCGAGCCTTGGTGACAGTCTCTTCAAGCAAGCTGTTTGTTTGCCTGTTTTTTTGTTCTGAAGCCGCCAACGCGTCCTCTTTGGCTTTAAGATCGCTTGCCAACAAGGCAATTTGTTCCTTTTTGCCGTTGATGATAAAACCTAAATCGTCAAAAGCAAGCCGCATCAATTGCATGAACGTTTCGGTATTCCAGCTAAATCGCGCTTGCAAAGCGGCATAAATCTCGCTTTCATTAACGGTTCCGTCTATGGTTACGCAATAAATAGTGCGATACGTCGGCGGGCGCAGGTGACCAAGCTCGGCCAAGTGTTCATTATAAAAAGTATAGAAGCCGTACTTATCAAAACTGCCGTTTGCTCCCCACTGTGTCCCCGCGTATAACTGTTGCAGATACCAATTCATCAGGTTACCCTCCCTAACCTTGAAAAAGCGCGCGCCCGCCTCAGCTAAAATCACATCAAACTCCTCCTCTTCCGGCAGACCAATCGTCTCATGTTCAATTAAAAAAGGATGTTCATGCCCGGCATTGGCAAAAAATTGCCCTCTGATTTGATCTTCAGCGGTCTGCACGAGCCCGTTTTTCAGGGGAGCTCCAATCAAGACAACGCCCTTGCTAACCCTGAGTAACTCCTTTATCACCTGCCTGCGGTCATTTTTTGGCACGTGTTCCAGCAGGTCCATGGCCACCACCAAGTCAAAATTGCGGTCTGAAAAAGGTATTTTCTTGGCGTCCGCCTGCCTGTAATCGCAAGTTTCATCCTTGGGCTTCCCTTTGCGATCAAGAATGATAAATTTGGAATATTCTTTAAAAAACCACGACAATTTGCCTTTGTACCCGCCAACATCAAGGATCGCCGGTTTCTTATTCGCGCAGATCTTCCCTGCCAAAAAAGCAACAATTGTGTTGCGTGCGTACAGATCAGGCGGTAATGAAAGTTTTTCGTTTATTTCGCTCATATCAAACAACAATATTAATGCCTTTTTCCACTTTGCTCAGCCTCCAAGTCACGGGCAACTCCACTAGGCCATATTGATTATCACGATTTCGCAAAATAGTAAACTGGAATTTTCTATCCAGATAGTCGTATGGGTACCTGCATGAATAGTCAAAACAAGAAGCTGTAAAATCATATTGGCCGGCAAGCAGGGAGTTATTGCTAATAACACAGTCTATATACCCGTCTCCTTCCACCGCCGCAATCGGGTAAAGCGAGGTTTTTGTGTTTGGCCCCGCGATATGGGTGCCATCTTTTTTATGTATCGCGATGCCAAAAACCGGATTTTCAATTTTGGCGTAAGCCTTGTAAAATATCCTCGCGACGATGGTTTCACCTGTATTGAAGGCATCTTTTTCATCTTCATCCGCTCCGTAAAAACGGACCTCTTTCAAGCGCAGAAGCGAATCGCTGAAATTTGGTTTCGCGATGCTTTGATGTTGGCGGTCGCCGGCGATTCTCCGCCTGTATTCAGCCAAAATATCCGCTGTTGTCCCCGACATGATTAGCCGGCCATTGTCAATTAAAGCGCTATCTAAACAAAAATCCTCAATCAAACCCGCGTTATGGCTAACTAGCACGACCGTCTTACCTTGTTGTTGCCAATGTCTGAAAACATCAACGCATTTGCGCTGAAACTGCTCGTCTCCAACAGCTAAAATCTCGTCGCAAAGATATATGTCAGCGTCCGCCTCCTTAGCAATAGCAAAAGCAAGCCGCGCGCGCATCCCCGAAGAATAATTCTTAATTTTAAGGTCAAGAAATTTTTCCAGCTCCGCGAACTCAACAATCCTATTAAACCTTTCTTTTGTTTCTTTGCGGCTCAAGCCCAACAGCGCCGCGTTAATGAAAATATTTTCGCGCCCCGTAAGCTCTTCCTGAAAACCTATTCCCAACTCCAAAAACGGCGCGATTACCCCATTTACCTTGACCTCGCCCTGATCGGGACAGTAGATCCCCGCCACCACTTTAAGAAGCGTGCTTTTGCCGCTGCCGTTTTTCCCCACAATGCCGAAGAACTCTCCTTTACGGATTTTTAGAGTAACATTATCAAGCGCTTTGAATTTTTCAAAAGTCTTTTTTTTGAAAATGGCCAAAAAGTTTTCCTTAAGAGTATCCCTTTTCTCATGAGGAAGAATAAAAGTCTTACTAACGGCCGAAATTTCTATCGCGTGGTCCATGGCTTGAGATGATAAATTAGCGCGCTGGCGCCTAGCCTAAGACTAGTCCTAAACTCATAATTTTTCCGCAATCGTTTTCTTGCGGGTTAAAAAGATAGCATATCCGGCCGCGAAAATCACCAACGACATTAGGGCTAGAACCAGATTAAGTTCAACGGAAGGAATATGATGGCGGATGAAGATGTCGCGAGAGTATTCTATGACGCGAGCTAAAGGATTAAGAAAGATCAGCCGGTGGTATTGAATAGGCACGATGGTAAGCGGATAGATGATTGGCGTAAGCCAAAATCCGATTTGCAACAATATTTCCCAAATGTGCTGAAAATCGCGGTAGCGGACATAAAGCGATGCCAAAATAAATGTTATGCCGGTTACGACAAGATACAGCTCAAACAAATAGAGAACAAAGAAAAGAGCCTCTGCTCCCGGAACGACGCCGCTTATAAGCAGAAAAACAAAAAAAACCGCCATGTTAAGGAGCATTGTTACCATGCTGGAAAGCGTTGAGGCAAAAATAAGTCCTGATAGCGCGAATTTGATCTTGGTTACAAGCTGACGGTTGTTCAAAAACGTGTTCATGCCGATCAAGGTTGCTTCGGAAAAAAAGTTCCAGATGATGATGCCGAGCAAAAGATAAATTGGATAGTTATCCACTGGATAGCGCATGAATACGGAAAAAACAAGGTAGATTACGCCAAAAAGAAGGAGCGGTTTCACCAGTGTCCAAACATATCCAAGATAAGAATTTTGATAACGGAGCTTTAGCTCTGCCTTAACCAGTTCCACGATGATTCGGATTGTTTTGTTGCTCATACAGATAAAACAATAACCAGACCTGCGCGAGCAGGTACACGAAGAATAGCCCCAACAAGGTATCATGGCCAAGTGAAAATTGGTTTAGGTTCGCCAACTGCTTAAAAAGCATGGACGGTTGCCCATATGCCCAAATCTTCATTACAGGATCTTGCTCGCCGTTAAGCCAAACAGTGATGGCGTTTCCGGGCTTCGCGTCAGTCGTTGAAAGCCTCACGCATAGCTTGCCCGGCGTGGTCGGTTGAACTTCCACCTCAAAATGGTGATAAGCGTTATCTTGCACCGATGCCGCGGGGATTATTTCCTCCGCTAGGACTGTTTTTCTGCCCCCCTGCTTAATGAAGATCTGAAAACCGTAGTTGCTTGTGTTGAGACGGTTGTAGGTAGCAAGCATAATGTCTATCTTGAGCTCATGATAAGGCGTAAAAACGCTGATGTCGTTTGCGCATCGCTCAAGTGGATTGTTTGGTAAAATCTCGCCAAAAGGCGCCATGCCATTGTCCTGCAGCGCGGCAAAAAGCGTAACCCGCACGGGTAAATATAAAAATAACCAAAGCGTTAAAATGATAACCACCAGCTCAAAGCCACCCCCCAGCTTTGAGCTTAAAACCACCCATTTGTCTGTAGTCTTTTTCATCAGTACAAAGCCGGTATTACGACATACAAAAGCGCCGCGATATCATTAGCAATAAAAAAGCCGATCATCAGCGTAAACAAGAGCGGTTGCGCTTTTTTTGGAACAATTCGCTCCCATCCCCGCACAATAAAGTAGAAAAATGGCAAAAGCGCAGGCAAAAAATAACGACCATGCATAGCGCTTAAATATCCGCGTTCCGAGCTGATCCTATAAATCGCGATGGTAATGGCTGAAAAATAGACCGCGAGAACAAGCCCCAAGATGATTTTTCCCATCACATGGCCGACCCGCGGGCGATCACGCTTAATTTTGATGCCAAAGCCCCATCCGCACGCGCCAATTAAAGTGAACAGCGTGGCGGCGAAGTATTGCCACTGATTAAGCTGCGTAAAAAAGCGCCCGAAAGCTCCCCAGATATTTTTAAAATATTCAACGATGAATCCTCTGTTAAAAAGAAATTCCCAAAAGCTAAAAGCGCCTTTAGCCGCGCCTCCCAATTCCGGGAAAAGCGTTATCAATGAAGGATTTTGCTCTAGCAATGACGGATGGCCCGCGATTGCGTCTTTAAGCTCTGGTACAAACACCCCAAAAAAATGATAATTCCTAGCGTACCACCAACCGGCGAACAGCAGAGCGACCCCAAAAGCCGTTAGCGCCTCAAAAAACACTCGTTTTTTGAACACAACAAGAAAACGCATCACGAAAGCGGCCGCGGCGACGCCAAATAGAGGCAAGGCTGTCGCTTTTGTCAAAGCTAAAATTCCCATGACAATGCCCAAAACTACCATGCGGCCGTAGCTCGCGCCGTTATCGCAATAATCAATCAACATGTAAATGAGTATTGCCGAAAACGCCCCCAAGAGGTTATCGTTGTTTAAAACCGCGGAAATGTAGGAAAACATCGGCAAAAAAGCGATCGCCCCAATGACAGCGGCATTGAAGAGGGCGGCATTGTTTCGTGACGCGCCGCCTGTTGAGTCCATTCCAAGTTTTTCAAGTGTCTTCCACGAAAAATAAAGAGTCACGGCTCCCAACAATACCGAAAAAAACCTCAAAATAAATATGGAAAACATCACGTCATAATGCGGCAAAACCGAAAAAAACGGCAAGAGGAGCAGATAATAAAAAGGCGGATGCTGAGCGATCCAGTTGAGCTGGTTGCCGGGACGATAAGCATTTACTTCAACACCTGCTGAAAAAACCTCTCCCGCGCCTGCCACCTGCGTGCGCTGAGAATATTTCGTCTCGCCCAGCAAAGGTAAGCCCCGCTCGTAAAAAAGCGACTCAACATAGCCGTAGTGACCAAGTTCGTCGGGAGCGTCCCGCGGCGGGATTATCGCCACCCACATCGCTTCTTTTAGGATGAAAACCGCGATTAGCACCCAGATGATGCTGATTTTCTTAAGGACTTTGGGCATGCTATTTGGCAGTATAGCTTTATATTTTAAGCTCTTCCAGCTATTTGATCTAACCTTTCCCGCGGGTCATGGCGAATACTCCTCGTCCGCAGTTATAAGCGGCAGGCGAGAAGGTTCATGGGGCGGGGGCGCGTGACGGCGCTAAAGCGCCGACACGGGCGGGGCTCATGGGGCGGGGGCAAGCGGTGGCCAGTGCACGGGGCGGGGCGGTGGCCAGCACGCGCGGCAGAGCATGATGCGGGGGCGCGTGACGGTGCTGAAGCGCCGACGCGGAGCGGAGGCCAGCACGCGGGGCAGAGCATGATGCGGGGGCGCGTGACGGTGCTGCAGCGCCGACGCGGAGCGGAGACCAGCACGCAAGGCGTTTCATGATGCGGGGGTGTGTGACGGTGCTGCAGCGCCGACACGGGCGGGGCTCATGCGGCGGGGGCCAGCACGCAAGGCGGTTCATGAGGCAAACACGCGGGAAGGTTCATGGGGCGGGGGCGCGTGACAGTGCTGAAGCGCCGACGCGGAGCGACGCTGAACACTCGCAAGAAAACCCGCGCTTGTTTAGGATGTATTCGCCTTGTTACAATTAGCCCATGAAGCTAGGCGTGTTCATCCCGGCTTATAATGAAGCCGCTACAATAGGTGAAGTACTGGCAAAAATCCCGCGAAGCATTGCGGGGATACAAGAAATTCAAGTTTTTGTGATTGATGATGGCTCAACGGACGGGACGGCGGAGGCGGCGGAGGCGGTGCCGTCAACCAGCTCAAAGCCGTCAACCAGCTCAAAGCCGCCCACCAGCTCTAAGCCGCCTACTAGCTCAAAGCCGCCCACCAGCTCAAAGTTACCCCCCAGATTTGAGCTCCGGCCAAAAATCATCCGCGTCAACCCAAACCGCGGCCTTGCCAACGCTTTCAGAGTTGGCTTAACGACGGCGCTCGCGGACGGCGCTGATATAATCGCGCACTTAGACGCTGACGGGCAGTATGATCCGCAAGAACTGCCTAAACTTTTGGCACCGATTTTAGCAGGCACAGCCGATTTGGTCACCGGCGACAGGCAGATTGCAAAACGCGCTTTCTTAGGCCCCGCGCGTCAATATGGCAACATGCTGGGAAGCTGGTTTTTACGCGCTTACGCGGGCGTACAGGTCAAAGATGTTTCATGTGGTTTTCGCGCTTACAGCCGGGCGGCCGCGCAACAGCTTGAAGTCCACTCCAGCCATACCTATACCCACGAAACTTTGATTGAAGCCAGATACAAAGGCATCCGCGTCGCCGAAGTCCCGATCACATTCAAACATCGGCCATTGTCTGGGTTTAACGCGGCGCAAAAGGCTATTTACAAAAAATTCGCTCCCATAGCGCCAAACACCGGCCAGTTGGGCCTTGGCGCCTTTAATATTTACAAAAACGGCGCTCTAACAGCGCCAAACTCCTCTCGCCTGACTACAGGGCTACATCGGCATATTTATAAATGTCTTCGCGCGATTTTTGCGGCAAAGGCGCGGTATAGCAACAAAAGCCATTGATCAGGCGCCTATCCAAAGTTTTTTGATTTAAATTTTTCGCGATGCGCGATAGAGTTTTTATTTAAAGACATCTTATAAGATTGACTTTTTACTATTTTAGTGTTTATTATATCTGCCATCATTATTATCATTGAATCATGAATCTACTACATCAAGAACAAAGAGGCCCCGATAACCGTCGCGCTGATGCCTACGATAATCGTCGCGCTGATGCCTATGATAATAGTGAAGCAAACCATCATTATTTTGATTGGCGGCCGCAAGAAGATGCTATTCCTGAGGCCAAAATCCGCGCGTGTTTTAGGAGAAACGCGCTAGCCGCGACATTAGCCGCGCTTGGCTCGGCCGTAACGGCATCATGTACCCTAAATACCAAAGGTGAATGCGTTGAAAATTGCGCTGTGGCGGAAAACCCAGACAGCGGCTCCGCGGGTATGGCTGGAGCTGAACAAGACGCAAGCGGCGGGCAACTTGAAGCTAGCGCTGGCCACGGCGGCACAGGGGGCGGCATTGATGGAGGGGAAGTGGAAGACGCTTCCGCTGGGCAGGGCGGTACTACTGGCGGACCTGATGGCAGTGATGACCAAAGCGGCTATGACAGCGGCACTGACGCAGAAACCGGCGGCGATGTTAGCGCCGACGGTGAAGACGGTGAAGTGGGCAGTTGCGCTGGTATAACGGTTATACTCAACAACATGGCTGAATATGAATATAAGGTTTGGCGCGGCGGCTGTGACGATGCTCATACGCTTTATACATCTATAGAGACTAACCTGCCGTCTTATGAGACGGGTTTGACTGAATTATGCTTGAAAATTGACGATATAATGCTTGCGCAAGTATATGACAACAATGATAAAAACTCGCTTGAATTCACCGCGACTTCCGCGCCAGCGAAAGTGCAAGTAAGCACGGCGGCCAACAACCAAATATTGACCAATGATTTATTTAATATTGGGTGCGGAGCAGAATCAGGTTTTACAACTTACGATATAGTTAATGATGATCAGAATCCTGCGCCAAACGAATATAAATTTAACGGTAATCTTGAAATGGGACATTTACCTCCCGCAAACTTTTTCAGGGTAATCTATTAGTAGATGCGCATAATAAAAGCCCCCGCTAAAAGGCGGGGGCTTTTCAGTAACCTTACTGTTTTAAGGTCTATTCACGCTAACCGATTACGGCTGTGTGAAGTTAGGACCACTGAGCGGGAATTTAGCCTGGATGAGACTACCGTCGTTAACGTTGCCGTTTCCGACCGTGCCGTCACCGTAGGTCATTCCTGTCATGGTTGCACTTGCAGAAGAACCGGTTGCGGATGCTGTGGTGCATTTGAGAACAATGGTCGCGGTTGTTCCGGCGTTTACGGTAAGACCCGTAGCGCTGGAAGTGATACCAGACGTATCGTCTCCAGCTGTTGTGCCCATCGTGAAGGTCATAGTGCCCGCTATGTTCGCAGAAGACAGTTTTGTACCGCTTGCCCTGTCATAAATAGCGCAATATTTACCGGCACCTGCTGTAGCAATGCCTGAACCAGTAACAGTGAATGATACTGTATTTAAGTTTGCCGGCGTCAGCTCAAGACTACCTTTACCGACAGCCGTGATATCAACCCCCATTAATTCAAACTGTGAGTTTGAAGCTAGGCTTGAACCACTAGCAGGCGATGCGTTGACGGCAAGTGTAGGTTTGATCTTGCGGACGATGCTGTAATTACCGTGCAAGTTAAAGCGAGCTGCAACATTACCAGCAACAAAAGCAGCTGTTGTGTTATATACGCAGGACACATTCGTATTAACACCACACGCTTCACCAGCCGGATTATCTACCAATGCTAAATAGTAGTTCAGGTTCCCTGCGCCCGTTGATGTTAGCACAAGATCGCCTTTCTTAACGGACAAAACACCTGAAGGTATGCCAAACTTTGACAGTCTTACTTCCGCTCCAGCGGTATGGGTGGTAGCAACAGTACCAGCTGTTCCTCGGGATACACCAGTATCAAAACCAGCAGTACAATTGGCTGTAGGCGCGCCCATTGAGGCAGCATCCACAAACATAAGTTCATTATCTATTACCACCACATCACCTACACTCAAACCTGGATTCAAAGTGGTACAGACATGAGTTTGTGAGTTAGTCATGTCAGCGTTGGTCGTAATGCCACCGCCAATTACTGTAGAGTTCGCGGTAGGTGCAACTTCTACTCCGCCGCTGGTCAATTTTGTGATGTCGCGCAGATATAATCCGGTGTAAGCGCCAGATGGTGTTTGGCCTGATGGATCCGCAGGATCATTCTTTACGGACGCAATATCACCCATGAAGCAGAGCGTAGTGTCACCAACCGGCAGGTTAATGTTAGCCGAAGTGATCTCCACCGCTTTGTTCGTTACATTGTAACCCGTGGCGGAACCAAGCTTTGTCGCGCAGGCGCTGTCATAAATATAAACCTTGGCCAATGAAGTCGGATCACCCAACACACCAAGCGAGAAGTCATTTAGAACACCTGAAGCGGTGGTCATCGTGAACTTCATCTTGGCAAGCTGAACAGATGTCGCTTCGCCAGCAAGCAACATGCCTTCCGCTGAACCGCTTTGAGAAACTGCTGGCGTACCCGAAGTAACGACCGTCATCCTGACGCCGCTATCATCTGTAAACGCGCAAGCTACGCCCGTGCAGTTCAAGGCCTGCGTAACATCAATACCGGAGACGCTTTCGCCATTCTGGTCAATAGCCGAAACATCCGACGCGCTTGTGATGCCAAACTTAACACGAACGTTGTTTGGAGCCGCGTTGCTAATATTGCCTTTCAAAGTGAGAAGTTTTGTTTCGCCCTTCAGTACTTTGATGTTCAGGTTGTTGAATGTAACCTTTCCTGAGGTTGAATCAAGGTTCTTAGCGGTGCCGCTGACCATGGTCGTGCCGTCATAAAGAGCCAGCGACTGGACTACATCCTTAACATTTGTTGATCCATCAGCGGGCGTCGTGAAGGCAGACACGGGAGGCAGATCTACCGCTCCAGTGATGGAAAGTGACTTAATCGTGTTATCAAGCGAACTGCCTGATTTGAGGCTTAAGCCCAACAGGCTGGCGTCATTTGTCCCGCGGACAAATGTGGCAGAGGTTGGATTTGCCGCAACGCTTACAGTCAGCGCGGCCTTGGTCATTGTCATGTTGTTTCCAACGATGTCGCTGGAAGGCGTAATCGCCGAGGCGCCTAACGCGTCACCATTTTGATCACGCACGGCGTTTGACAAAGAGGTTAGGTCAACCAATGTGCATCTGACCACATCACCGCTAATCGCGTTGTTATTCGCGACTTTGAGAGTGATGCCCGCCTTAACGGTCTGATTCGCGTAGATTGTGTTGGAGCCGGATAGCGTCAGTGTTTGAGAAGTATCACTGCCACTTGTTGACAATTCCGTTGGTCCAAGCAATGTGCCGCCAATCGTTCCGTCGGCATTGTATTTTACGAGTTTAATCAGAGAGTAGTTCGCGGTTGTTGTTGAAGTATCAATCAATCCGCCAGCCGCTGATGGCGTAGCCGGAGAAACCACATCAAGTTTTACCTTCCAGTCGCGGATCTCAAGATCCTGTCCAGAAGCATTGCTGATGGTCATATCAAGACAGCTGACATCGCTTTGTCCCACCGCGACATCCCTCGCGGCCGGACCATTTGAAGAGACATTGAAGTCACTGCCTTTGATTGTAACTTCTGAATATTGCGTTCCTGTGCCATCATAGTTATTTGTGACCGCGGCCCCCGTACCATAAGTCACACCGGTAACATACAGGTCGGTTGTTTGATCAAGGTATGTTTTGATGGTTTCGCCGTTGCGGCATGTTACATCGCCGGTAACGTAGAAGATCTTCTTCCCGCCTTGGGCGATATTGTATGGCGTATCAAGAACGAAGGTCGCGAGATCCTTGGCGCCAACCGAATTGGTTGAAGCAAGGACATCATTGCTTCCTTCCGCGTATAATTTGAGATTGCTGATGTCATTTGAACGGCAGGTGCCGCGCATGTACAAAGCAATTCTGTTGAATTTCATGGCTTCGCTTCCGCTAGCTTCCAGTTGGAACTGGGCAAGACGAGCATCCGCTGTGCCGATGACAACTTCATCAAGCGTGCCGTTCTTTGCAATCGTCACGCTTCCAGCCGTAGCACCCGAAATTGTCATAAGATTGCCCTGAATTGGGAATGTGCCAGTGATTGACTGAGCGTTACTGCTAATCGCGTCTTTGCTCACAATTTCAAAGCCATGCTGTGAAGCGGCGGACGCGCCAGTCGCAATATCACCGACAACAACAAATGAAACTCCGGCAGTGCCGACTTCATAATTTAAGCCGGTAAATTCAACCGTCTGCGTTTCGGAGTTGATTGAACGGCCGGTAGTCAGACGATTATTCCCTTGATAAAGATAAACATTGGCAAAGTCGCTTTGACTCCCAGCGCCAAAGCGATGGAAAGTCATGCTGTTGATGACAACAGGATCACTAGAAGCTTGGCAGTTGACGACCGTAAAAGAAATACCTGTTGAACCTTTTGGCACTGACACGCTGGCAGGCTGTGTGCCGGCTGAACATGTCAGGTCGCCTCCCGTACCAACAGCGGAATAACCGGTGAAGGAAATATCCGCTATGTCAAGCTCTTCGCCGGCGGCTGACTTGACTCCGCTCACGACTAGATCGTAATTCTTGCCTTCTGTTTGAGAAGCTGTTGTCAGGTCAACGCACTTTGGATCAGTAGCCTTGACTGCCTTTGAAACGGCAAGAACGTGGCCATCGCTGTCCTTTACACTGTAGTTGGCGGCCACATCAGCGCCTGTTCCAACATCTTCATTGAAACAGACATGAACGGCTGTCAAGCTTGTGGCGTAAGCGTCTTCAATGTTGAAGCCGGCGCCCGGTCTGGGCGTTGGGTTCATGGCGTTGGAAACAATCTTGGCGATCTGGTCGCGGAGCACTTTTTCCCCTGGTTTAAAGAGCGAAGTGCCCGGATACCCGTCAATCACTGACCAATTGTAGCCAGTCTCAATATATTCGTATGCCCAATTTGTCGTTGGCACATCCGAAAAATGAGGACCGCCCTTAACGTTGGTCGTAAGATTGGCGGCAAGAGTGACGATCTTCATCGCCTGATCTCTCTGTAATTGATCGCCCGGACCAAAATAGCCGGTCAGATTGCCTTCGGAATCCTTGTAACCGCCAATAATGTTGTTTTTCTTGGCAGTGTAAATGTATGGCGTATACCACGCACCCAGAGCGACATCCTTAAAAGGAGCTACGGTCGGGGTTTCAAGAGTGAGTCCCCATGCCTCAACGGCCAGTTTGGCCATTTCGGCGCGGTTAACCGGACGTCCCGGTTCGTAATTTGTCTTGGTTGTATCCAAGATACCTTTCGCAGCCAGATCCTCCACATAGGGGTAGGACCAGTCTGTAGGTCGTACATCGGCAAAAGTCGCCGCCTGAGCAACGCCGATCGCGAACATGCTTGCGATCATCATGGCGAGGCTAAAGCCTGCTACCTGCCTGCGTACGGACTTGAGTGTAATACTCATAGTGTTCGTTACAGGTTAAGGATATAGGATAGATAGATATAGATATATATCTAAAAGGTATTGTCCGCCTGAATTTATGGAAAGGCGAACTTAAATTTAATTCTAAATTTAACTTTATTAATAATTGATGCCTGCCAAGGTTTATCGGGATTGAACCGCCGATTATATCGGAATTCGCGCCACGCGAACCTTGCAGGGTCTAGAGATGTTTATTTGCTCACGTTTGCTAATTTTCAAAGATCAAAATTTCGGACTTTTCCGCGAGACTGAATTTAATTTTTAATTAGGAACATGCAACGCTTGTTTCATCTGTTATCTGCTTATTCAACCGCTCTTGCTTAGTTTGGCTAGGTTTTGCAAGTAATTGAAGCCCGGAATCGGGTTCATGCGAAAATTTATCAAACCGCTTGCGTTAAGTCAATCATAAGCACATGGTGAAACTAATCGGACAGCCATTTGTTTCTAAAATAAGGTGGCGTTATTTTGTAAATATTTTATGATTTTATCTTCATGGAAATTTTAAAGTCCATTAGCCGGCTAATCTTGAATAAGCTGGCAAAGACCATTTGCCCGCCTAATCTTGAATAAGCTGGCAAAGACCATTTGCCCGCCTAATCTTGAATAAGCTGGCAAAGACCATTTGCCCGCCTAATCTTGAATAAGCTGGCCGCGGCAAGAGCGCGGTTATTTTTTTGTAATCCGCGCGGCTATAATAAAGTTAATGGTAAGCATGAGCCGATAAGGAGTTTAAATAAAATTCGCGGGCACTTGAAGGCGTCATTGATGTTGAATGGCGCGCGTGAGCCGCGAAGGCGCTTAATTAGGCATCTTGTCGCAATCCGCGCGACTTAACTTGGTAGTCCTAACGGGAATCGAACCCGTGTTTCCACCGTGAGAGGGTGGCGTCCTAGCCGCTAGACGATAGGACCATACTGTCTTTAGTGAGCTTTGCCATATTTGAGCTTTGCCATATTTGAGCGCGGGCTATACTTTATAGCATCTTGGCAAGCCTTTCAATTCAACATATAATTATCGCACTCTTATAATTGGCGCAATATGGCAAAAGATTATTATTCGGTTTTGGGGGTTTCAAGAAGCGCGACTGATCAGGAAATTAAGAAAGCGTATCGCAAGATGGCTCTGAAATACCACCCAGACAAAAACAAGGGCAACAAAGAAAGCGAAATTAAATTCAAGGAAATTAATGAAGCCTATGAAGTCCTTTCGGACAAACAAAAGCGAGCGAACTATGATCAGTTTGGCTCGGCGGAACCATCCGGTTTTGGTTCACAGGGTTTTGGCTCACAGGGCTTTGGAGGCGGTCAGGGCTTCCAGCAGGGCTTTGATTTTTCGTCTTTTGGCGGCGCGGGCGGCTTTGCTGATATTTTTGAGACTTTTTTTGGCGGAAATCGCGCGACTTCCGCCTCGGGAAAAAGAAATGGGCCCCGCCCCGGTCCGGACATAGAATTTGTGATGCAGTTGAGTTTTGAGGAAGCCGCTTTTGGCGTGGAAAAGGAACTGATAATTACCAAGGCCGTGACTTGCCCTCACTGCAACGGCACCGGCGCCGAACCTGGCAGTAAGACGGTTACCTGTCCGCAATGCGGCGGCACAGGCGAAGTCAGGAGCGTTAGAAACACGATTTTTGGGCAGATCGCGACTTCTAGGATCTGTTCGGAGTGCTATGGAGAAGGGCGCGTGCGCGAAAAAAAATGTAGCGTTTGCCACGGATCAACGCGCGTTAGAAAAGAAGAAACAATCAAAGTAAAGATACCGGCGGGCGTGGATGACGACTCCACGGTAAGATTGAGCGGGAAAGGCGAAGCCGGACAGTTTGGAGGACCGTACGGCGACCTTTACGTGCACATAAGGGTCATGCCGAGCAAAAAATTCGCGCGCAACAAATTTGACGTGCATTCCGAACAGCACATTCATCTATTGCAAGCGGTTTTGGGCAGTACTATTGAGGTTGAAACATTAAAAGGACGTGTCGGTCTTAAAATTCCAGCTGGAACGCAAAGCGGCAAAGTCTTCATCTTGAAAGGATATGGAATACAAAAACTGCGCGGGGGGAAGAGCGGCAATGACTTTGGCGACCATTATGTAAAGATCATCGTGGATATACCTTCGCGGCTGACACGCAAAGAGCGCGAGCTGTACAATGAACTTGCGAGTGAAGCTGGCTTTAAGGAAAAAGGCAAAGATAGTTTCTTTGGCCGCTTTGGGGTTTAAACTTGCTCAGCCCTTTGGCATCCAAAACTCCACAAACAAAAAAAAGGTTTGTTGGACGAGCGCGATAACGCGCCTGGCGCCAGAACCCTCGCCTGCGCCAAAACCATCGCTTGGCGCCAGAACCCTCGCCTAGTGCCAAAACCCTCACCTTGCGCCAGAACCCTCGCCTAGTGCCAAAACCCTCACCTTGCGCCAGACCACTCGCCTTGCGCCCGCCCCGCATCCAAAACTTCGCAACCAAAAAAAAGGGTTGTTGGACAATCGCCGCGCTACTGCGTATAATGTGACTTAAGTTAAAGGCTTTGCCGCATGAATCTTACCTTATCATGGGATCTATTCATTCTGGTGTTCTTCGCTGTTGTTGTAGCGTATAGCTTTATAATAGGGAGAAACGCAACCCTGAAAGTGATTACCGCGAGCTATGTGGCAATCCTGTGCGCGGACGGCTTGGGCAACATGTTTGCAAAGTATTTGGCCAGTTCAGAGCCCTTCCTTAAACTGCTCAAGCTTTTTTCAATCGGCAATTCTGATCAGGCAACGGCTTTTTTCAAGGTGCTGATATTAATAATTTTGATCGTATTCATAGCTGTGCGCGGACTTTTCAATTATGACGCGATGGATGACCGCCCCATGACTCTGCGGCTGGCTATCTTGCTGATATTAGGCGTATTGAGCGCCGGTCTAATGATGAGCACGATGCTGATTTTTGTCGCGGGACAATCGCTAGTCTCTTCGGTATTTATGCCCAGCAACATCTTGGCCGATATCTACCATCAGTCACGGCTGGTTAGAATAATGCTTGATTATTCAAACATGTGGTTCTTTTTGCCGGGGCTGTCAATAGTTGTAATTAGTTTTTTCAATAAAAAATCCGCTTGAAATTAACGCCGTCGCTAAGTAATATGTTCTGGCGTTTTTGACAATGCGTCTCGCCATGAATGGCGAGCGAGCTTGTGGCGCGAATATGGCTTAGCGCTACGCTTGCCAAGAATTGGGGCCAATAGCTCAGTTGGTAGAGCAACTGCCTTTTAAGCAGATGGTCGCAGGTTCGATTCCTGCTTGGCCCACCAAGATTAAACTTTCAGAAATTTTGCCGATTGATTCAGCCGCGCGAAGCGCGGCCAATCTCGTCGGGCAAATTCCCGAAAGTCAAATTTTGGTGGAATTATACAACAAAATCCAAACCTATTTTGAGCAGAATGTTTGACGCCCCGCCTCGCCGCCGCTTGATGACGCTCGCCGCCGAGCAAAACATTCTGCGGTTTTTCTGATGTGCTCGTACTGATTTTTTTCTCCTAAAAGGAAAAGAATGTTTTGCTCGGCTCTGCTCTGAACGAACAGGCGGCGGGGCTTCGCTTGCGGCTCGGGCACGGCGGAATTCCCCCCACACCCCCCTTTCCGCCGCGCCCTCGCTTTGAACGCCGACGGAATTTGTGCCAGCAAAAAGCTTACGCGCCGCTTATGCCAAAATCATCTGCTCAACTTGTTTTTGCGCGCTCTCCAAAACTTCGGTTGCTTGCGCGCGCAGAGTTCGGACTTGCTCACGGAAAGAAATGATTTTGTCGGCAATTCTTTCCTGTGTTTTGATTGGCGGCAATGGAATTTGCAATTTGGCGGCGTTTGCGGCTCCAAGAAATGGGACGCCACCACCCCCAATTAGCTGCTCCAGTTGTATTCTGCCAACGCTAGAATTTAAAACTTCGGCAACATACCTACTGTTGGCTTTTTCTGAGTCTACACGGATAACGCCAGTATTATTATCAACCGCAAACGCCGCATCATCTCTATCAAAAATTGCAAATTTACACTGCCGTACAGCTTCGCCGATAAAAGGTGAGACTATATCTCCCTTTTGTAGTAATTTTGCTTCCGGCACATCTTGGACAAATTCTATATTGGAATAATCTATATCGCCGTTGCGAGTGATATTTTTGACTTTCAAAAGTGTGATTGCTGGATTTTCCGTTTCGTTTTTTCCAACACCTTGAAATACTGTCTTGGTTATTTGTTCAAGATTAACAATATTGTATTTTGCTTTTGAAAGTGCGGCATAAAAAAGTTTGAAGCGTGGATTGTAGTATTCAGGATCAAGCCGGCCGCCGATGACCTCATCGCTCCAAATTTCATAAACCTGTTCTGCCCCCCCTTCTGGGATTTCTATGCCAAGCTCGCCGAGCACGAAGTCATCAATGGATGCAAGGATTTGTTTTATCTCCTCTTCTTTTTTGCTTTTTTCATGATATGCATTATGAACAAATTCGATGGCTTCTCTTTGTTTTTGCAGAGAAGGCAGTGGAATTTGTAATGTTTTCAAAAGCTCAACATTTACTCCCGATTGATTGTTCCAATTTACACAAATTTTGTAAAAAACTTTTTTAACTTGATAAGTATTTAGTAAAAGCCATAGAAACTTTGGCAACAATTTTTTTTCGTCGGTTTTAATTCTAGTTATGTGGTTTGAGCAAAAATAGGTGCCATCTATATCGAAATAGGCACTTTTTCCAACTAATTCCTGGCTGTTGGTATTATTAAATAGAACTTCATTTTTCTGGATAATATCTTCTGCTCGTTCGTCCAGTAAGCTACTCGGCAAAGTTATAATTTTATCAAATTTAAGATTGCCGAATTCATCAATGTTGGTAGGTCGAATTTGTACAATTCCATCTTTGTTTTCACTTTGGTTTTGCTTCCCCGCAGCAAAACCTGTCTTTATGAAAGTTATAACACTACTAAGTTCTACAATTTCAAATTTAGAATGGCGAATAAAACTTAAAATATCACCAGCGTAAAAAAGTGGATCGAGACGATTTTCTATCTCATCGCTCCAAACGCTAAATATCTCCGGTTTTGTCGAAGTTACTTGATTCATACTTTTTTCAAAAACTTTTGAAATTCCTCCAAAATCATCGGCAGGTCGTTTTTGGGATCTTTTCGTCCCGTTGCGTCATATCCAATATGCTCTGCGATGGCCATAAAAATTTTGTAGCGTCCGAGCTTTTCTTTTTCGCCCTTTTTCCGCACAAAAACAAGAGACGACTTTACACCCGCGCCGAAGTGAGTAAAGGCAAATTGCGGGAGCGAAACAACCGCCAAAATCTGGCAACGCTCCATTAGAAAATCTCGGACATATTGGAGCGATGAGTTCGTTAAAATGCCGTCAGGCAAAACAATCGCCATTTTGCCCGTTTCTGGTTTTAGAAAATCTATACACCGCTCAATGAATAAAATTTCGGTCTTCTGATTTTCCATCGCCTTAGTTTTGCCTTTCGCGTCCGTCTTTTTGCCGAGCACAAATTTTTCAAGATAGGGGTGTTCGCTCCGTTTTACATTCGCGCCAAATGGCGGATTGGTAACGATGAAGTCAAAACGATTGCGCGCAAAGCCCGGATTTTTTGCCGTCATTTTCTCGATATCATCGAGCGCGTCGTAGCCGATGACATTAGTGTGGCCGTCATCGTGAATAATCATGTTCATTTTGGCGACGCGCGCAATAGAGTCGTTTATTTCTATGCCATAGAGGTTGTTTTGCGCAAAGTCGTGCCAGTATCGCCATTGTTCCTTTTCTTCTTCAGGATAAAACTCTTTGGCCTGCGTTCGGATTTCATCGAGCGCGTGCAAAAGAAAGCCGCCGGAGCCGCACGCGGGGTCAAGCACAAGGTCGTCATTTTTTATATTCATCATTTTGACGGCAAAGCTGACGATGTTGCGCGGAGTGAAAAATTGACCGCTCTTGCCCTTGAAAAAATCCTCCATAAAATGCTCAAAGGCGACGCCTTTGGTATCAAGGTCGGTTTTATCAAGTGAAATGCCCTGCAAGTGCTCGACAACGGTATAAAGTTCCTCCGGCTCGATTTTCAAATCTTCCTTAAACACTTCGGGATCAATCTTTTTCGCTTCCTGATAAATGGCGTTGATGCGCTTATAGACGCTTCCCGCGCTCTCGTGGGTCTTGATTTGAAAATCGTAAGGGTCGCCCGCGCGGCGGCCTTTCTTTTCATCGCGGATTTTTACGAAAATGATTTTGGCGAATTCATCAAACGCGGTGGTCGGCGCGCGCTTGCCACCTGCCCACAGCGTATCGTGGCATTTTTGAAACGCGCGTTTTAGATCTTCTTGGTCAATCGGCTTCAAATCCCAGTTCGGATCGCCTTTCTTGTAGCGGAACTCCTCAACCTTGCCGTAGGAAATCGGAATGTCGGTGATAGTGGCTTTTTCCGGCTCTTTGTTGTTCCAAACCGCCGTTTCCATCGCGCGCCGAGTATTGCCCGCGACGCAGTTGGCAAACGGCGCATGAAGCACGCGCGCATTGGCGATAGCTTGTTTGGTCGCCTGCTCAAATTCCGCATCAGTTATGCCATCTTTTTTGCACTCAACGACGATGTAGGGCTTTGTCTGTGCGTCGTTCTCATAAATAACAATGTCGGCGTAGCGCTGCGGCGTTCGGTCCGGCATTTCCACCTCAAGCCCAATGCGCGCGGCCGGATAGCCGTATTTTTCGATAAGGTCAAAATAATACTCGGCGCGGACTTTCTCCTCGGGGTCGTTCAGATTTTCTTTATGGCCAGACGGCAGATATTCAATTTTCGCGCCGCCGTTATGGAACCGAAAATATCCCTTTCGTTCACCTTCCTTCAAGATTTTTTCAAAAGTGGATTGCATAGTTATTTATTCAAATCATAGCTTTGCTTGATAAGCGCAAAAACCGCTTCAAGCTCGCTTTCTTTTTCTAACTTCACCTCATAATCTCCATTGCCCCAGTGTCCGATTGGCTTCGGTTGTGTTAGGTCGCGGGCGAGTTTTTGTGGATCATTAAGCTGTCCGCTTTTGACATTGAGAAAAATTTTGAGGCCGTATTGCTTTACAACAATATCGGTGAAATTCGTTGAGGTTTTGTAAGCGATATATTTTGCTTTGGCTTCTTCAATAATGCTTTCGTCAAGCGAGAGGATTTTTTCGCGCAGAATTTGGAATAATACAACTTTCTGCTTATCAATTCCGGCAAGGTGGTCATCCACAGAGTAGGTCTTTTGCAGTCGCGCCGTTTTTTCCTTACCCTGTTTTGATTTTTTCACTATGCCGGAAGTAGATATTCTGACTTTCTGATAATTTTCCGGCTCAAGATACAAAATATCCTCGTCATATATCCGGTAGCGCAAAAGTTCAACATTGATTGGCAGAATATCTGCCGTATCAAGGTCAAATTTGTTGTAACTTTCGGCGATACAAATGACGCGAGGCGAGTCCCAATCAATCTCAATATCTACTTTCTTATTTTGGCACAGAATTTCAAAGTCCGCTTTGTGGTCGAGAAGCCAGCGCAAATATGAAAGCCCCTGATTGATAACATTGTCGTTTTGGTTTTTCTTGTATTCGATAATGCACGGCGAGCCGTTTTTATCTATGCCGAGCGTATCTATTCTGCCGCCAAAACTTGTTGAGTATTCGTGAGCAAGAAAAACGATGTTCAAAATTTCTTCTAAATTCGTCTCAAAAAGTTCTTGAAGGTTGCGCTCTAAATCAAGGTCGCGAGCGACTAACTTTTTGACTGTCGAATTGTGGATTTTGAATAGTGCCATATTTTTACTTCATTAAATCATCAAGCGACACGCCAAGCGCATCCGCGATTTTTTTAACTGTCTCAATGGTCGGGTTCGGCGTCGCTCCAGCTTCAATCTTGGCAATAGTATGAAAAGCAAGGTTGGCCTTGTTTGAAAGGACATCTTGAGAAATACCGGCACGTTTGCGGTATTTCTTTATATTCTCGCCAATTGTCGCGCCTTGCTTCGACATAGTTCGTATAGTTATACTATGATAGTTAGTAGTAATATGTGGAGTATCACTATATGTGGAGTATCACTATCACAATTTAGTATATGCAATTTTTAGGATTTAATAAACTCAATGTTCGGTTCCATAGTTTCAAGTGCACCCCCTTGTCGAAGCGGGGTTTGTAGAACAAATTGAAATATACAGCAATCGGCGGTCTAATATCCAGAGTTTCATGAGGTCTTTGGATGTTGTATTCAATAAGCCAATCAGTTAGAGCTTCATTGATTTTGTAAATTGGCTGAGTTAAATCACATCTCCAGTAAAATCCTTTCTGCAATGTCTGAT
>Ga0272446_1001322_pt1 | contig 36206 bp, 34 predicted proteins | sample YNPCB0061_FD_194587 | JGI IMG/M metagenome (GOLD analysis project Ga0272446, IMG submission 194587) | Hot spring microbial mat communities from Yellowstone National Park, WY, United States - YNP-CB-006-1 | ecosystem: Environmental > Aquatic > Thermal springs > Hot (42-90C) > Sediment | place...
GGGCACCCTGGCCGCTGGCGGCACGCTCGGCATTCTCATCCCGCCCTCGGTGATCCTCGTCATCTACGCGATCTACACCGAGCAGTCGATCGGCACGTTGTTTGTCGCAGCTGCGATCCCGGGCCTGCTTGCGACGGCGGGCTACATGCTGGTGGTTCACCTCTACGCGCGGATCGCGCCAGAGGCGGCACCGCCCTCGCCGCGCGTGCCTTGGGCGGAACGCCTCGGCGAAAGCCGGCAGGTCTGGCCGGCAGCGGTCGTGTTTCTCGTCGTCGTCATCGGCATCTATGCGGGCTGGTTCTCGCCGACGGAGGGAGCGGCGGTGGGAGCGGCCTCGGTCGGGCTGCTGGCTGTCGTGGTCGGCGGCATGCGCCTGAGCGGCTTGGTCGAGAGCCTGCTCGCCACCGCCGAGACCACGGCTCTGATGTTCCTGATCCTGCTCGGCGCCGAGCTGTTCTCGGCAGCGCTTGCCCTCTCCCGCCTGCCGGCCTCCGTCTCGTCCTGGGTGGTCTCGCTCGGGCTCGCGCCGGTGACGGTGCTCGCCGTCATCCTCGCGATCTATCTCGTGCTCGGCTGCGCGATGGAGAGCCTCGCGATGGTGCTCCTGACCCTGCCCGTCTTCGTGCCCATCATGCTCGCCCTCGATTTCGGGCTCGGCCCGGCGCAGGTGATGGTGTGGTTCGGCATCCTCGTGCTGGTTGCCGTCGAGGTCGGGATGATCTCCCCGCCCTTCGGGCTGAATCTCTTCGTGATCAATGCGCTGACGCGTGACGTGCCGATCACCGAGACCTGGCGCGGCGTGCTCGGCTTCTGCGCCTCCGATGTGCTCCGGCTCATCCTGCTTGTCGCCTTCCCCGGCCTCTCGCTCAGGCTGCCGGGGCTTGCCTGATCGCGGCCGCGCGGCAGGGCGACGCGGCGCCCGCTAGAGGTTGCGGTTGGCGGCCTCGAACAGCGCCCGCGTCCGCTCGGCATCGTAGGGGCCTTCGCGCAGCGTCTCGGCATCCCACTCGCTTCGGCCGGGGCGGAAGAAGTCGCCGCCATAGACGTGCAGCGCCCCGGTCAGGCGGGGGATCGGATTCAGCACCGAGTGGATGATGTCGCGGCCGAGCGGCGCGGCCTCGCCCGCCGCGAGCGACTTCGCGCCGGCCGCCTCGACGCGCGTTCCGCCCTCGTCCTCGATGCGCCGCCAGAAGATGTTGTCCTCGCGCCCCGTGTAGAGCCCGATCACCGCCCACATGCCGTGATTGTGCGGCGCGAGCGTCATGTGCGGGCCCCAGACAAGGTTCAGCACCGTGAGCCGCTCCGACCGGTGCAGCGTGAAGAGCCCCGCCCGCCTCGGCTCGCCAAGCGCGCGCAGCACCGCTTCAGGCTCCGCCACGGCACGGGCGACGAGCTCGCGCACCGCGCGTTGTCCCTCACCGCGGCGCACGGCCTCGTCGCAGGCGGCGATGAACCCGTCGAGATCGAACATCGGACCCTCCCACGCTGTCGCCCGGCGTGACGGAGAGTCTACACCCGGATGGGCGGCGGCGGCGTGGGAACCGCGTGGCGCTCTCAGAGCAGCCCGAGCGCGGCAAGCTCGCGCCGCATGCGCGCCGGCATTGCCAGGGTCCCACGGTCCACGGCAGCGGCGCGGGCGAGGTCAGGCGGCGCCGCCGCCGGGTCGAGATAGCGCCAGCCCTGGAACGGCTTCACCGGGCGCGGCTCGACCGGCGTGAGCACCGGGTCGAGGTGCAGCGCGCAGCAGGCGGTGCCGTCATCCCAGAGGTCGGGCTCGATCGCGACGATCCGCTGCCGCACCTGAACGAAGCCGGAGATGACCCAGTAGATCGAGCCGCGGCCGACGATCTCGCCGGCGCGGCGCGGCACGCTGCGGGTCTGGTGCCGAAGCGGCGGGTCCGCCAGGGCGCGGGCCTTCTGGCGGCCGGCGAGGTCCTCGGCGGTGGGGCAGCCGACGGCGAGCTTGATGAGGTGCAGCATGGGTCGAGCATGGCGCCGCGGCACCGATTCGCAAGCGGCCCGCGCCCGCCCTCGCGCCGCTCAAGGCGCGCGCCCCTGAGCCCGCGTCGCCACGCGCGCGACGGGAGCGTCTGTCTGAGGCTTTGTGACCGACTGTTCAGCGGCCGGGCGCGGCAGCGGGGCAGCGCCGTCGCGGCTTGCGCCGGCAAGCGTCGCGCGCTCCGCCGCCGCTGCGTTTCCGGCCGCGAGCCAAGCGCCGAGCATCGCCGTCCACAGGCGCATCGTCCCCTCCGTCAGCAACGCCGACAGGGTCGCGGGCGGATGTGTCAGCGGTGTGTCCGGGGCGCGGCGCAGCGTGGCGGATGACGCGCAGTTGACCCGCGCCCGCACCCTCGGGGGTCACGCCGGGAGGTTACGAAGCCGCGCGCCTGTGCCATCTCCGTCGCATGCGCTTCGCCTTCCGGCTCGTCCGCCGCCTCCTCGTCCTCCTCGTCGTCCTCGCCGTCACCGTGCCGCTGGTCGTCGTGGCCGCCGGCTGGGGCCTGTTGCAGGCGACCTTGCCGCCGCCGCGCGACGAGGCCGCCATCCCAGGCCTCTCCGCCCCCGTCTCCATCACGCTCGACCGCCACGGCATCCCCTATGTGCGCGCGGCGAACGAGCTCGACGCCTGGGCAGCGATTGGCTGGCTGCATGCGCGCGACCGGATGTTCCAGCTCGAGCTGATGCGCCGCGGCGGGTCGGGGCGGCTCGCGGAGCTCGTCGGCGTGCAAGGCCTGAGGCTCGACCGCTACGTCCGGCTGCTCGGCCTCCACCTCGCCGCCGAAGCCGACTGGCGCAGCCTGCCCGAGGAGACACGCGCGGCGCTTTCGGCCTATGCGCGCGGGGTGAATGCGTGGATCGCGGCCAAGGGGCGCTGGTCGGCGCCGGAGTTCGTCGTGCTTGGCATGACGCCGGAGCCGTGGCGGGAGACCGACAGCCTGCTCTGGGGCAAGGTGATGGCGCTGTTCCTCTCGGGCAACGCGCGCACCGAGCTTGCCCGGCTCAGGCTCTCGACAGCGATGCCACGCGCGCGGATCGACGAGCTCTGGCCGCATGACGGAAGCGACGGCAACCCGATCGCCTCCCTGCCCGCGCTCGGCGCGCATCTCGACCGTTTGCTCGCGGCCATACCGGCCTTCGGCGAGGATGCGCCCGTCCCGCCAAGCGCCTCGAACATCTGGGCGGTGACAGGCCCGCGCTCCGCCACCGGGCTGCCGCTCTTGGCCAACGACCCGCATCTCGCCTTCTCGCAGCCGGTGCAGTGGCACCTCGCGCGCGTCGCCTGGCCCGGCACGACGCTGGTCGGGGCCTTCGCGCCGGGCGTTCCGTTCCTGGTGCTCGGCCGCAACGACGACATCGCCTGGGGCATGACGACGACGCACAGCGACACGCAGGACGTCTTCATCGAACGCCTCGTGGGCGAGGACGCCTATCTCGCACCCGATGGCCCGCGCCCCTTCGCGGTGCGCGAGGAGACGTTCCGCGTCCGCTTCGGCGGGGACCGGACGATGCGCGTCCGCTCGACCCGCAACGGACCCGTCCTCTCCGACCTCGACCCGACCCCTGGCACGCCGGAGGGCCATGTCCTCGCCGTCGCCATGACGGCGCTGGTCCCGGGCGACAGCGCCGCCGCCGCCCTGCACCGGCTGAACCGAGCGCGAAGCTTCGCGGAGGCGGAGCGGGCGGTGGCCACGATCGGCGCGCCGCAGCAGAACATCGTCATCGCCGACCGCGCCGGGCGCATGGGCATGCTTATGCCAGCGCGCATTCCCCTCCGCCGCGCGGGCGACGGCTCCTTCCCCGCACCCGGGTGGGACGGCAGCCATGACTGGACCGGGTTCGCTCCCTTCGAGGCCCTGCCGCGCTTCGTCGACCCACCGTCGCATCGGATCGTCAACGCCAACAACCGCGTCGTTCCGGACGACTTCCCGGTGTTCCTCACGCGCGACTGGTGGGGCGACTGGCGCCACCGCCGGATCATCGAGCGGCTTGACGCGGAAGGGCCGCAGACCGCGCTCAGCATGGCCGCGATCCAGATGGACGCGGTGAGCCTCGCCGCGCGCACGCTCATCCCGCTGATGACCGCGATCCCCGAGCCTTCGGGAGCGCGCGCGGCGGTGGCGCTCGCGCTGCTGCGTGCCTGGGACGGTACGATGGCGGCGGACCGTCCGGAGCCGCTGATCTACACCGCCTGGGTGATGCAGCTCGGGCGGCGGATCACCGCGGCCGCACTCGGGCCAGAGCAGGAGACGTTCCGCGAGAGCACGGCCGAGTTCCTCGCCTTCGCGCTGACGCGAGGCCAGCACTGGTGCGGCGCCGAGGGCTGCGCGGCCCTCCTTGCCGCGGCGCTCGACGATGCGCTCGCCGACCTCGCCGCGCGTCAGGGCGAGGCGCTGGCGCGCTGGCGCTGGGGCGAGGCGCATGTCGTTCGGTTCCAGCACCCGCTGATGCGCTTCGTGCCTGTGATCGGCCCCTGGTTCGGCACCAGCTTCCCGACCGGCGGCGACAGCCACACCGTGATGCGCGCCGGCGTGCGCTTCTCCGGGCGGAACCCTTTCGAGAACATCCATGGCGCCGGCTATCGCGGCAGCTACGACCTCGCCGAGCCAGAGGCCTCCCGCTTCATCATCGCCACCGGCCAGTCAGGCCACCCGCTGAGCTCGCACTATCGCGACCTCGCCGCAACCTGGTGGACGGGCGGGACGATCGCCATCCCCGCCGCGCCGGTCGGCGAGACGGGGGCGATCACGCTCCTGCCCGCGCCCTGACGCGCCCCAAGCGCGGAAGCGCAATCGACCGGCACCTGAGCGGAAGCGCAATCGACCGGCACCTGAGCGGAAGCGCGATTGACCGGCACCGGCCCCTTCCGGTTCACTGGCGAAGATGCTTCAGAAGTCGTTCCGCCGACCCCAGTTCTTCTACACGACAGCGCCGCTGCCCTGCCCTTATCTCGAGGACAGGCTCGAGCGGAAGCTCGTCACAGAGCTCACGGGTGCAGACGCCGAGGCGCTGCACGACCGGCTCTCGCGTGCCGGCTTCCGCCGCAGCCACAACATCGCCTACGCCCCCGTCTGCCCCGGCTGCCAGGCCTGCATCCCGATCCGGATCGACGCGCGCGCCTTCGCGCCGAACCGAACGCAGAAGCGTATCGCTGCGGCCAACGCCGCCGTCGAGGGGTTCGAGGTGCCGCCACGCGCGACCACCGAGCAGTTCGCTCTGTTCCAGCGCTACCAGGCAGCGCGGCACGCCGACGGCGACATGGCCGCGATGGGGTTCTACGACTTCCGCGCGATGGTCGAGGACACGCCGATCGAGACCTCGGTGATCGAGTTCCGCGACCCAGACGACTCGCTCGTCGCCGCCTGCCTGACCGACAGGCTGTCGGACGGGCTTTCCGCCGTCTATTCCTTCTTCGAACCGAAGCACGCGCGGCGGTCGCTCGGCACATTCATGGTGCTGTGGCTTGTGCGCCGCGCGCGCGCGCTGGCCTTGCCGCATGTCTATCTCGGCTACTGGGTGCCCGAGAGCCGGAAGATGGCCTACAAGGCGGCGTTCCGCCCCGTTGAGATCCTCTGGGGCGGGCAGTGGCGACGCCTCGCGGAGGGCGAGGCGGCGACCGGCCCCGCCCCGCGCGAGACACTGCCCGAGCCCGTCAGCGCCGGGTGAGTCGGGTGGGCGGCTGCCCCGATGGCACGGGATCGTCTCAGCCGAACCGGCCCGAGGACGGGAACCCCTTCCACGGCAGGCGCCCGGCGGCAGCGCGCTGACCCTTCCACTCGGCGAGGTCCGCTTGGCCGCGCACACTGACGCGGCTCTCGCCGAGCCGCACCGCGAGCCCCTCCGCCATGGCGAATGGCTTGGCGTCGGCCAGCCCGCCGTCCCTGAACTTCTGCAGCGCCACCCCCTTGCCCTTGGCGAGCACAGGAAGCTGGTCGAGCGGGAAGACGAGCAGCTTGCGGTTCTCGCCGATCGAGGCGACGTGGTCTGCGCCCTCGGGGACAGGGGCGAAAACCACCGCCTCCTCGCCCGGGTCGAGAGCGAGCACCTGCTTGCCCGACTTCGTGCCCGCGGCGAGGTCCGCGGCCGCGACGACGAAGCCGCGGCCCTTGGCTCCGGCGACGAGGAACCGCCCCTCGGCCGGCTGCACCCGGAGATCGAGCAGGGCGGCGTCGTTGGCGAGGTCGATCAAGAGTCGGATCGGCGTGCCGTCGCCCCTGCCGCCCGGCAGCTTCTCGACGGCGATGGTGTAGGCGCGGCCGTTCGTTGCGAAGGCGAGAAGCCGATCGGTCGTGTGCGCCGGCAGGGCGGCGAAGAGCCGGTCGCCGTCCTTGAACTTCAGGCCCGAGAGGTCGGCGAGGTGGCCCTTCAGCGCCCTGATCCAGCCCTTCTCGGAACAGACGACGGTCACGGGCTCGCGCACCACGAGCGCCTCCGCGACCGCCTCCGCCGCAGCGGGCGGGCTTGCCGCGAAGCGCGTCCGCCGCGCGCCAAGGGCGGCGCCGCCGAAGGCCTTCCGCGTCGCCTCGATCTCGGCCGCGATCGCCGCCCAGCGCTCCGTCGCTGAGGCGAGCAGGGCGCGCAGCCGCTTCCGCTCCAGGGTGACCGCCTTGTGCTCGCGCCGAATCTCCGCCTCCTCGAGCCGGCGCAGCGCCCGAAGCCGCATGTTGAGGATCGCCTCGGCCTGCACCTCGGTCAGGGCGAAGGCGGCCATCAGAGCGGGCTTCGGCTCGTCCTCGGTGCGGATGATGCGGATCACCTCGTCGAGGTTGAGATAGACGGCGAGATAGCCTTCGAGCACCTCGATCCGCCGCTCCGCCGCGGCGAGACGGTGGCGCGAGCGGCGTTCGAGCACGGCATGGCGATGGTCGAGCCAGGCACGCAGCGCCTCGGCGAGCGTCATCACCCGCGGCGTGCGCGCGGCGTCGAGGACGTTGAGGTTCAGCGACACGCGGCTCTCAAGCGCGGTGGCGCGGAACAGGCTCTCCATCAGCACGCCGGGATCGACCGTCTTCGACCTGGGCTCGAGCACGAGTCGGACCGTGTCGGTGCTCTCGTCGCGCAGGTCGGCGAGCAGGGGGAGCTTCTTCTCTTCCATCGCCTGCGCGATCTGCTCGACGAGGCGGGCCTTCTGCACCTGCCACGGGATCTCGGTGACGACGACGCGCCAGGTGCCGTACTTGCCCTCCTCGACCTGCCAGTGTGCGCGCAGGCGGAACGATCCGCGTCCGGTCGCATAGGCCGCGACCAGCGCCTCGCGCGGCTCGACGATCACCCCGCCGGTCGGGAAGTCGGGGCCCTGGACGTGGCGCATTAGCTCCTCGATCGTCGCCTCCGGCCGCGCGATGAGCAGAAGCGCTGCGTCGCAGAGCTCGCCCACGTTGTGCGGCGGGATCGAGGTGGCCATGCCGACGGCGATTCCCTGCGCGCCGTTGGCGAGCAGGTTCGGAAAGGCGGCCGGCAGGACGACGGGCTCTCTCTCCTCGCCGTCATAGGTGGCGCGGAAATCGACCGCATCCTCCTCGATGCCGGCGAGCAGCGCCTGCGCCACCTCGGTCAGGCGGGCCTCGGTGTAGCGCATCGCCGCTGCGTTATCGCCGTCGATGTTGCCGAAATTGCCCTGGCCCTCGATCAGCGGGTAGCGCTGCGCGAAGTCCTGGGCGAGGCGGACCAGAGCCTCGTAGACGGCGGCATCGCCGTGGGGGTGAAACTTGCCGATCACATCGCCCACGACGCGGGCGCATTTCTTGAAGCCCGAAGTCGGGTCGAGCCTGAGCTGGTGCATCGCCCAGAGAAGCCGCCGGTGCACGGGCTTGAGGCCGTCGCGCACATCGGGCAGCGACCGCGCCATGATCGTCGAGAGCGCGTAGGCGAGGTAGCGCTCGGACAGCGCATCGGCGAGCGGTGTGTCGAGGATCTCTCCTCCCGTCAGGTCGATCGGCATCGGCGACTCGGTCTCCGCGGTTGGAGCGGGCAGTTAGCCGAAGCGGTCGGCCAGTCTCAACCGCGCCGGCGGTAGCGCGAGGTGGCGCAGGCCGAACACGTCGCGGGCGAGGAAATGCGCCGTCAGCCTCAAGCCCGCCGCGACATCCCCCTCCCTCACCACGGCCTCGCCGAGAAGGAAGGGCGGCAGCGCGAAGAGCCGCTCCCGCCATGGCCCTGCCGCTTCGCGCGACACGGCCCGCCCGGTGCGCGGCGAGACATAGGCGAGGTCATCGACCCGGCCCGTGACGGCGCAGGCCGAGAGGTCGAGCCCGTAGCCGAGCTCGGCGAGCAGCGCCACCTCCCAGCGCACATAGTCGGGCGCGAGCGCCTCCGCCTCGCCGATCCGCTCCAGGAGGCCCGCGAGCCCGGCGAAGCTCAACGGGTGCGGCTCGCGCTCGGGCATCGCGCCTTCGGCCACGGCGCAGGCGGCTGAGAGGATGGCGAGAGCGGCTGGACGGTCGAGCGCGCGCGCGGCGGATGCATCCTCCAGTTCGCCCACGAAATGGCCGAGCTGATCGGCAAGCCGCGCCTGCCAGCGCAGCGCGAGCCGGTTTCCGGGCTGCCAGGTGCCGCGCCCCGCCGTCGCCGCGCCGCCGCGCACATGGCCGCGCCAATGCCCGTGGCAGCGCGCGAGCACCGAGGCGAGCACATGCCCCTCGCCATGCGCGCGCACTGCGAGAACGATCGCCTCGTCCTGCCACTCCTCCACGGCGCTCCCCCGAGGCGCGCTACTCGGGCTCGAGGCCGAGGTCGCGCAGCCGGTCCTTCTCCTGGTCCCAATTGGGGCGGTGCAGCACGGTCAGGAAGAGATGCACGGGTCGCCCGAGCTCGCGGGCGAGCTCGGCCCGCGCCGCGGCGCCGATCGCCTTGAGCCGCGCCCCGCCGCGGCCGATGACGATCGCCTTCTGCCCCTCGCGCGCGACGATCACGGCAAGCCGAACCACCACCGAGCCGTCGGGCTTCTCCTCCCAGGCCTCGGTCTCGACCGTGGTGCCATAGGGCACCTCCTCGTGCGTCTGGCGAAACACCTGCTCGCGCACGATCTCGGCCGCGAGCATCCGGTCGGTCTGATCGGAGAGCTCGTCCTCCGGATAGAGGAACGGGCCCTCGGGCATGGCTGGGCCGAGCGAATCGAGCAGCCGCTCGACGCCGCTGCCGGTCTCGGCCGAGATCATGAAGGTCTCGGCGAAGGGCGTGATGGCATGCAAGGCGGCGGTCAGCGGCAGGAGCGTCGGCGGATCGACGAGGTCGACCTTGTTGAGGACGAGCCACGCCGGCTTGCCCGTGGCACCCAGGCGGTCGGCGATCGCGCGCACGTCCTCGCCGAGCCCGCGCGCGGCATCGACGAGGAAGAGGGCGAGGTCGGCATCGCCGGCGCCAGCCCAGGCCGCGCGGACCATGGCGCGGTCGAGCATGCGCCTCGGCCGGAAGATGCCCGGCGTGTCGACGAGCAGAACCTGCGCCCGCCCCCACGGCCCCTCGCGCGGCACGATTCCGAGAATGCGGAACCGCGTCGTCTGGGGTTTCGGCGAGACGATGGCGAGCTTCTGGCCGACGAGTCGGTTGAGCAGCGTCGACTTGCCGGCGTTCGGCGCGCCGATGATCGCGGCGAAGCCGCATCGCGTCGCCCCGCGCGTCGCCCCCCCGCTCATCCCGGCAGCGCGTCCTTGGCGACGCGGGCGAGCAGCAGCGCGGCGGCCGCCTTCTCCGCCGCCTGCTTGGTCGCTCCCTCGGCCTCGACGCTTTCGCCCGCGCAGCTCGCGCGGACGCGGAAGGTCGGCGCGTGATCGGGGCCGGAGGCGGCGACGACGGTGTAGCGCGGCGGCTCGAGGCCGCGGCCCATCGCCCATTCCTGCAGCGCCGATTTCGGGTGCATCGGCGCGCGCTCCGGCACGAGATCGGCGAGGGCGCGGCGGATGAAGGCACGCGCCGCTTCGAGCCCGCGGTCGAGGTGGATCGCGCCGATCACCGCCTCGGCAGCGTCGGCAAGCGCACGCCTGCGGCCCCGCACCCCGCCCTTCTCGTCTCCCGGCGCGACGGCGAGCAGGGCGCCGAGGCCTAGGCTCGCTGCGACCTCGGCGAGCGTCTCCTCCGAGACGAGCTGAGCGAGCCGGCGCGCGAGCGGCCCCTCCCGCTCGTCGGGGAAGCGCTCGATCAGCCATTCGGCGACGACTAGGCCGAGCACGCGGTCGCCCACGAATTCGAGCCGCTCGTTGCTCGCGGGCCCCGCACGCCTGCCTTGGGCGAGGCCGCTGTGGGAGAGCGCCTCGGCGAGCAGGCTGCGATCGGCGAAGCGAAGGCCGAGCGCGGCTTCGGCGGCATCGAGCATCGCCTCGGAAGGGGCGGGCGGAGGCCTTCCGCCCCGGTGCCGCCGGCGCGTCACCGCACCATGTTGAGGAAACGGCCCAGGCGCCAGTTCAGCGGGTTGAACGCCGTGCCCTCGTGGCTGAAGAAGATGATCTCGGCACGCCCGATCAGGTTCTCGATCGGGATGTAGCCGACGCCGGCGGGCGAGAAGTCGCGGCTGTCTGAGGAGTTGTCGCGGTTGTCGCCCATCGCGAAGACGTGCCCCGGCGGGACGCGGAACTCCTCGGTGTTGTCGAACCGCTCGGTGTCGGAGAACTCGCAGATCGCATGCCGCCGCCCCCCTGCTGAGGCGGGCAGCGTCTCGATGTAGCGGCGCGAGCGGATGCGCACGCCCGTGCCGTCGTCGTCGCAGACGCCGGCTGACTCGCGTCGTACCGCCTCGCCGTTGATGTAGAGCACGCCGCCGATCACCTGGATCCTGTCCCCGGGCAGGCCGACGATCCGCTTGATGTAGTCGGTCGCGTTGTCGCGCGGCCAGCGGAACACCGCGACGTCGCCGCGTTCGGGCATCGCGGACAGGATCCGCCCCGACCAGAGTGGCGGCGAGAAGGGCAGCGAATACCGCGAGTAGCCGTAGCTGAACTTCGAGACGAAGAGATAGTCGCCGACGAGCAGCGTCGGCACCATCGAGGAGGAGGGGATGTTGAACGGCTCGAACAGGAAGGTGCGGATGCCGATCGCGATCAGCCCGGCGTAGACGACGGTCTTGACCGTCTCGAGCCAGCCGCCGCCCTTGCGCTTGGCCATGGAGCGTCCGTGTTGGGGTGGTGCGAAGAGAGGCCGCGGGGCGCCGCCGCCCCTGGCGGCGTTTGCCCGCCGCCCAAAGCGATGTCAAGCAATGGGCAGCGGCACGGCGGCGGAGATGGGCGCGAGGCTGATCACCACAACCGCCTGTGCGTAGGGGTACTCGTCTGTCATGGAGAGGCTGATCCCGGCCGTGAAGCCCGCTGGCGTGAGCGACGCAAGGCGCGAGGCGGCGCCGCCAGCGAGGCGGAGTGTCGGCTGGCCTGACGCGAGATTCACCACCTCCATGTCGCGCCAGAACACGCCGCGCCGCAGCCCAGTGCCGAGCGCCTTGGCGCAGGCCTCCTTGGCGGCGAAGCGCTTGGCGTAGGTGGCGGCCGCACCGGGGCGCCGCTCGGCGCGGGCGCGCTCGCCCTCGGTGAACACACGGCGCGTGAAGCGCTCTCCGTAGCGCGCGAGCGTCGCCTCGATTCGGCGGATGTCGCAGATGTCGGAGCCGAGCCCGACGATCATGCCGCCGCCCGCGCCCGTGCCGCGTCCATCAAAGCGCGCATCCGTGCGATCGCGGGCCCGAGCCCGAGGAAGATCGCCTCGCCGATCAGGAAATGCCCGATGTTCAGCTCGGCGAGCTCGGGGATCGCCGCGACCGGACCGACCGTGTCGAAGCCGAGCCCGTGCCCCGCATGCACCTCGAGCCCGATCGCAGCCCCGTGCCGGGCTGCCGCGGCGAGACGGGCGAGTTCGCGCGCGCGCGCCTCGCCCTCGGCCTCGCAGTAGGTGCCGGTGTGCAGCTCGACGACCGGGGCGCCGACCGAGCAGGCAGCGTCGAGCTGGCGCGGATCGGCCTCGACGAAGAGGCTCACGCGGATCCCCGAGGCGGCGAGCTGTGCCACCGTGTCGGCGAGTGCGGCACGGTTGCCGGCGACGTCGAGCCCGCCTTCGGTGGTGCGCTCCTCGCGCTTTTCGGGAACGAGGCAGGCGGCGTGCGGGCGGAGCCGCGTGGCGATCGCGATCATCTCCTCGGTCGCGGCCATCTCGAAGTTGAGCGGCACCGTGAGCGCGGCCATCAGCCGCTCCATGTCTCCGTCGCGGATGTGGCGGCGGTCCTCGCGCAGATGTGCGGTGATGCCGTCCGCCCCCGCCTCGACGGCAAGGAGTGCTGCGCGCAGCGGGTCTGGGTGGGCGCCGCCGCGCGCGTTCCTGACGGTCGCGACATGGTCGATGTTGACGCCGAGCCTGAGCCTGCCGGGCATGGGTGCTCCCTTCACGCGCGCGCGCGCTCGACGGAGGTGATGTGCGCCGACGCCCGCAGCGCGGCGATGATGTCGCCGAGATGGCGGAGGTCGCGCACGTCGAGATCGACCAGCATCTCGAAGAACTCCGGCGTGCGGTTGACGATCTTGAGGTTGACGATGTTGCCCTCGCGCTTGGCGATCACATTGGTCAGCGTCGCCAGCGCGCCGGGCTCGTTCGCTGTCACGACCACGAGCCGGCCGGTGTGGCGCTGCTCCGACGCGCCGTCGCCGTCCCAGGCGACGTCGAGGAACCGTTCCGGGGTCGCTGCGAAGCTCTCGAGCGTCGGGCAGTCATGGGTGTGGATGGTCACACCCTTGCCGGTGGTGACGATGCCGACGATCCGGTCGCCCGGAAGCGGGTGGCAGCAGCCTGCGAAGTGGATCGCCATGCCGGCGACGAGGCCTGAGATCGGCATCGCCGCGCGGCCATCGCGAGCGCCTTCGCGCGAAGCCGGCGCGGGCTTGGGCCGCGTGCGCGCGAGCGGCATCATGTGCGAGGACGGCCGCGGCGTCGGGCGAAGCTCCGGATAGGCCGCGAGCACGACCTCGCGCGCGCCGATCTGCCCCGCCCCGACCGCTGCCTGGAGATCCTCGACCGAACCCTGCTTGAACGCCTTCAGCACGCCCTCGAGCACGGCCGCCCCGCCTTCGACGCCCTCCTGCCGGAACGCCTTGACGAGCGCAGCGCGTCCGGCCTCGATGCTCTCGGCCCGCATCTGCGCGTGCACGAAGCGGCGGATTCGCGCCCGCGCCTTGCCCGAGACGACGAAGCGCTCCCAGGCGGGGTTCGGTGTGTGCCCGCGGGCTGTGACGATCTCGACCTGGTCGCCGTTGGCGAGCTCCGTGCGTAGCGGCACGATCCGCCCGTTGACCTTCGCGCCGACGCAGGTGTCGCCGACCTCTGAGTGGACGGCATAGGCGAAGTCAACGGGGGTTGCGCCGCGCGGCAGGGTGATGAGGTCGCCCTTCGGGGTGAAGCAGAACACCTGGTCCCGGAACATTTCGAGCTTGGTATGTTCCAGGAACTCCTCGGGCCCCGAGGCCTGCTCGAGGATCTCGAGCAGCGACCGGAGCCAGCGATACTGCTTCGGCGCCTCCGCCCCAGGCGGCGTTCCCTCCTTGTAAGACCAGTGCGCCGCCACGCCGTATTCCGCCACCTCGTGCATCTCCCGCGTGCGGATCTGCACCTCGATCTTCTGGCTGCTGTCGGCGAGGATGACGCCGGTGTGGAGCGAGCGATAGCCGTTCGGCTTGGGCGTCGAGATGTAGTCCTTGAAGCGGCCGGGCACGACGCGGAAGGCGGCGTGCACCACGCCGAGCGCGCGGTAGCACTCGTCGATCGTGCCGACGACGACACGGAAGGCCATGATGTCGGAGAGCTGCTCGAAGGCGACGTTGCGCCGGTGCATCTTGAGCCAGATCGAGTAGGGGCTCTTCTCGCGCCCGGTGATCTCCGCCGCGATCCCGGCCTCGGCGAGCAGGCGCCTGAGGTCCTCTGTCACGCGGTCGATCAGGTCTGCGCCCTCGCCGCGCAAAAAGGCGATTCGCGCCAGGATCGAGGCGCAGGCATCCGGCTGGAGCTCGCGAAAGGCGAGGTTTTCGAGCTCGGTCTTGACCGCGTCCATGCCGATCCGCTCGGCGAGCGGGGCGTAGATCTCGAGCGTCTCGGCGGCGATTCGCCGGCGCTTCGTCTCGTCGCGCACGAAGCGCAGCGTGCGCATGTTGTGCAGCCGGTCGGCGAGCTTGACGAGCAGGACGCGGATGTCCTCGCTCATCGCGAGCACGAGCTTGCGGAAGTTCTCCGCCTGTTTGGTGCGGTCGGACTGGAGTTCGAGCCGGGTGAGCTTCGTCACACCGTCGACGAGGCGGGCGACATCGCGGCCGAACCCCTTCTCGATGTCGGCGAGCGTGACCTCGGTGTCCTCGACGACGTCGTGCAGCAGAGCGGTGACGATCGAGTTCGTGTCCACCCGGTAGCCGGTGAGGATCTGCGCGACCTCGACCGGGTGGGTGAAGTAGGGGTCGCCGTTGTCGCGCGTCTGGCTCCCATGGGCGCGTTCGGCGAAGCTCCAGGCGCGCGAGATGGCTTCGCCGTCGGCCCGAGGATCGTAGGCGCGGACCTGGGCGACGAGGTCGGCCTGGGCCGGGGATCCGTCAGGCATGGGAGCGGCCGCGCAAGGCAGGGCGCAGAGGGGCGGCACCCTGCCCGGTCATCGCGGCCGCCCGGTCAGCCGCCGAGTTCGCGGGCGATCGCGGCCTCGATGTCCTCCTCTGCGCCGGCATCGCCACCGGCCTCCTCCGCCGCCACCTCCTCGGGGGAGATGTCCATGCCGGCGAAGATGTTGCTCTCGGTCGGCAGGAGGTCCATGACCTCCTCGGAGGTCGGCTCCGGCTCCGGAACGCGCTGGAGGGTCTTGATCAGGTCGTTCTGCAGGGCCTCGAGCGCGATCTTCCCCTCGGCGATCTCACGCAGCGCCACGACCGGGTTCTTGTCATTGTCGCGCTCGACCGCCGGCGCCTCGCCGCGGCTGATGTTGCGGGCGCGCTGCGCGGCCAGCATCACGAGTTCGAAGCGGTTCGGAACCTTCTCGACGCAGTCTTCCACGGTGACGCGCGCCATGCGCTCGACCCTCCGTCACGGAACCCCATGGGGCGGATCACATCATCTAGCGTGCTGCAGCGCGTCAGGCAAGCGGCGGCGCGAGGGGTCGACACGACGCGGCCTCCCCCGCCGGCAGGGCGGCGAGAAGCGAAGCGACGCTCTGCCCAGTCACCGGGTGCACCCATTCGGGAGCGACCTCGGCGAGCGGCGCGAGCACGAAGGCGCGGCCCGACATGCGCGGGTGCGGCAGGACCGGCGGCGGCGCGCTGCGCACGAGCCCGCCGATCGCGAGGATGTCGAGGTCGAGCGTCCGGGCGGCGTTGCGCTCCCCCCGGACGCGGCCGAACCGTGCCTCGATCCGGTGCAGCGCAGCGAGCAGCACACCAGGATCCGCCGTGCCCGCGAGCCGCAGCACAGCGTTGACGTAGTCGGGCTGGTCGGAGGGCGGCCAGGCAGGGCTTGACCACAATCGCGAGAGGTGAGGCGCGGACAGCCCTGGTAGGGCCGCGATCGCCGCCGCCGCCCGCTGCAGCGTCTCGGCCGGCGTGCTACCGTCGTGTGCTGGGAGGTTTGCTCCGAGCCCGATCAGGACGAGGGACATGGGCGCATTCTTCACCTTTCCGTCACGACCGGTTTAGTGTTCATACGTCATCCCGTGACGGGATTTGGCATCACTGACCGGTGCGCCACGTGTCCTGTCGCGCCGGCCCGTCCAACCAGGAGCTGTCCATGTTTGCTGAGCATGAGCGCGTCGCAGTCTTCATCGATGGCGCCAACCTCTATTCTGCTTCCCGGACCCTCGGCTTCGATGTCGACTACAAGTCGCTGCTCGCCTTTTTTCGCAGCAAGGCCTATGTCGTGCGGCTGTTCTACTATACGGCCGTGCTTGAGACTGAGGAGTATACGCCGCTCAAGCCGCTGGTCGATTGGTTAGGCTACAACGGCTACACGGTTGTGACCAAGCCCGCCAAGGAGTTCACCGACTCGACCGGCCGCCGCCGCGTCAAGGGCAACATGGACGTTGAGCTCGCCATCGACATGCTCGAGATGGCGCCGCACGTGCACCACATCGTGTTGTTCTCCGGCGATGGCGATTTCCGCCGCCTGATCGAGGCCGTGCAGCGCAAGGGCGTGCGGGTGACGATCATCTCGACCATCAAGACCCAGCCCGTCCTGATCGCCGACGAGCTGCGCCGGCAGGCCGACCAGTTCGTGGATCTCGCCGACATCATGGGCGAGTTCACGCGCCGGATCGTGCCGCCGCGCGAGCGCGACGCACCGCGCGACCTCGGCCCCTCGCTCGGCCGCGAACGCGGCGAAGGCGTCTCCGCGACAGGGCGGACCTTCACGGTCGAGACCGTCGGCACCCCGCGCCCAACGCCGGATGCGCCCTGGCGCGGCCTCCCCGACACTGGGAACGGTTGACCGGGCCGTTGCTGGAACCGAAGGCCGATTGCCGGCTTTGCCCGCGACTCGCCGCGTTCCGTGACAACAACCGAGCGCGCTTCGCCGCAGCGCCTGACGGGCCGTGGCACAATGCCCCGGTTCCCTCCTTCGGGCCGCTCTCCGCGCGTCTCCTGATCGTGGGGCTGGCGCCCGGGCTGCGGGGGGCGAACCGCACGGGCCGGCCCTTCACCGGCGACTGGGCGGGCGATCTTCTCTACGCCGCTCTCCTTCGTTTCGGCCTTGCCGAGGGAGAGTACGGCGAGCGGGAAGATGACGGGCTGAGGCTCGCGGGCGCGCGGATCTGCAACGCCGTGCGCTGCGCGCCGCCGGAGAACAGGCCCCTGCCCGGGGAGATCGCCACCTGCAACCGCTTCCTTGCGGCGGAGTTGGGCGCGATGGGATCGCTCCGGGTCGTGCTTGCGCTTGGGACTGTGGCGCACCAGGCGGTGCTGCGCGCGCAAGGCCTTCCGCCCGCGGCGCACCGTTTTGCCCATGGCGCCGTCCACACCCTACCGGGCGGGCTTGCGCTCGTCGACAGCTACCATTGCAGCCGTTACAACACCAACACGGGTCGTCTGACGGAAGCGATGTTCTTCCGCGTGTTCGAGACGGCCGTTGACTGCCTCCGAAAAAGCTGACCGCGCTCAGACGGCGGCTGCGGCGAGCGCCCGCTCGATCGCGCTGATTATGGCTTGGCTTTCCGGCGCCGTGGTCGCGCCCCAGGAGCCGGCGATCCGCCCGTCCCGCCCGACGAGATACTTATGGAAGTTCCAGCGCGGCGGCGAGGCGGCATTGGCCGCCCAGCGGTAGAACGGGTGCGCATCGCGCCCCGTCACCCGCGTGATTGCGGCGAGCGGAAAGTCGATCCCGAACTCGACCTCGCAGAACTGCTTCACCGCAGCGTTGGTCTCCTTCTCCTGCCGGAAATCGGCCGAAGGCACGCCGATGACGACGAGGCCGCGGTCGCCGAAACGCTCGTGAAGCCGCCTGAGCCCAGCATACTGGTTCGTGAACCCGCAGAACGAGGCGGTATTGACCACGAGCAGCACCTTGCCGCGGAACTGGGAAAGCGGAAGCGGGTCACCCTCTATGCCGTCGAAGGTGAAGTCCCACGCCAGCTGCGCGGCGGCGGCCGCCGGGTCTGGCCGGAAGGGGGCAAGCGCTGCGCCGAGCGCCGCCATCATGCCAAGGGTGCGTCTCACCGCGTCCACCATCCCTGTGCCTCCTCGCGACAGCCGATAGATCGGGCGGCGGCGCGCCGCTACAAGCCCATGCATGGACAGGCACCTCCTCCGCCAAGCCAAGAGCCACGAGGCGCTCGTCGCCGCCTTCCGCTGGAGCGTGCCCAAGCGCTTCAACATCGCCGCCGCGATCGATTCCTGGGCTGACGGGGAGGGCCGCACCGCCATCATCGCCCGCGACGAGACGGGGGCGGAAACGCGCTGGAGCTTCGAGACGCTGCGCGCCGTCTCGTGCCGCATGGCCAACGTGCTCGCAGCGCGCGGGGTCGGGCGCGGCGACCGCGTGGCGATCCTCCTGCCGCAGCGGCCCGAGACGGCGGCCGCTCACCTCGCCGCCTACCGGCTCGGCGCCGTCGCAGTGCCGCTCTTCGTCTTGTTCGGCCCCGATGCGCTCGGCTTCCGCCTCGCCGACAGCGGCGCGAGCGCCGTGATCACCGACGCCGCCGGCGCCGCCACGCTTGCCGGTCTCAGGCACGGCCTGCCCGCACTCGGCACTGTCCTTTGCACCGATGGCCCCGCCGAGGGGGCGGACGACCTCCCCGCCCTGCTCGGCCGCGCCTCCGACCGGTTCGCGACGGCCGACACCGCTGCCGACGACCCGGCTGTGATCATCTACACCTCAGGCACCACCGGCCAGCCCAAGGGCGCGCTGCATGCCCACCGCGTGCTGCTCGGCCACCTGCCCGGCGTCGAGCTGCCGCACCGGTTCTTCCCCCAGCCGGGCGACCTGTTCTGGACACCGGCCGACTGGGCCTGGATCGGCGGCCTGTTCGACGTGCTGCTGCCGAGCCTGCATCACGGCGTTCCCGTGCTCGCCCGGCGCTTCGCGAAGTTCGACCCAGACGCCGCCTTCGCGCTGATGGCAGGGGCCGGCGTGCGCAACGTGTTCATGCCGGCGACAGCGCTCAGGCTGCTCAGCACGTCACGGGCGCCGCCTGGGCTGGCGCTGCGCAGCCTCGCCTCGGGCCGCGAGAGCCTCGGCGAGGCGCTGCTTGAGTGGGGCCGCGCGACCTTCGGCCTCACCATCAACGAATTCTACGGGCAGACGGAGGCGAACCTCGTCGTCTCCGCCTGCGCCGACCTCTTCCCCTCCCCGCCCGGGTCGATGGGCCGCGCCGTGCCGGGCCATCGCGTCGCGGTGATCGGGGCCGATGGCGCCCCGCTCCCGCCCGGCACGGTCGGCGACATCGCGGTCGCCTCGCCCGACCCGGTGATGATGCTGCGCTACTGGAACAATCCGGCGGCGACCGCAGCGAAGTTCCGCGGGCAGTGGCTCGTCACCGGCGACCAGGGCCGCGCCGACGCGCAGGGCAACCTCTTCTTCGTCGGGCGCGACGATGACGTGATCACCTCGGCCGGCTACCGGATCGGCCCCGGCGAGGTGGAGGAGTGCCTGACCCGCCACCCCGCCGTGGCGCTCGCCGCCGTGATCGGCGTGCCCGACCCGGTGCGGACGGAGCGGGTCAAGGCCTTCGTCGTGCTCCGCCCCGGCTTCGCGCCGTCGGAGGCGCTCACGGCCGAGATCCAGGGCTTCGTGCGCACGCGGCTTGCCGCGCACGACTACCCGCGCGAGGTGGCGTTCGTGGAAAGCCTGCCAACCACGGCGACCGGCAAGGTGATGCGGAAGGCGCTGAGGGAGCGCGAGCGCGGCTGAACGCGGCGCTGCCTACCCCCGCGCGCGCAGGAGCCGCGCCTTCTCGCGCTGCCAGTCGCGCTCCTTGATCGCTGCGCGCTTGTCGGCCTTCTTGCGCCCCTCGGCGAGGCCGAGCAGCACCTTCGCCCGGCCGCGGTCGTTGAAATGGATCTGCAGCGGCACGAGCGTCGCCCCCTCGCGCGTGACCGCCCCGATCAACTGCCGCACCTGCTTGCGGTGGAGCAGCAGCTTGCGCGGCGCGCGCGGCTCGAAGCGCGAGAGCACCCCGCCTTGGTATTCGGGGATATAGGCGTTGAAGAGCCAGAGCTCGCCGTTCCGCTCGCCGGCCCAGGCCTCGGTCAGCGTCGCGCGGCCGTGGCGAAGGCTCTTCACTTCCGGCCCCTTCAGCACGAGGCCGGCCTCCAGCGTCTCCCCGATCGTGTAGTCGTGCCGCGCCTTGCGGTTCTGCGCCACGACGCCGTGCGCGATCAGGCCCTTCTTGCGCGGCTCTGCCACGGACGCCCCGTCAGTTCAGCAGCCCTGCCTCGACCAGAGCGGCGCGCACCCGCGCCCTGCTCGCCTCGGCGAGCGGGGCGAGCGGCAGCCGGCATGTCTCCGCGCAATGGCCGAGGAGGTGAGCGGCGTATTTCACCGGCCCTGGCGAGGTCTCGCAGAACATCGCGTCATGGAGGGGCAGGAGCCGGTCCTGGATCGCCATCGCCTGCGCCGTCTCGCCCCTCTGCCAGGCCTCGTGCATCTCCGCGCAGAGCCGCGGGGCGACGTTGGCCGTGACCGAGATGCACCCCGCCCCTCCGGAGGCGAGGAAGGCCACCGCGGTGTGGTCCTCCCCCGAGAGCTGCACGAATCCAGACCCGCAGGCGCGCTTCTGCGCAAGCGGCCGGGCGAGGTTGGCGGTCGCGTCCTTGACGCCAGCGATGCCCGGAAGCCTGGCGAGCCGCGCCATGGTCTCGACCGTCATGTCGACAGCGGATCGGCCCGGGATGTTGTAGATGATGATCGGAAGATCAACGGCTTCCGAGATGGCCTTGAAGTGAAGGTAGAGCCCTTCCTGGGTCGGGCGGTTGTAGTAGGGTGTGACCACCAGGGCAGCATCGGCGCCCGCCGCCTTGGCATGCCGCGTGAGGTCGATCGCCTCCTCCGTCGAGTTCGAGCCTGTGCCGGCGACCACCGGCACGCGCCCGCCTGCCGCCTCGACGCAGAGCTCGACGACACGCTTGTGCTCGGCGTGGGAGAGCGTGGGGCTCTCGCCTGTGGTGCCGACCGGCACGAGACCATGCGTGCCCTGGCGCACCTGCCAGTCGACGAAGTCCTGGAACGCCTTGGCATCGAGCGATCCGTCGGCGCGCATCGGCGTGATCAGCGCCACCAGCGATCCCTTGAGCATGGTCCTCTCCCTCCCCGGCTCGCACGCCGCGCGCTGTCCTCCCTCGCACCTCGCGCGCGCCGTGACAAGTGCCGCTCCGCCGCCCTACAACCGCGCCATGCTGATCCGACTCGCAACCGGCCTCGTCGTCCTCGCTGTCGCCCTCGCCCCCTCGTCGGTCGCCGCGCAGACGCTTGACGACGCCTGCCGTGTCGCCGTCACGGCAGCCTCGGCCGGGCGCTGGGGCGAGCCAGTGCGCTGCACCCAGCCCGTGCCGGCGAAGCTCGTGCTCTGGCTCAGGCTCCTCTCCGGGCCTGCCTCAGCCGGGGAGATCGCCGCCTTCATCCGCGACAACCCAGACTGGCCGCTGCAGCAGACGCTCGCCCGCAGGGCCGAGGAGATGTACGCCGAGATCCCCGACGATGTCGCGGTGCGCCGCTTCTTCGCCCGCCGCCCCCCGGTGACGGACGCGGGGCGGCTGCGGCTGGCCGACGCGCTCGAGACGACCGATCCCGCCGCAGCGGCGCGGCTCCGCCGCGAGGCTTGGGTGGCGATGCGCGGCGACGCAGCGGCGGAGCGTGCCTTCCTCGACCGCCATGGCAGCCTGCTCCGCGCTGAGGACCACTGGGCGCGGTTCGACCGTCTGACCTGGGCGCGCGACCAGGCGGCGGCGCGACGCGTGCTCGGCCAGCTCCCGCCGGGCCGGCAGACGGTGGCGCGGGCGCGGCTCGACGCGCTCGTGGGAAGCGAGGGCGAGCTCGTCCAGATGCCGGAGGCGCGCCGCGACCCCTTCGTCTTCCTCGAGCGGATGAAGAGCCTCCGCCGCCAGGACCGTGACGACGAGGCGGCACGACTGTGGCTCGCCGATGGGCCAGCCGCGCAATCGGCAGCAGGCGCCGAGCGCCTGCCGCAGTTCTGGGCCGAGCGGCAGATCGTCGTCCGCCGCCTGCTCCGAGGCGGCGACGACGCGACCGCCTACCGCCTCGCTGCGGCGCACGGGCTGCCGGCAGGGCCGACGGAGGCCTATCTAGAGGCGGAGTTCCTCGCGGGCTGGATCGCGCTCCGCCGACGCAACGACGCGGCCCGCGCGCTCGCCCACTTCACCGCTCTCGAGCGCGCCGCCGTTGCGCCGATCAGCGTCGCGCGCGGCGGCTATTGGCGCGGCCGGGCGCTCGCCGCGCTCGGCCGCGGCGAGGACGCCCGCGCCGCCTGGCGCGCCGCCGCGGAGCATCCGTTCGCCTATTACGGCCAGCTCGCCGCACTCGCAGCCGGCGAGACCGAGGCAGAGCTCGCGGTGCGGATCGCAGCAACCGCGCCGCCGCCGGCCGAGCCAGCGCACGTCGCCGCCTTCGCCCGCCGCGAGCTCGCCGAGGCAGCCCGGATCCTGGTCGCGATCGGCGATCAGAGGCGGGCGCGCCAAGTGCTCCTGCGCATGGCCGAGATCGCCCCCGACCCGACCGATCGCGGCCTCGTCGGCTCGCTCGCCGTGGCGCTCGGCCAGGCGGAGACGGGGGTGTGGATCGCACGGCGCGTGGCTGCGACCACGGGCACGATCCTGCCCGATGCCGGCTGGCCGACACCGGTCGAGCCGCCGCCCGGCGTGGAGCGGGCGCTCGCCTTTGCGCTGATGCGCCAGGAGAGCAATTTCGAGCGCGATGCGCTGAGCCCCGCTGGCGCGCGCGGGCTGATGCAGCTCATGCCGGGGACGGCGCGGGCGATGGCGCGCGCGCTCGGCGAGCCGGGGCTTGCCAACCGCCTCTCCGACCCGCAGGCCAACATGCGCCTCGGCACCGCCTATCTCGCCAAGCGGCTCGACGAGTTCGAGGGCGCGGTGCCGCTCGCGCTTGCTGCCTACAATGCGGGCGCCCACCGCGTCCGCCAGTGGCTCGACCAGAACGGCGACCCGCGCAGAGGCGATATCGACGCGATCGACTGGATCGAGCTCATTCCCTTCGCGGAGACGCGCGGCTACGTGATGCGCGTCGTTGAGAGCATTCTGGTCTACCGCGCCCGCGGTGCCACCGCCGAGGCCTCGGCACGCCACCCCGTACGCACGCTGGCGGAAGCGCGGCCGTGACCGCGGCGCTCGGGCCCGTCCGCGCCGTCGTCCTCTCGGGCCACGGCACGGTGTTCGACAGCACGGCGGCGGTGCGCGCTGCCGCAGCGGCGCTCGGCGGTCGCGCCGAGACGCTCGCCGCGCTCTGGGCACAGAAGCGGTTCGAATACGCCTGGATCGCGACCGCCACCGGGCGCAGGACCGAGCTCTGGGAGATCACCGGCGAGGCGCTTGACCATGCGATGGCCGCGACCGGCTTCGGGCAGGACCGGCTCCTCCGCGCGCGGCTGATGCAGGGGCTGTTGCAGGCGCCGCCCTTTCCGGATGCGCGCCCGGCGCTGGCCGCACTCGCTGGCAACCGCGCCCGACCGCTCGCGCTTCTGACCAACGCCTCTTCGATGATGGCCACCGCCGCCGCCAAGGCAGGCGAGGTGTTCGGCCTGTTCGATGCCCTGCTCTCGGCCGAGCCGACCGGCGTTTTCAAGCCAAGCCCCGTCGTCTACCAGCTCGCCCCCGCCCGCTTCGGCCTCGCTCCGGCCGAGATCGCCTATGTCTCTGCCCAGGCGTGGGACGTCGCCGGCGCGACGCTCGCCGGCATGCGCTCGGTCTGGCTCAACCGGGCAGGCGCGACGCCGGAATTCGCCTGGGCGCCGCCGGCCGCCGTGATCCGCTCGCTTGCCGAGCTTCCGGGCCTTGTCGAGGCGGCGCAGCGCGCGGCGTGACCCCAGACGCCGAGGCAGCGCCGGCGCCTGACCTTCGCGGCGCGCGGCGTCGTCGCGTGATGGTGCGCGGTGGGCTGCATGTCTCGGTTCTCACCTGGGGGGAGATGACGGGGAGGACGCCGCTTCTCTGCCTGCCTGGCCTCGTGCGCACCGGCGGCGATTTCGCCCTGCTCGCCGAGCGCCATGCCCCAAGCCGCCTGGTGCTCGCCCCCGACTATCCCGGCCGCGGCGCCTCCGACCGCTCGCTCTTCTGGCGCCGTTACCTGCCTGAGCGATTGCTGAAGGACGTGATCGACGTCGCCGCCGCCTTCCGCCTCAGCCGTGCCGTCGTCATCGGCACCTCGCTCGGCGGAGTGCTGGCGATGGGGCTTGCGACCGTCCGCCCGCGGCTTGTCACGGCGGTCTTGCTCAACGATGTGGGGCCCGAGCTCGACCCATCAGGGCTCGGCTTCGTGCGGAGCTTCGTCGGCCATGACCACCCGCAGGCGAGCCTCGAGGACGCTGTCGCCTTCCTGCAGAGGAGCCTGCCCTGGCTCTCGCTCGCGACCCCTGAGGCGTGGCGCGAGATGGCGCTGCTCACCTTCCGGCGCGGCGAGGACGGGCTCTGGCGCGTGAGCTGGGACACGCGGATCGCGCGCACCTTCGACCGGCCGATACCGGGCGACCTCTGGGACCTCTTCGCTCCGCTCGCCCGGCTGCCGGCTCTGCTCGTGCGCGGCGGGATCTCCGACATTCTCGCGGCGGAGACGGCACGGCGGATGCGCGAGCGCTTCCCCCACCTCGCCTTTGTCGAGCTTCCGGGCGTCGGCCATGCGCCGACGCTGTCGGAACCCGCGATCGCTCCGGCCGTCGATGCCTTCCTCGAGGCGCAGCCGTGAGCGGGCTCGCCGCGCTCTGGGGGATCGGGCGGCTGCCGAAGGCGCCCGGCACCTGGGCGAGCCTCGCCGCCCTTCTCCCCGGTGCCGCGCTGCACGCGCTTGGCGGGCCGGTGCTGGTCGCCGTCGCGGCAGCCGTGCTCGCCGCGGCCGGCTGGCGCGCTGTGCGCACGCTTCCCGCGGAAGCGCAGGCGGGCGACGCGGGCTGGATCGTGGTGGACGAGGCGGCCGGGCAGTGGCTTGCTCTGGCGGGGCTCTGGGCGCTGTCCTGGAGCGGGCTTGCGCTCGCGTTCCTGCTGTTCCGCCTCTTCGACATCGCCAAGCCCTGGCCCGTCGCCTTGGCCGACCGGCGCAAGGACGCCGCCGGAATCATGCTCGACGACCTTGTCGCGGGAGCTCTGGCAGGGTCTATCCTCGTGGCCTTGTCCGTTCTCCTGCCCGAGGGGCTGCCGTGACCCCCGCCCTGCTCGCCGAGGCCGAAGCCCTGCTCGCGCTCTTCCGCGCGCGCGGTCTCATGCTCGCCACGGCGGAGAGCTGCACCGGCGGGCTCGTGGCAGCGACGCTCACCGCGATCGCCGGCTCCTCCGACGTCGTCGAGCGCGGCTTCGTCACCTACTCGAACGAGGCCAAGCGGGAGCTGCTCGGCGTCAGCGAAGAGAGCCTCGCAACCGCGGGGGCGGTGAGCGAGGCGGTGGCGCGCGCGATGGCCGAGGGCGCGCTTGCCGGCTCGCGCGCAGCGATCGCGGTTTCCGTCACCGGAATCGCCGGCCCTGGCGGGGCGACCGCGACGAAACCCTTGGGCCTCGTCTTCGTCGGCGCGGCGCGGCGTGGCGGCGCCCTCCTCGTCGAACGGCACGTCTTTGGCGGCGACCGGGCGGCGGTTCGGAACGCTTCCGTCGCGGTCGCGTTCCGGCTCGCGCGCACGCTCGCTGGCTGATCAGCCGGCGGCTGCGACAGCGCGCCTCGCCATCACCCCGATCAGGTGGGCGCGATACTCCTTCGAGGCGTGGATATCGCCGTTGAGATCGTCCTGCGGGGTTGTGATCCCCTCGAGCGCCGAAGGCGACCAGTTGGCCGCAAGCGCCGCTTCCATCGCCCTGTGGCGGAACACCCCGTTCGCGCCCGCCCCCGTCACCGCAACGCGCACGCCCGCAGGGCCCTTGGCCACGAACACGCCGACCATGGCGTAGCGCGAGGCAGGGTTCGGAAACTTCATGTAGGCGGCCTTCTCCGGGATGGGGAAGGAGACGGCGGTGACGATCTCGCCAGGCTCGAGCGCGGTCGAGAACATGCCGGTGAAGAAATCATCCGCCGCAATCGCGCGTGCGTTGGTGTGCACGGTGGCGCCGAGGCCGAGCACAGCGCCGGGATAGTCCGCCGCCGGGTCGTGGTTCGCCACCGAGCCGCCGATCGTGCCGCGGTTGCGCACCTGAGCGTCACCGATATGCGCCGCGAGCTTGGCTAGGGCCGGGATCGCGCGCGCGACCTCGGCCGAGGCGGCGACGGCAGCGTGCGTCGTCATCCCGCCGATCCGCACCGCCCCGCCCGACACCGTGATGCCGCGAAGCTCCGCGATACCGGAGAGATCGACGACCATGGTCGGGCGCGCCAGCCGCTGCTTCAGCGTCGGGATCAGCGTCTGCCCGCCCGACATCGGGCGCGCCTCGGGGTCGGCCGCGAGCAGCGCCACGGCGTCGGCGATGCTGGCCGGCCGCTGGTAGGTGAACTCGTACATGCTCCCGTCCCTCTCTACTCGGCGGCCATGCGCGGCCGGTTGGCGTTGATGATGCCCCACACCTTCTGCGCCGTGGCCGGCATGTCGATGTGGCGGACGCCGTAGTCCTTCAGCGCGTCCACCACAGCGCCGATCACCGCCGGCGGCGAGCCGATCGCGCCGACCTCGCCGCAGCCCTTCACCCCGAGCGGGTTGTGGGTGCAGAGCGTGATCGAATGGCCGACCGCGATGTTCGGCACGTCATCGGCCCGCGGCATGGTGTAATCCATCATGCTGCCGGAGATGAGCTGGCCCTCCTCGTCATAGACGCAGCTCTCGAGCAGCGCCTGGCCGATGCCCTGGGCGACGCCGCCCTGGACCTGGCCCTCGACGATCATCGGGTTGATGACGCGGCCGACATCGTCCACCGCCGTGAAGTTCACCACGTGCGTCACGCCCGTCTCTGGGTCGATCTCGACCTCGGCGATGTGGCAGCCGCCGGGGAAGGTGAAGTTCTTCGGGTCGTAGAAGGCAGTTTCCTCAAGCCCGGGCTCGAGCTCCTCGATCGGGTAGTTGTGCGGCACGTAAGCCGTGAGGCTGATCTCGGCGAGGGATTTCTCCCGGTCGGTGCCGGCGACGCGGAACTTGCCGCCTTCGAACGCGATGTCAGCGACGTCCGCCTCGAGCAGGTGGGCGGCGATCCGCTTGGCCTTGGCGATCACCTTGTCGGCCGCCTTCATCATCGCCGAGCCGCCGACGGCGAGCGAGCGGCTGCCATAGGTGCCCATGCCGAAGGGGATGCGCGCGGTGTCGCCATGCACGATCTCGACCTGGGCCATCGGCACGCCGAACCGGTCGGCGATCAGCTGCGCGAAGGTCGTCTCATGGCCCTGGCCGTGGCTGTGCGTGCCGGTGAAGACGGTGATCGAGCCCGTGGGGTTCACCCGGATGTTCGCCACCTCGTAGAGGCCAGCGCGGGCGCCGAGCGAGCCGACGACGGCCGAGGGCGCGATGCCGCAGGCCTCGATATAGGTCGAGATGCCGATGCCGCGCAGCTTGCCGCGCGCCTTGGCCGCCGCGCGGCGTGCCTCGAAGCCGGCCCAGTCGGAGGCCTTGAGCGCGGCATCGAGCGAGGCGTGATAGTCGCCGCTGTCATACTGCAGCGCCACCGGCGTCTGGTAGGGAAAGGCGGAAGCCGGGATGAAGTTCCGCCGGCGTATCTCCACCCGGTCCATCCCCATCTCGAGGGCGCAGATGTCGACGAGCCGTTCGAGCAGGAAGGTCGCCTCCGGCCGGCCGGCGCCGCGATAGGCATCGACCGGGACGGAGTTGGTGAAGACCGCCTTCACCTCGGCATAGATCGCAGGCGTGGTGTAAACGCCAGCGAGCAGCGTCGCATAGAGATAGGTCGGTACGCAGGGGGCGAAGGTGGAGAGATAGGCGCCCATGTTGGCCTGGGTGCGGACGCGCAAGCCAAGGAACCTGCCGTCGGCGTCCATCGCCATCTCGGCAACCGTGATGTGGTCACGGCCATGCGCGTCCGACAGGAAGCTCTCGGTGCGCTCCGCCGTCCACTTCACCGGGCGGCGCACCTTGGCCGAGGCCCAGGTGACGATCGCCTCCTCGGCGTAGTGGTAGATCTTCGAGCCGAACCCGCCGCCCACGTCGGGCGCGACGACGCGCAGCCGATGTTCGGGGATGTTGAGCACGAAGGCGCCCATGAGCAGGCGGATGACGTGCGGGTTCTGGCTCGTCGTGTAGAGCGTGTAGTCGCCCGACATCGGGTCGTACTCGCCGACGCCCGCGCGCGGCTCCATCGCGTTCGGGATCAGCCGGTTGTTGACGAGCTCGAGCCGCGCGACCTTGTGCGCCCGGGCGAAGGCCTGGTCGGTCGCCTCCTTGTCGCCGAGGTGCCAGTCGTAGCAGATGTTGCCCGCGACCTCGTCGTGCACGAGCGGAGCGCCGGGGCGCTGCGCCGCCTCGAGCGTCGGCGCCGCCTTCAGAACCTCGTAGTCGACGGCGACGAGCTCGGCAGCGTCGCGCGCCTGCCCCTTGGTCTCGGCGATCACCACCGCGACCGGGTCACCCACATGGCGCACCTTGCCAATCGCGAGCACCGGGTGCGGCGGCTCCGCCATCGGCGAGCCGTCCTTGTTCTTCACCTGCCAGCCGCAGGGAAGCCCGCCGACCTTCTCGGCCGCGAGGTCGGCGCCGGTGAACACGGCGTGGACGCCGGGCGCTGCCTTGGCCGCCGCCGTGTCGATGCCGCGGATACGCGCATGCGGATGCGGGCTCCTGACCAGCACGGCATGGAGCTGGCCGGGCCGGTTGATGTCGTCGGTGTAGTTGCCGCGGCCGGAGAGGAACCTGAGGTCCTCGCGCCGCTTCACCGATGCGCCGATGCCTTCGAAACCCATGGTCGTCTCCTCGCCTGGTGGTGGCGCCCGTCCTCAGCCCTTGCCTCGTCGAGCCTTCTGTCTTCTTGTTACGCGCGCGGTTCGTTCCGCCGCTGTTTTCAGGCAGCGGTCACTCCGCCGCCCGCGGCAACTCCTTCACCCGCCCATGCATCACCTGCTGGGCGGCATCGATCGCCTTGACGATGTTGTGATAGCCGGTGCAGCGGCAGAGATTGCCCTCAAGCCCCTCGCGGATCTCGCGCTCGGTAAGCCCCTGCGGGTTCTTCTTCACGAGGTCGATCGCGCTCATCACCATCCCAGGCGTGCAGAAGCCGCACTGCAGGGCGTGATACTCGCGGAACGCCTCCTGCATCGGGTGCAGCGTGCCGTCGGGCGCCGCAAGGCCCTCGATGGTCAGAACATCCGCCCCCTCGGCCTGGACGGCGAGCATGGTGCAGGACTTCACGCTGTCGCCGTTGACGTGAACGACGCAGGCGCCGCATTGGCTCGTGTCGCAGCCGACATGCGTGCCGGTGAGCCGGAGCGTCTCGCGCAGGAGCTCGACGAGCAGGGTCCGGTTCTCGACCTCCGCCGACACAGGCTTGCCATTCACGCTCAGCGAAACGCGCGGCATGCGCTCTCTCCCCTCATTCCTTGCGTGCCGCGGGATGGCGGCCGGTCCGTTCCGGGGCGGGAGTGTCAGGGCAGGCGCGTAGGACAGTCAAGCGCCGCCATGTTCCGTCGCTCAGGCGGCCGCCGGCGTCGCCGCCACCGCCGCCGCATCGTGCAGGTGGCAGGCCGCGAGATGGCCCGGCGCCACGGCCTTGAGCGGCGGCTCCTCGGCCCGGCAGCGGTCGAAGGCGTGCGGGCAGCGGGTGTGGAAGCGGCAGCCGGCAGGCGGGCGGATCGGGCTCGGCACGTCGCCCGAGAGGATGATCCGCTCGCGCTTCGCCGCCGGGTCGGGCAGCGGCACGGCGGAGAGCAGCGCCTCCGTGTAGGGGTGCTTCGGCGCCGAGAAGAGCGCGCGCTTCTCGGCAAGCTCGACGATCTTGCCGAGATACATCACCGCGACCCGGTGCGTGAGGTGCTCGACGATCGCGAGGTCGTGGCTGATGAAGAGCAGCGAAAGGCCGAGCGCGTCCTGGAGGTCGGAGAGCAGGTTGACGATCTGCGCCTTCACCGAGACGTCGAGCGCCGAGACGGCCTCGTCGCAGATGATGAGGTCAGCGCCCGGGGCGAGCGCGCGGGCGATGCCGATGCGCTGGCGCTGCCCGCCCGAGAACTCGTGCGGGAAGCGCAGCATCGAATCGCGCGGCAGCCGCACCTTGTCGAGCAGGTCAGCCACCCTGTCCTCGACCTCGCGCGCCGACCCGGCGAGCCCGAAATTGGTGATCGGCTCGGCCAGGATGTCGCGCACCCGGAGCCGCGGGTTCAGGGAGGAGAACGGGTCCTGGAACACCACCTGCATGCGCCGCCGCAGCGGGCGAAGCCGCCGCGCGGGAAGATCGTCGATCCTCTGCCCGTCGAGCAGAACCTGGCCTGCTGTGGGCGCGATGAGGCGCAGCACGGCGCGGCCCACCGTGCTCTTGCCGCAGCCGGATTCGCCGACGAGCGAGAGCGTCTCGCCGCGGCCGATCGCGAACGACACGCCATCGACGGCATGGACATGGCCGGTGACGCCCGCGAGGAACCCGGCCCGGATCGGGAAGTGCTTCTTGAGGTCGAGCACTTCGAGAAGCGGGCGCTTCGCGGCGCTCCCGGCCATCGTCGCGCTCATGCCGCGGCCCGCTCGCGCGGGGCGTGGTGGCAGGCGACGAGATGGCCTGCCGCCTTCGCCTCGACCGCCGGCGCGACCGACCGGCAGATCTCCGTCACCGCAGGGCAACGGCCGGCGAAGGCGCAGCCGACGATGGGTTTCTTCAGGCTCGGCACGATGCCCGGGATCTCCGCAAGCCGTGACCGGCCGTCGCCTCCCAGCGAGGAGCCGAGCTTCGGCACAGCCCCGAGCAGTCCCTGCGTGTAGGGGTGGCGCGGCGTGGCGAAGAGGTCGCGCGCCGAGGCCTCCTCGACCTTCCGCCCCGCGTACATCACGACGATCCGCTCTGCCATCTCGGCGACCACGCCGAGGTCGTGGGTGATGAGCAGGATGGCGGAGCCGAGCTTCGACTTGAGCTCGCGCATCAGGTCGAGGATCTGCGCCTGGATCGTGACGTCGAGCGCTGTGGTCGGTTCGTCGGCGATCAAGAGGCGCGGGGTGCAGGCAAGCGCCATCGCGATCATCACGCGCTGGCGCATGCCGCCCGAGAGCTGATGCGGATACTCGCGCACGCGCCGCTTCGCCTCGGGAATGTGCACGAGCTCGAGCATCTCGACGGCCCGCGCCTCGGCCTGCCGGTCGTCCATCCCCTGGTGCAGCCTCAGCGTCTCGCCGATCTGCCGCCCGACGGTGAGCACCGGGTTCAGGCTCGTCATCGGCTCCTGGAAGATCATCGAGATCGCGTTGCCGCGGATCCTCCGCATCTCGCGCTCGGAGAGTTCGAGCAGGTTGCGCCCGTCGAACACCACGCGCCCCGTGATCTTCCCCGGCGGTTCCTGGATCAGCCGCAGGATCGACATCGAGGTGACCGACTTGCCGCAGCCGCTCTCGCCCACGATCGCGAGCGTCTCGCCGCCCCCGATCGTGAAGGACACGCCGTCGACCGCGCGCACGATCCCGTCGATGGTGCGGAAATGCGTGCGCAGGTCCTCGACCGCCAGAAGCGGCGCGCGAGATGCGGGCGATGTGGTCCCGTTCATGCCCCTCGCCTCAGATGCGCTTGGCAAGCCGCGGGTCGAGCGCGTCGCGCAAGCCATCGCCGAGCAGGTTGACCGCGAGCACCGTAACGGAGAGGAACAGGGCGGGGAAGAACACGATGTAGGGCGCGACCTGCCACAGCGCGCGCCCCTCCGCCATCACGTTGCCCCAGGAGGGGATGGTGGGCGGCGTGCCCGCGCCGATGAAGGAGAGGATCGCCTCGGTGATCATCGCCGACGCCGCGATGTAGGTCGCCTGCACCGTCAGCGGCGCGAGCGTGTTTGGCAGGATGTGGCGCCAGATGATCAGCGGCGTGGTCGTTCCCGCGGCGATCGCCGCCTCGACATAGGGCTGTTCGCGCAACGACAGCACCACCCCGCGCACGAGCCGCGAGACGCGCGGTATCTCGGCGATGGTGATGGCGATGATCACGTTCTGCACCGACCCGCGCGTCAGCGCCATAAGCGCGATCGCGAGCAGGATGGGCGGGATCGACATCAGCCCGTCCATGATGCGCATCACCACGCCGTCGAGCACGCGGAGGAACCCGGAGAAGAGGCCGATCAGGAGCCCCGCCGCGGAGGCGAGCAGAGCGACCGAGAGGCCGACGACGAGCGACACGCGCGTCCCGTAGATCACGCGCGAGTAGACGTCGCGGCCGAGCATGTCGGTGCCGAACCAGAACTGCGCCGAGGGCGGGCGGACACGGCGCGCAGGCGCGAGCGCCTGCGGGTCGGTCGTGCCGAGGAAGGGGGCGAAGACGGCAATGACGACCATGACGCCGAGCAGCGCGGCGCCGAGCGCCACCGTCGGGTGGCGGCGAAGGACGGTGCGGATCCGCCCCCGCTTCGCCTCGACGGCGGACACGTCGACGGCCGCGGGGGAAGCGGCCATGGCGGCGTCGGCGCTCAATAGCGTATCCTCGGGTCGAACACGGTGTAGAGCAGGTCGATCGCGAGATTGACCAGCACGTAGACGAAGCTGAACAGCAGCACCACGCCCTGGATCACGGGGTAGTCGCGGCGGAGGATGGCATCGACGGTAAGCCGCCCGAGGCCGGGGATGGCGAACACGCTCTCGGTCACCACCGCCCCGCCGATCAGGAGCGCGATGCCGAGACCGATCACGGTCGAGATCGGCACGGCGGCGTTCTTCAGCGCGTGCAGGAACAGGATGCCGCCCGTCCCCAACCCCTTTGCCCGCGCGGTGCGGATGTAGTCCTGCGCCAGCACCTCCAGCATGGCCGCGCGCGTGATCCGCGCGATCAGCGCGATGTAGATCGAGCCGAGCGCGAGCGCGGGCAGAATGAGGTTCTCGAGGAACGGCCAGAAGCCCTGCGCGAGCGGCGTGTAGCCCTGCACGGGCAGCCATTCGAGCTCGAGCGCGAAGATGTAGGCGAGCAGGTAGCCGGTGACGAAGACCGGAACCGAGAAGCCGAACACGGCGAACGCCATAACCGCGCGGTCGACCCAGCTTCCCGCCTTCCACGCTGCCAGCACGCCCATCGGCACGGCGATCAGGATCGCGAGCGTGATGGTCAGCAGCATCAGGGCCGTCGTCGGCTCGATGCGCTGCGCGATCATGTGGCTGACCGGCAGGTTGGTGAAGATCGAGACGCCGAGGTCGCCCTGCAGGACGCGCCAGAGCCACTCGCCGAACCGGATCAGGAACGGCCGATCAAGGCCGAGCGAGGCGCGGATCCGCTCGACATCCGCTGCGGTCGCCTGGTCGCCCGCGATCACGGCCGCAGGGTCCCCCGGCGCGAGGTAGAGCAGCGAGAACACGAAGAAGGCGACGACCAGCATGACCGGGATCGTCGCGAGCACGCGGCGGGCGATGTAGGCGACCATCAGTGCCCCCGCCCGCGCGCCGGCCCGCTCACGCGAGGCCCCTCATCTTCTTGGGCCCCTCACGACTTCTGCACGCCCCAGAAGAACGGCATCGGCCCGGCGGTCACGCCGGCGACGCTGCGCCGCCACGCCTGGTAGGACAGGAAGAGCCCCGTCGGAACCCAGGTCATGAAGGCCATCGAGGCCCGGTTCAGCCGTGCGACCGCAGCGCGCTCCTCCGCCAGCGTCTCGGCCGCGAACCAGGCGGCGACCTCCGCCTCGATCGCGGCGTTCTCGGGCCAGCCGAACCAGGCATCCGGCCCGTTGGCGCGGATCGCGGTGCAGGCGGCGGGGGAGGCGCAGTCGGCGCCGGCGTGGAAGGTGTGGAAGGCGTTCCAGCCGCCCGACCCGGGTGGGTCCTTCACAGCGCGGCGGCGCGCGAGCTCGCCCCAGCTCATCGGCTCGGCCGCGACGCGGAAGCCGAGGCTGCGGAACAGCGCCTCGCTCACCTCCGTCATGGCGCGGACGGGTGCCGGGTCGGTCGCGGCAAGCAGCACGACATCGGCGCCTTGCTGCCCGGCCTCGGCGATCAGCCGGCGCGCGCCGTCGAGGTCGCGCGGGCCGGACAGCACCTCCCCGCCATCCTCCGAGAAGAGCGGCGTCTCGGGGGTGAAGAACGAGGCGTTGCGGCGCCACAGCACGTCGTCGGCGCCGACAACGGCGCGCATGTAGTCCTGCTGGTCTGCCGCCATCGCCACCGCACGGCGCACGCGCACATCGCCGAAGGGCGGGTGGAGATGGTTGAAGCGGAGCGCGCCGATCGCGCCCATCGGGTCGGCGATCTCGACCGAGAACCCGCGCTGGCGCCGCAACAGCGGCGCGCGATCGGGCGGCACGGCCTCGACCCAGTCCACCTCCCCGGCCTGGAGCGCTGCGGCTGCCTCATCGCCCGGCATCGCGCGCCATTCCACGGCCTCGGCCGCGATCCGCTTGCCGCCGGCGAGCCAGTCGGGCGGCTCCGGCCGCGGCACGTAGACGGCGAAGCGCTCGAACACCGCCCGTCGACCGGGCTCCCAGAGATCGGTGCGGAACCGCATCGGCCCGCTGCCGACAGCCTCGGTGATCGGCATGAAGGGATCGGTGCGCGCGAGCCGCTCGGGCATGACGAAGGCGCAGGGTGCGGCCTGCTTGCCGAGCGCGAAGAGCAGCCTGGGAAAGGGCCGCGCGAGCACGAGGCGGATCGTCCGGTCATCGGGCGCTGACAGCTCTTGCCGCAAGGCGAGGATCATCTGGCCCATCGGGTCGCGCACCATCCAGCGCTCGAGGCTCGCGACCACGTCGGCGCCGCGCACGCGCTCGCCATCATGGAACATGAGCCCCTCGCGGAGCCTGATGGTCCAGACGAGACCGTCATCGGAGACGAGGTGCCCCTCGGCCATCTGCGGCTGGGGGCGGAACTGGCTGTCGACGCCGTAGAGCATGTCCCAAACCAGCGCCGCGGCATTGCGCACGACGTCCTGGGTTCCCCAGATCGGGTCGATCGAGGAAAGACCCGCGTGCGGCACGAAGCGCAGCGTTCGCGCGGCCGCGCCCTGCGCGTGCACCGCCGGCGCGGCCAGCGCCACCCCCGCGGCGGCAAGGGCCGTGATCAGCGCGCGGCGGTGCATGCGCGCCCCTCGCTGAGCCGAGGGAGGCGCCGTCGCGCGCCCGCGAGCGCGCCGCCGCATCAGGCGGCCCGACGCACGTTCCAGAACACCGGAACGCCGCCCGCGGCCATCACGCCGGTGATGCTGCGGCGATAGGCGATCGGCTGGAAGTACTGGCCGAGCGGGATATAGGGAACGTCGATGAAGAGCTGGCGCTGCATGTCGGCGGCGATCGCCTTCTGCGCCTCGAGATTTGGCGCCTCGAACCAGGCATCGCGCAGCTCCTCGAGCCGCGGCGAGGTGGGCCAGCCGATGAACCCGGCCTCGCCCTGCCCGCGCAGCATGTGGTGCGAGGCAGGATTGAGATGGTCAAGCCCGGCCCAGAAGGTGAAGAACACGCTCCACCCGCCGCGGTCGAGCGGCTCCTTCAAGGCACGCCGGCGCACCACTGAGCCCCAGTCCATCGCCTGCTCGTCGAGATTGACGCCGAGCTCGCGGAACATGCCCGCACCCACCTGCGAGAGTGCCACGAGGCTTGAGAGATCGGTCGTCGAGAGCTGGACGATCCGCTCATTGGCGTAGCCGCTCTCGGCGATCATCCGCTTCGCGAGCCCGATGTCCTCGCGATAGACCTCGGCGATCCCGGCATCGGTCGCAAGCGGCGTTCCCGGCGTGAAGGCGCCGACCCCCTTGCGCTGCAGCTGCGGATCGGTGCCGATCACCGCCGTCATGTAGTCCGACTGCCGCACGGCGCGGATCAGCGCCTGGCGGAATTTCGGGTTGTTCATCGGCGGGTGCAGATGGTTCGGCCGCAGCACCGCGACGAGGCCGAGCCGGTCCTGCACTTCGACGGCGATGTTGCGGGTGCGCGCAAGCCGCTGCAGGAAGTCGCCCGTCGGCTGCTCCCACCAGTCGATCTCGCCGGCCTGCAGCGCCGCTGCCGCGGTCGCGGCGTCGGGGATGATGCGCCACTCCACCCGGTCGAAGTTCACCACCTTCGGGCCGGCGGTGAAGGAGGGCTCGCCCTGCTCGCGCGGGCGGTAGGCGGCGTTGCGCTCATAGACGACGAGGCTGCCCGAGTTGAACTCCTCGCGCTTGAACCGGAACGGACCCGACCCGATCATGTCCTCGGGCCGGATCTGCGTGAACGGGTCGGTCGCGGCGATGCGGGCTGGCATGATGAAGGGCGCGTTCGAGGTCGGTTTCGCGAGCGCATCGAGCATCAGCGGGAAGGGCTTCGTGAGGCGGATCGCGAAGGTGCGGTCATCGACCGCCACATACTCGGCGACCACCGAAGCGAGCTTCGCGCCGAAGGCGTCGCGCGCCGCCCAGCGGCGGAGCGAGGCGATCACGTCGGCCGATCGGACGGGCTCTCCGTCATGGAACAGGAGGCCCGAGCGTAGGGTGAACACCCAGCGGCGGCCATCGTCCTCGACGCGGTGCCCCTCGACCATCTGCGGCTGCGGGCGATACCCGGCATCG
>Ga0272446_1001323_pt1 | contig 36168 bp, 54 predicted proteins | sample YNPCB0061_FD_194587 | JGI IMG/M metagenome (GOLD analysis project Ga0272446, IMG submission 194587) | Hot spring microbial mat communities from Yellowstone National Park, WY, United States - YNP-CB-006-1 | ecosystem: Environmental > Aquatic > Thermal springs > Hot (42-90C) > Sediment | place...
AAGCGTAAATTTAATGTTAGTTTTTTCAAAAAGCCAGTTCATCGTGTTTTCGATTTCGGCGTCTGAGTAGCCTTTAAGGTTTCCAGCCGCCCGCAGGTCTCTTTTCAGCGCCCGCCGAAACTTTTCTCTGTTGTCAAACTGAAATCCTTTGAATAACCAGTAAAGGTGAATTATTTGTAAATCTCTCCTTTTAGAGGTTTTTAACTTTTCAATTTCTTTTTGAAAATCCCACTGCGAGCTTTGCTCGCTAGATACGTTAGTATCTATATTCTTATCATTCTTATTATCATTCTTGTTTGTTCCGATTTGAGTCCCATCTGCGTCCTCATTTGAGTCCGATTTGAGTCCAACTTGCTGATTTTCTTTTGTTATTTTAGGCTTGTTTATCGTATATTTTCCGTCTTTTTTGAGTTCAACTTGTTCACTCTTACCCCCCCCTAATTTGAGTCCAACTTGATATTTATTCCAGTTTTTTAGCTTAACTATCGTGTATTTGTTGGTTTTTTTGAGCTCAACTTCTCCTTCTTTCTCTAAAAACTCTAGCCAATACCAGATTGTTGATTTAGCCATCCCTAAAAATTCACTTGCTTTTTTACTTCCCATGACAAAAGCTCCTTCTTCTATTTTTAGCTTCTGACGACCAAGTAGGATTGTTTTTTCTTTGTGGTTCGCCTTTAAAAGACACCATATCCATACTTTTAATCCCTTTTCATTTTGGAATACTAGGCTCGTCAACAGCTTGCGGTACAGTTTAATCCAGCCATTATTCATAAAATTACAACCAAAAAGGACTAGGCAACAAACCGCAAAGTATGCACACCTAGTCCTTTTTGGCGATAATTGATTGTAAGGCGGTTTGTTATTGTGTGCATAAATTTATATTACAAGCTAATGGCATCAGATTTCTAGAATAGTGTCAAATGAAGTTATCCACAACATCTTTGCCTCTAGAAGCCTAAAGATTATCTATCGCGGATTCTATGCTTGGAAATGCTGGAAAATCGACCTCGCCGTTGGTTCGTTCAGTGATTATTCGGTTAAGATGGTCGTAAATCAAATCAATGTCTTGAGTTTTCCCGAGCTGAGTGGTTGATTTTTTGCCTAGTAAAGCCTTTTGAAGTGGTCTCCAGAGGTATTCTTTTACGCTGTAAGGCGTCCAGCTTAGCTCAACTTCCCGCCTTATTAAGTGCCGCATATCAAAATGCTTGTCATTGAGTTCGTCCGCTAGGAGCGTGAAAAACAGATGCAAGGCGGAGTTCTGCTGGAGCGTGCGGACGGATTTTACTGGTTTTACATCAATTACCTCAAAGCCAGTCTCTTTAGCTTTCTGCTTGGCTTTTTGAAGTCCTTCAGCTAGGGTTTCCGCTTTAACTGAAATTATAATTTTAGCTTCAAAAGTTTTCATTAGAATGGTATCTCGTCTAAGGAAACAGCCTCAGAATCGACTGTGGCTTCAGATTTTGCGTTCTGCGGGCTTTTAGCTGAAGATTTGAGGAAAGTCCCGTCATCCAGCATTTTCCACTCTGCACCGCAAATATAAGCGACATTCGTGAGTTTGTCTTTCACTCGCTGTTTAACGACATAAGTTTTGGCTATTTGGTTAATCCACTTCACGCTGTCGTCTCCGTAAGCGTCAACCAGATTATTGAGGGAAGTTTGATTGAAAGTCATATTCTTTTCCCCATTTTTAGTCTTGACTTTGAATACAATTCTCGTTCCAAATTCTCCTTCAATTTCTTTTCCTTCATTGAGGATGACGATTGAACCCCCGTCTACTATGTCCTCTCCGATCTTTGCCCAATCTCCCTGCATACTTTCTCGTTTTATGATTTTCATTGGATTATTTTTAATTATTAAACATCTTTTTGAACAAACTATATTTCCGTTTTTGGTTGTTTCAAGAGTAGCTCCGCATCTTTTACATTGACCAAAGATTTTCATTTTTTGCAATTCTAGACAATTAAAAGGGGCTGGTGAGATTTTTGACTACTTCGTTTGGGTCGTATTGCTCGAAAAACCATTTTCTCCACTGGAGAATATACTCTTTCTTTTGGTCATCAGTCATTTTCGCAAATTTTGGATTTTCTATTGCCACTAAAACAGCATCTCGCATACTGGAAGCGACTCGGATTGACAATTCCTTAGTGTCTTGGAATCGGGCAATGCTTTGCTCTTTTCGCTCCATTGCCTGGCCAATTGTTTTAGGCTGAGTTTTATATATACTCATTTGAATAGTCTGCCCCATTTTTTGCCGTGCAAGTCAACGAGGCGGTCAATAATTAACGTAGATTGCTCTTGGGTGATTGATTCAGAGATTCTGTCGGCAAGCTCAGTGGCTCCAAAATCGTGGAGATATTTCTTCATCTCAAAGCAAATCTCGCCATCCATATATTCTTTTTTGTCTTTTGAATTTTTCATATTCGTTCAATTAGACTACCTTTTGCCCGATGATAGGCAATAAATTCTCCAATGGTGTTGATATTGCGGTCTATGCTCCATCCTAAAAGGACGGACATAAACTGCTTTAATTCTCTGATTGTAAGTGGCTGTTTCATTTTTTTAGATTATTTTTAAAATTATTTAGTTAGAGAAATTTTAGATATTTTTTACTTGTGAATGCTACCCACGGTTTAAATGTTTTACCGCTTTTTTCATAGATTTGGTAGGCGAGTTTTGTATTTTCTTCGGGGTCTTCGCATTGCTCTTTGGTGGGATTATGACAACTATTGATTTGCCAGAGTCCACAATCCTTTGAACCATCTGAGTTATAATTTTCCGCTTTAGGGTTGCCTCCTGATTCAGCAAGCATAACTGCGATGGCGATTTTTGCTTCTTCTTCATTTTTCCAAGTTTCACGAATTAGTTTTTCGACAGAAGTGCTGGGGGCGGTAGCTTGAGCTACCTGCCCCCCGGAGGCAACGCGATGCACCTCCGCACTATCTGCTGGCACGTATGATTCCGTTTTCGGAGTTTCCTCCTTGACCGAATCACCGATGCCTTTATTTAGTTGTCGCATTTGATATTCCTGCCAGGCCTGTTCGGCTTCCGCTTTTATTGGTTGCCAGAGCCAGTAGGCAGTCGTCCAGCCAATACATCCGAGACAGAGAATGATGATGAACAGCGGTAGTCTTATTTTTTTCCACCCTCGTAGGAGTAGATTTTTCATTGTGCTTGCTTTCGCTCACCCAACGAATCACTTATTACTACGCTTACTATTATATATTATTGTCATTTTTTTGTCAATAGCTTATCTGTGGATAACTTTCTTTTGTATTCTCTCCATCGGATAACTTGACGAATTGAAGTATTTAATAGTTTGGCTATTTCTGCAAGATTTAAGCCTTGCTTAAGATATTTTTCGGTCATATATATACCGTAGTCATTTTTTGGTCTGCCTCTTTTCATAGTGATAAACTTTTAATGCTGTAATTTTATATTATTCTATATTATTGTCAGAATATTGTCAAGAAGTAACAAAAACACCAGCCAACTGCGGCTGATGTTCGAAGGCCTTGTTACTATCACACTATATACTCAATGGTGTTTCAGTTCCTATTCCAGGACGGGTTATTTTATATTTGCGCGCAATTTCAGCATCAGACTTTCCTTGAAGATGTAATTTGTATATGTGGTTATTGCGTTTAGTTTTCCTTTTCTGCCAATCGTGTTTCCAGTTTTTCATAGGATTTTTGAGATGGTTTATTAAGTCTAGCAATATTTTTAATAGGAACAAATTTCAGCAAGTCATCAGGCATCACAGAACCGCCTGTAGTTTTAAATTCGTGTCCGCGGCCGTCCCCAAAGACCACTTTGCGGTGTTGCACTCGTCTCTCTCTCATCCACCTACATTTATCGGCTTCTCCACCACTCCTTAATTTGAGTTCAATATCTAAAGGACAAAGATTTTGGGAACATCTATCAAAGTGAAGACATCTCTTCATATTTTCAGTAATTTTATCCATATCTATTTCTTCTCTTTCCCACCTCTCTTATTATTACTTCTAATTTTCTCACCAATTCTTCTTCGGCTTCGTTCATTTCGCTATCCGTACACCATCTGGCGTCCGCGCAGTGCATCACTCTTCCCAGCAAAAGATGAATAACTTCGTGCTTTGCCAGTCTTTTAATAAAATCCTCCTTTTTACTTTGACGAAGGATAAACTTGTCAAAATCAATATTGGTGGAAAAAAAGAAGGTTACATTATAACTATCTCCGTCTGTTTTTGTTACGGCGTTAGCATTGGCAAGTTCTTCGTGTTTCCACGCCGGATGCCAATTATTCAATTCCCATTCTTTCATCAGTCTTTCAGTTTCGGCCTTGAACAACTCAAAGTCTTTTTTAGTTGTCTTCATAACGATGTATTAAATCTTTTCAACAATTCGGCAACCCGTAACTCGATAGTTTCTTTTTCCAGTGAAGGTCCTTACTCCGCCCCAAGGGTCAATGATGCGATACCCTAAAAGCGGAAACCAAGACCCCCAAAGAAGAACAAAATGGGAACCGTTATTTACTTCGAGAATGACCATTTGCTTTGGATTTTGGTAGGCTTTTCCGATTTCCTGATAAGGTGTTTTCGTTTTGCGAATGTCTACGACTTTTCGAAGTCCCAGCTCCTTGATTGAGTCCCACTGAAGGTAGCCGTTTTGGTCGTAAGCTAATTTTGGAACGACCTGGTCGGGTGTTTTGTTTTTCCCAAAAAGGTAGTTTGAAGCCATTATCAGACAGCAGGTAAGACACCCATACCGGGAAAAACTAAACCGAGTGTTTACCAAAAAAAGCTTGGGATACTGAAGTTGATTGATGAAGTTCATATTTTAAAGTTACGAATTAAAACTCTAGAGCTGATTTGAGAAATTCCTTTCTTTCTAAGATAACTCTTTACTTTCCGAGTGTCAAAGTCCTTGCACGAATGGAGGTTTAAAAGAAAAACTTCCCGGTTGCCTCTGGTAAACGTGTGAATGGTAATTGAGGAAAACTCAACGAAAACACAGCCCGTTAATCCGGGATTGTAGTCTGCTCCTTTGACGATGTAAACTCTGGAAATGGGAAACATTTCCACTAGCTCACAGAGCTCCAGAAGCATTTTCTTGAGTTTTGATTTAGTAAAAACTGGGCTGACAGCGTCAACCACCAATTCGATGCCTTTCATTGAATCCAGCGCTTTGAAAGTCTTTTGGTGTTTTTCTCTGTTCGGGCTTCCAAAAAAGAAAAGTCAGAAGAACGGCAATCACTAGCCCAAAAGCAAGAGCAAAAATCCCCCAAGTTAGCCAGTCAGGGTCTGGCTCTTCCAAATGTTTCATTTTAAATGATTAAGATTTATCCCCCTTGGAGGCGGCTAGTTGGGGGGACTCGCCGCCTCGAAGGGAGAGGGCAAGGATTTCCTTGCCCTAGATAGGTTAGGAAAGAGCGATGGAGGCCATAAAGAGGTCATTGTCGAGTCTTTGAATGAACTCAGCCGCTTTTTCGCATTGCGTTGCTTCGGCTTCTTTGCCTTCTTCTCGGTATATTTTTGCCACCTTGACTAGCACGAGTAGTGTTTCGTCGGCTTGGCGGCGTAACTCGTCCACTTTTTTTCGAAGACGATACTTCATTTCGCACCTCCAAGTTTTTGCAACCTTTCACTAATTCGCCGTTTTCTCGCCAAGTCTGCTTGAGACACTTAGCTAGCTTTTCACCCTTGACGAATCGACGGTGTTTTTTGCACCACATCATTGCATCCATTCCTTTTCAGTAACCAATCCCCATCGCCTCAGGTAATCGAGACAGCCTTTGCACTGCGGAATTTGAATGACGATGGCGTTTTCCACTAAATACTGCGGGTCAGCTCCCGTATGCTCGGCGTAGAACATCACATTTTCAGGAGACTTTACCAGCCAGTAGAGAGTGTTACAACCGTCGCAGTAAACCGCAAAATGGGTTTGAAGCCTTTCAGCACATTTCACGCAAGTCGGCGGGTCGGTTCCTAAAAGAGCCACTTCTTTGCAAAATACGCAATTCATTTTCCACCTCCTAAAGTTTGAGCTCAATCGGCTCGATGTGAAGTTGCCATTTCCAGTCGTTGATTTCCTCTCGAATGACCCACTTCGTAAAGCCGAGCTGAGCCGATTCTTTGAGGTGTTCAAGGGTTGCCTGCAGCCGGATGCGGTCTCTCTCTTGAGTCGGAATTTGCGACCAAATCGAGAGCGGCACTTCCAGCACCAACACCAATACCAATAACCACTTCATTTTTCACCTCCTTTGATTGGCCCCTTTAGGACGACCCCTAGAAAAAGGGAATCCACGATGGCGTGATGGACAGAATGTCGTTCTTTTCCTTTCCGGTGCGGACTTCCATAATCCATCCCCCAATCGCAGGATTAAGCCCCCTGCGGAGTAGATAGGATGTTTGTCCCTGAAATGAGCCGCAGTTGAAAATGTGAATGTTCCGGTAAAAGAAATAAAAGCAAGTATGGTAGTGTCCAATCAAAAGGATGCGCGGCTTGTCCCCTGAGGGGATCTGTTCGGCGAGCTTTTGTCCCTTGTAGGAAAGGGCATATGAGCCGCCTCCGTCCCCGTGATGTAGGCGGATTTTCACTCCGCCAATCTCAATGTCCGCCGAGTAGAGACCCATATAAACCAAATCAGGCCTTTCATTTGAGATGAGTTCTCCGGTGCATATTCCCGCCAGTTTCCAAAACGACTCGTCGTGATTGCCGTCTATGAAGTGGGTGGTGATTCCCTCCACGAACGGATAGCGGTTAATTGCGTATCGAACCTGCTCTTTTGCCCCGAAGGTGTGGACTTCCTGTTCGTGTCCCCGGTAGCATTTTATCCCATCCAGAATATCTCCGGCGTGCAGAACGATGCTGACGCCGACCTTCTTACAGATGGAATAAAAGGTCAAGAGTTCGTCCAATTTCTCCTTCTTGGAACACAGGTGAGTATCGGACACCACGCCGATTTTGAAAACATTATCCGAGATGCGATGCTTCAAAAGGCGAGGTCGACGCTTCTTGTTTCCGATTAGGAGCTTCCTCAACTGGTCCTCTGTGATTCCAAGCTCTTTCAGAATTTTCAAAGAACACCTCCTTTATTTCTCCCTGAAAAAACTATTCTGAATAGATTTTCGTTGCTTTGTAGCGACCATACGCCGCTAGCAAAATTCCCAGCAATTCCACTAGCTTGTTGAGAAATTCATTAAATTCCGCCTGTCCGCCAAAATAATTGACGATTCCCAGCCAGCCAGCCAAGACGACCGCTAAGCCGAGAAATGTTTTGTATCCGTCTAGCATTGTTTTACCTTTAATTGTTTAATTAGTCACTTAAGTCCTACTTTTTCAAAAATGAAATACACCGCCGTGAGAGCAAACAAAATTAGCAATCCTAGAATGAAAGACTCAATTCGTCCGATTCGTTCAAGGATTGCCTTGTGTTGTTTGGCGTTTTCTTCGGCGAGTGTTTTTAGTTCTTCTTTGAGTAAAACCATATCGATTTGAAAATCACGAATAAAACCTTGAGTTTCTTTAGCGGGTTCTCGATTAATAAAATCCCGTCGGATTTTTTCGATTTCCGATTTATTGCAGGCAATGTCTCGTTTAATGTTGGTTAAGTTTTCTTTTTTCATCTTATAATTCTAAATAATTATTGTTTCCAAGATAAATTGCCATCTTACCCCGATTGACGATAAATATCTTTTTAATCGCTCCGATATACTGAACTGGAGCTTGGATAGTTACATCTGAAGTTGTTGTTATAATGGTCGGATTTATTATGGAAAATGTCGCCAAACTCTCACCGGCCAAGATTTCTTCATTGTCGTTGAGAGTAAGCAATGGCTGGACGGTGGAAAAATTGGCCTCTTGAATCGGAACAGTGGCAGAGACTGATTTTCCCGTGATGATTACTGGAGTGAGAGTTGAAAATGTTCCTGATTCTATTGCTGGACTTATGGATATACTCCGAGTCGTTGAAATTATGGCTTCTGGTTGACTAAATGTCCCCGATTGGATGGCAGGTGAAATTGATATGTTTCCCCCCGATTCAATGGATGGAGAAATAGTTTCAATCACTCCGCTTTGGATATTCGGTGATATTGAAACATTTTTGGATGTCGTGATTACGGGAGAAAGAGTCGCAAAAGCGGATGATTGAATGGGGGTTGATATTGAAACATTTTTGGATGTCGTAATGACAGGAACAAGCGTATTGAGTGCCCCTGTTTGAATCGCAGCCACTGGATTGATGTTTCTGGTAGTAGATACAACGGGGTCAATCGTGGCGAATGTAGCCGAGAAGATGGCGGGAGCGATTGTTTCGTTATCGTTATTTGTAATCGAGGGCTGAATTGTGGCAAAGACTCCCGATTGCAAATCAGCTGATATATTTGTGCTTCTAGCGGTGGTGATGGTCGGAGTAAGTGTTGAAAATGTTCCGCTTACTATTGCCGAAGATACACTAGTATTTTTAGTTGTGGAAGCGCTTGAAGTTGGTTGCGAAAAAGCACCTGATTGAATTGCAATAACCGTATTAACATTTCGTGTTACCGAAATTGTTGGAGTAAGCGTAGAAAATGTCCCTGAATTTATCCCTGCAGCGATTTCCTCATTGTCATTCAAAGTTAAAGAAGGCTGGATAGTTGAAAGGATAGCCAGTTCTACATTTGGGCTGATTGTTATATTTCTAGTAGTCGAAACTGTTGGGTTAAGAGTAGTAAGTGTTCCTGATTGAATCGCAGGAGACACAGACTCATTGTTATTTGCTGTAATGGTCGGGGCGAATTGTGCAAATTGAGCAGATTGCAAATCGGCATTGATTTCCATATTTACCGCACTGGCGGTGATGATTGTCGGGTCTAGCGTGCTGAATGTTCCTGATTGAATGGCGGGTGTACTGGAAACATTTCTGGTTGTGATGGTTGTCGAGGTGGGTTGAGCGAAAATACCTGAATTTATTGCTGGAGAAACTGAAACATTCCTCGTGGTTGAAATTACGGGGTTTAGTGTAGTTGAAACGAAAGATTGAGGCGTTACCGAAACCGAAACGTTTTTTGTAGTTGAGACAGTCGCTTGCGGTTGCGAAAACGCTCCACTAAAAATAGCAGGTGAAATTTCCTCGTTGTCATTAAGCGTCAAAGAGGGTTGGATTGTGGTAAAAGTTCCACTTTGAAGTGTCGCCGCAATATTGGGGTTTCGTGTCGTAGTTATTGTCGGCGATGGTATCGTAAAAGACGCTGATTCTATTGGTGGACTATTAGAGGTCGAAGTTTCTGCCGTAACTGTAGGGGCAAGAGTCGCAAAAGACGAAGCAAGAATAGCCACTGAAACAGTGATATTTCTTACTCCAGTTACGACTATGTTTAAGGTTGCCGAAACAAAACTTTGAATCGTGGCGGCAATAGTAGCACTTCGAGTCGTCGTAACTGTTGGCGTTAAAGTTGAAGAAGTAAAAGACTCCGAAGAAGAAACATTGATTGTAACATTTGTTCCTCCGCTTGCTGTTGTGAAGCTCCTTATACTACTCCACTTTCCCCAAGTGTTACTTCCTGATGGGTCAATGGCTCTTACTCTCCAGTAATAGGTAGTATCGGGTTGTAGTCCTGCATCTGATTGAACTGAGTAAGTTATTTCATTTCCTGATGGCCAAGGGTGAGGGTCGCCTGTGCCTGAGAAATGAGAGGGAGATTCAGTAGAGGAAAGGACATCAAAAAAAATAGTTTTTCTATTTATCGCAACATTTACTGGATTTTCAGGCGATGCTCCCGAAATGCTGTCTGGTGTAATTGGGCAAGTTCCACCAAAAGTGGCTGTACTGTTAAATTTGAAAACCAAATCTTCTGTGAATCCATCTGAGTTGAGATTGGTACAGTTATACCAGCAACTATATAGAAAATAACTACCGACGCTAATAATGCCACTTGGGAGATTAAACCCCGAAGGCATTGTAGTAAGGGATGTGCAGTAATACCAGCAACTATCTAGGAAAGAATCACCGGCACTAGTAATGCCACTTGGGAGATTAAATCCAGAAGGCATTGTAGTGAGGGATGAGCAGTCAGCCCAGCAGTTACCTAGGAAATTACTACCGACACTAGTAATGCCACTCGGGAGGTTAAATCCAGAAGGCATTGTAGTGAGGGATGTGCATTCAGCCCAGCAGTTATATAGGAAATAATCACCGACGGTGGTGCCTAAATCAGTCTCATTGAAATAAACTCCTGTGCAAGCGTTTATGGCAGTAATTCCATAATAGGAATGTGTCAAGACATTGTTTCCTGATTTATTCCAATAATTCCCAATTTCCCATTCGCCCGTAGAGGTAATATTGACTTGTCCGTTAGTAGTTTCTATCCACGTTGTATCACCTTTTTTTCGGTAATAAAGAGAAAAAGAAGTAACCACATTAGTACTACTCCCTCTATAAGCTCGCAGAGTGAATGTTCCTGTTGAAGTCCAATTGCAAGTTGTAATAAAATCCATTGTAATTCTAAGTAAATATATTTACATAGCTATTTGTACCTCATATTCTAATTCGTCTTCTTCTGCGTCTGTTCCCGTAAAAACTAAATCTGGGGTAACAGAAACTCCTGTGGCGGCGTCAGAAGGAGAGGTGAGAGCGACAGTAGGAGCGGTATTTTCCTGACAAAGTGGCTGAGAAAATACAGCTGTAAGTGCGGAAGCATTAACGTTCACATCCGACCCAGTTTCTTCATAAATTAACTTAATTCCGTTATATGTAACCGCAGTCGTGGTGCTATCTGCCACCCTTACCACTATCCTAGTACTGGCTGGAATAACATACGGCTCAGGAAGCCAAACCTTATTGACTGGCGGCATATAATGCCCATAGGCAGTAGTGTCCGACCTTATCGAGCTTGGTATTTGAAGTTTTGTTGTCTCCGAAGCAACCAGCCCAATTCCTATCTCAAAAAGTCGCTCCATCGTGGTATCAACGGAGGGATTATTTTGACCCTCCTGAAATTGAATACCAAGTACCTTTATTCCAGTTGAGAGTCCCGATGTAATTTCAGTCCACGCCCCAAAATACCACGCAAGTATGGATGAAGCGGCACTAACGCCATTTGATTCAGCTGGGACACACTTAATATTGGCCATATTAGGCTATTTGATAAAGTATCTTAATAGCTGAAACGGTTACCGAAGCAGCCGTTCCATAGCGAAGCCTTACGGCTACTCTTGTATTTGCTGATATCTGTTTTGGCTCTGGTAGTATGACTATGTTGGTCGGCATATGCCCCGCCAAAGTATCCCCTCTCACGCTGGCGGGAATCACAATAATTTCAGTCTCAGAACCGGCAGCTCCTGTTCCCAAAGCTAACTCTATCTCATAAGTGGTGTCGGCTACCGCCAAAGGCGTCCACCACATCCAAGTAATTCCAGCAATATAAAATGTGTCGGTAATCGTGTTGGCGGGAACAACTTCAGTCCAAGAACTGTTTGTCCAAGCTGAACCAGATGAGGCTCGGCTAACTCCATTCGCCGCAGCTGGATAACAAAGATAGCGATTTGTTGTTGTTGCCATAATTTTAAGTTAATTTCTTATACCAAATAGTATCTAGGGTATGCACCATTCCCAATTTTTCCGTTACAGCTTCCTGAACTCCAGGCCATTGAAAGTCGTGTCCGCAAATTAGCTTTCGGGTTTTTGGAAGCCACGCCTCAATGTCGGCTTTTACGGCTTCGTAAGTATGCTCTCCGTCAATGAAAACCATATCCGCCTTGCCCTTGAATTTTTTGGCCGCTTTTCGGGAGTCCATTTTCATTACTTTCAAATTCTTAAAACTTCCAACATTTTTTAGAAAGTCCTTGTAAAGATTTTTCACTCCTCGATGAGCTATTTCACTCGGTGAACCCTTGAAAGTGTCAATGGCTGTTACTGTTCCTTTACAAGCCGAGAGAAGAGCGTGTGTGGAGCGACCTTTCCAGCTTCCTATTTCCATCACCGAATCCATCGTTCCAGCCACTTTGTAAAGCCAGTTTAATTCTTCTTTACTCATCCAGCCTTCGATTTTATTGTCGTAAGGCAAAGCGACTTTCTTAGCGTCTTCTTTCATCCAATCGTAATAAGTCTTAAAGTTAAATTCCTGTTCTCCGATGTGATTCAAGGGAATGGTCGGGTCGCACCAAATCTTGAATCCCGCTTTTTTGGCTCGAATGCAAAATGCCAAATCTTCCCCGATGTCGTTCCCGTTAGGTTTCTTCATAAAATTGAAAGGAAATCCCCACTTCCGAACAAACTTTTTTTCAAACATCTTATCGAGGACTTTCTTTTTAATCAAAAGAAACCCCGTTCCCAATCCGTCGCACTCAAACAAATCAGAGGGCGGGTTTTGAATACAGGTATAGTCAAGTCCCTTCACTGAATAAACAAGGGGTGAATGGGGCGGGCGTTTCTTGAAATACATCCCGCCCACTATGTCCTTGTTTCTTGAAATTAACCTTTCAAGTCCCCAAGCGGGAAATTCGGTGTCAGAGTCAATAAATAGAAGATAATCCGTCTGGATTCCTTGAGCGATGGTATTTCGTCCCACGTGAACCAAACTAGACTGGTAAAAGGCCACTCCAATTGGTCTTTTGGCGTATCTCAATGTCCCAATAAGGGAAGTAACATATTCGGGTGTCAAATCCCGTGCGTGTGGCGTTCCAATAGTTACTGACTTCATAAAATTATGTCAGTTTAAGGATGCCAGCTGAGTTCCAAGTGATAATAAAATTACCATTGTCTGATGTCTTGTCCGAGCCGAAGTCAACATACCCAATCAAAGGAGACGTGGTGTTTGTGCCAGTGTTCTTCCAGATAATCGCATATCGAGCCGTGATTGTAGAGCTTGACCATGTAAGGTCATCCGCGTCAAAGTAGGCAAGGTCATTGGTCGTGTCAATCGTAACGACTGGATTTGCCAGCGTCTTTCCTTTGGTGGTATAGCCATTCGCTGAGGTTACTTCCGACGCAGTGACATCGCTATAAAAGGTCTGTGTGTCAATGTTCGGTGTGTAGGAACTGGTATGGAGGGAGACATTGATATTGTCTGTGTCAAGGTCTATTGACCCGTCCATAATCTTCTTCTTGAAGCTGTTGTATAGCGCCATAGCGTTTTTAGTAAAAATAATCTGTAGACTACAAAAAGCTACAAACTATTTTCCCTTAGTTAATTGTTTAATCTTTTTATCTATTAACTTAATTCTTTTTTTCAAGTCCTCGACCTTAGACTTGAGTTCATCTACTTTTTCATCTTTTTTCATTTTTTTCATTAAAATACATTAAAAAATAATCCATAACTTAAACTTGCTCGTTCTGCCCAATTGGTTTCGTAGTCAGTATCCCCCTTAGCATATCTAGCCGAAGTATCAGTAATCTTCATAATATACCATTCGCCGTTTGCCTTAGTATATCCGTAATATTCATTATCAAAATCAGTTATCTTGTAGTCCGCAAGGGACGCTTGGAGGGTCTCTTCAGTAGCGACTCCTTCCAGTTTTTGGAGGTATCCAGTCTCAATCGGAGTCAATCCACACCCGCCGCCACCCACTCGGTCAACGGCGACTTTGAGTCTTCCGTTTTCAAACTCAAATCCGTATTCTTTTTCTTTTTTTTCGTAAATGGATTTGAGCCAGTCGGCAATGACGGATATATCTTCAGTAGTGGCTAACTTAGTAGCCAAAGCGTCAACCGACTCTTTAATTTTTTTTATTTCTGTAAAATCAAAAGGTTTCTCAAGGATTTTCATCAGCTCATCGAGCATCAGAGTATAATCAGTGATTTCTTTCTGTTCGAGTTTATCGAGCTTCTTTTCGATTTTCTCAAGCGCCTTGACTATGGAGGTAGTATCAATGTTTACTTTAGTCTTTCCAATATTTACGCTTAAGTCTTTTTTCTCCAGCGTTTCCTTTAGTTCTGCAAGTTTCGCTGAAAGTTCCGAAAAGTCAGTTTTGGGGATTTCGGGAAAATCGGGAAATTCAATGTCTTTCACAGCTTGGGAAACTTCGTCTAATTTCTCAACGATGGGTTCACTGATTTCAGTCGGGTTGGTTAGTTCGTATTTCTTGTCTTGGATAGCCTTTACTATAGGGTCAGAAATATCCTTTCCGTTAATTAACTTAACAAAGAAAAAACTTTCCTTAATTTCCTTTTTTGCCCACGCTATGAGGTCTTTAATTCCGAGGTTCATATAAGTGTTAAATCAGGCGTTTTATAATAATTATTCTGTAAGAGTTTAAGAGCAGCAATCAGGCCGTAAACCGAGAAAACATCATACATCTTTTTGGGGGGAATATAGCCGATGTTTGAATAAGGAACGACTGGGGGTATAAGTTTCAGTTTTTCAATAGCTTTCGTTAGTTTTGGATCTTTTTTAGTGTTCACTTTGTTATCAAAAGCAGTCGTAATTATATTTTTGGCTTTTTGAGCTGTCATCTTTCCGCTGGCTACTGCGCTAACCACGCTTTGCTCTTTTGAGTTTAATCTCGGAGGACTGGAAGCGAGTCTATCCCCAAAGGTGGTCGAGGATTCTCGCCACGCCATCGCTCCTAGCATTGTTTTCTTTTCATCATCGGTCAAGTCTTTCATTATCTTGTTTCCATCCACTCCTGTTGCTTCTGCGCCATAACCGTTATTGCTCCATTTTCTAGCGGCTTGCTCGACTGTAAGATTAGAATACACACCACTTTTAAACAAGAGTTCTTCCGCCGCTCGCTTGCCTATTTCTGGAGTTTTGAATTTCAAAAATTGTCCTCCGTCTTTAGCCATTGATCCCGGAACTGCCAAGCCTTCGTCTATCCAGTGTTGAGTCGCTTTACCTATTTTGATATTGAGCGGATTATTGTTTCCAACTGCCGCGCCTTTGCCGATATTGACTGAAGCCAGAGTCGCCGTCGGAGCTAATTCTGGAAACTGCTCTTTCATTTTTGCATAAGCTTCTGCCTGCTGGTCTTCAGGCAGTTTTTCGATTTCAGCGAACATTGCCATTTTTCGAGCATTGGCTTCTTCTTCTGGAGTCGCCTCTTTTCCTTCTGGGATAACCTTTGATAATTCTTTTTTAGTTTCTTTGCTGATTTTTCCTTCTTCCAACATTTTTACCGCTTTATCAAAGGCATCTACTTGCTCGTCGGTGATGGTCTCGTCTTTGTTTATTCTTTTATCCATATTTTCTATAAGGCGGTCTTGTTCTTCAACATCAAGTTTATCTAGAAATCTGGCCATTCCTTCAATATCCTTTTCTCTCATTAACTTTTCCAATTCGGTTGAATTTTTAGTTTTCCACGCTTTATCAACTTTTTCAAATTCAGCATATTCCTTATCGTTGAGTGAGTTTATAATTTCATCAGCCTGATCATATTTTCCTTCAGAATCAAGTTTTTTTACTTCCCTAAAGAGATCAGTCGCTTTCACTTGCGTCAACACCTCTTCAGGAGACTTTAGTTGAGTATTTAATTCTGCTCCGAGGATTTGATGTTCAGCCTGATCTTTTGCGTATGTAGTTATGTCTTTTAGGAACTTTGCCTTGTCTTCATCTGGAAGTGAATGATAATAGGAACTTCCCATAATCATTCTCATTCCATCTAAAGTGGTTATTCCTGCTGATTCCTGAAGTTTTGATTGAAGATCAGCGCTTAATTCTTTGTTTTCCCAAGCTCCGTTTACCTTAATTCTAATTGAACTTCCATAGGGCGATGGAATAGGAACTTGGTCTTGTGGCAAAATATCCTGCAACCTTCTAAGTTCAGCAGTTACTTCATTATTTTGAGACCTGGCTGGTCTTGTTGGATCGAGGAGTGTTTCCCAAAATCCTTTTCCGCCAACGGGTTGACCAAAAATATCTCTGACTTTGGCCAGTTTTTCTCTCCAGCCAGGAACAGTCGCTTGGAAAGCCTGACCTATCCCAGCAACGCTGTTTTCACTCATTCTTTGCCAACCGTCCATTCCTTCAGCTATTTTTCCGATTAAGCGAGGAACAATTGACCCAGCTAGACTTTTAGCCACTGCAAATCCTTTTTTCTCTGGTTGCATTACTGCCTCTGACCAAGTAGAAAGACCCGTAAGAAATGATTGTTCCGTAAGCCATTTTAATCCTCCGAACATTGCCGCCGTTGTTGCCTTTGCCTTATCTTTGGTTTCATCGTATGTTTTTTTAAAATAACCCCCCATTAGCAATGCCGCTCCCATAGGGCCAAGTGCATACACGGAACGCCATTTGTCTCCTATCTTGACTGCGTTGGGCATTTTTCCTTCTGCTTTTTGAATCGCCGTCTCTTTTCCCTGTTCTCGCCCTAAATTAAGCCTTCCAGTCTTATAAAGATAAGCGCCAATCCCTAAAAGAGTTGTTCCGACTGTGCTTCTTCCTATCGCTTGAGCCATTCTTCTTTGGTTAAATTTTCCTTCAATTATTTGAGATATAATTTCTTTTCCAACGCCGACTGGACTATAATCTAGGATTTGTGTGGCTACTGCTCCTGGCGTTCTGGTAAACGGAGCAATAAATTGTCCAATAACCGGGAGTCTTTGAATTGATTGTGCCGCTCTGCCCAGCCAAGTTTCATTCTGAAATACAGCCGTGCTGGCATCCGCGACAGCCGTTTTCAAGGCTTCATCGGAAGGATTATTTATAAAGTTCTTTACAAATTCCTCGACATTAGGAACCTTAGCATTTTTTGCTTCTGCTAGAGCTTGACTCATCATTGAATTTTGATAGGCAGCATAGTAAAAAGGTTGGTCTTGAGCGCCAAGAAACCTGAAAACAGATTGGGTATAGGCATTAGCTACCTTCCCTGCCTTAGAATCACCGAAATAAACCCTTCCCATATCCCACTTTGCGGCGACATCTCTTGTGTCAAAACCTGTTTTTAAATAAGTTTTCGCTTTACTTAAACCTTCTGCCACACCCTTAGCCTCTCCCCTTGCTGTTGCGACAAACGCGCGGCGTTTAGTAAAAACCGACATTGCCATATCCGCGACAGAAGCTGGTATTTTTTCGACTTGCCGAACAAGAGATTTAGTTATATTAGAACCCAGATTTACTCCAGTTGTTGTTGGAGCGGTTAGAAGTCCGGCTTTCCAAACTGTTGAAACTTTCTTAACAAGCTCGGATGGCATTAAATTACCAAGTTTATCGTGAATCTGCTTGAATAGTTGAGCCTTTTCCTCTCCTGTTGCTACTTTGAATTTATTGAATAAATCGGTAAATTCTTTTACTTGATCACCAGAAAGATTAGGAATTTTTTTAGCCAATCTCGCCCCTTCATTGTATTTTTCTATTTGCGCGTTAGCAAAGCGCAAAAATCCTTCGGGAGTCATTTTCCCCCACTGCTTTGCCGCTTCGACCGCTCGACCCGCCTCAGTAAGATTTGCCGAGTTGGTCTTGATTACATTCGCCGCTTTTTCCCAAAGAGCATTGGCAGTTGCTTCATCCGTAGCTTTTTGAGCTTTGGCTATGTAATGATTGGCGACTTCATTGCCTACTGCCACCCCCATATCGTCTACTCTGGTTCTTGCTATTTTCTCGGCAGTCGCAAGGTCATCTCTAACTAGATTTTTTGCTTTAATATAAAGTTCTTCTCTGCTTCTAGGAGTGTATTCTGTTCCCAATCTTATTCCTAGCTGTTCTGGTGTTTCGGGCATTTTTTTAATTCTCGCTTCATATCCTCTCGGTTTCAAAAACTCATCCGCTTTTTCCAGATTTACACCGCTAGCTTTTGTTATTCCTCCTTCTTGTAGGGGCTTGACTTCTTTTATTGTGAGTCCGGGCGGATTTTCTTTTATATATTTCCCAAGAGCTGTTTTTCCTGTTCGCTCGAGTTCAGCTTTTGCCATTCCGGGGAGTTCTTTCAGCGTCTTGGCAAATTCTCCTCTTCCAATTTTCGAGGTTAAAAATTTCTCGAGATAAGGAGCGACAATCTCCGCTGCGTCCCCGAATTTGGCATAAGATTTCATATTTTCTTTTATCTGATCCCAAGAATAGTCTTTAGCCAGTCCTTCCGATATAGCAAATCCAATACCCTGCAACGCGCCTATGCCACCTCGTTTAAGAAGTTCCATTTTGGCGGTATCGGGAATCAGTTTATAAACCGTGGCTTCCAGTCCTGCCGCACCCGTTTTCTTCACAATGGATTTCAGATCTTCTTTTGAAATTGTCGGGAGTATATCGAGATTTCCTTTTTCGTATTCTTCACGAACCCTTTTATCAGTCGCATAAGCCAAACTTTCCCCGCCAATTTTTCCCGCTGTTTCCAAAAGTTTTGTTTGGGCAGGAAAAAGATTTTCAGCAACTGTCTTTGCTCCACGAAATGCAGTTCCCGGAATTTCTTTCGCGACATCCATTACTCCGACTTTTGGTCCTGAGGTGATATTTCGATAAATTTCTGGTGCTTGTGTAGCAATCCTTTCCCCTATCCCCACTGATGCTCCTAAATAACCTCTTAATATGCCTGTCGGGTCGATGGCTCTTTGCACTCCCTCAAATACTCTCTGTTGAAGCGGCTTGTTTTTTTCCTCCTCATATTTGTTTTTAACATAGCTGAAAATATTTTGCGGAATGGAAGCTGGAGTAATTGGTGTAGTTTTAAATTCCTGAAGTTTATTAACTACTGAACCTAAAACAGCCTGATGAAGATTGGAAACATTACCCTGAAAGGCTTTTGCGTAAGCACTGACAAAATCTCCAACCGCTTCCTCTTCAGTCTTTGGCTTGTGAAGTTCTTCCTTTGCTCGTTCATTCACTTCTCTCATTATCTGGGCACGGTTAACTTCCTGCCCCTGTTTCTTGGCTTCTCGAATGGCCATCCTAGCCTCGTGTCTTGCTTGTGCTCTTGCTCCTGCAATTGATACCATATGATTTAACCTATTTTATCGGCCACCCAGCCCCAACCCGGATATTGAGCTTCGATTCTTCGACGAGCTTCTTCTTTCAATGCGTCTTTTTTGGATTGTCTTCGTTCTCTGCCGACTCTGACGATGTAAGTTTGGACAATGTCATCTAAAAACTTGCTTCTAGCATTCACTTCCGCTTCGGCTCTTTTTGCCGCCTCTTCACTTTCTTTTTGGGCTCGGGCAATTTCCTCTTGGTTGGCGCTTTGCTCTCTAGCGGAGATTGCGCTTTGAATGTTTTGAAGTTCAAGCGCTTGTTTCGCCGCTGCGTAGGCTTTTTCTGATTTGTATTTCTTAGCTAACTTCTTATTCATTGCTTCCATTGAGAGTCCCTCTGGGAAGTATCCAAAGGTCTGTGTGAACATATCCGTTACGACTTTCCTTTCGTTGGATTTCCTTATTTTTTCAGCCATTTTTTCAGTTGAATCTCCAAATCCGATTCCCGCATCTGGGAATTGAAGCATTAGTTGTTTGACATCGTTTAATTCATTGGCTCGGAGATTGTATCGTTCAGCAGCTTCGGCAGTAGCCATTGAAAGTTTGTTTTTCAGAACGTCTAGTTGATTGGTTAGCGCAGTACTAGCGGTTTCCGCCTCCCGGGCAAGAGCCGAACGTTCTAAAGCGCGTTGAGCCGCTTGTTGCGCCGCTTCACCCCGAAGAACTCCCATTGCTTTCGGCTGGTTCATTATTCCCTGTTGGCCTTGTTCGGTTTCAGTATCGTAAGTGTTCAGTTTCTGCAAAGCAGCCGTATTATAATCCGACAATTGTTTATAGAGGTTTTGGTATTCAGTTTGGAGTTGAGGAATCCCAAGTTCGTTATAAATTTGAGAACGGATATTCATCAAATCATCTGGTCTAGGCGCAGGCGCAGTGGAAGCCGCCATAATGTTACCAGCGGAATAGACTTGTTGAGCGGGAGCTTTAAGTCCGTATTTAGTGAGAAAAGTCTGCAATTCGCCAGAACTTAACTTTCCCCCGTATTTTTCCTTGTTTAAAATATCCTGCGTTCCCCCTGCCGCTAAGAAAGCTTGGATATTAGCTTGATTCTCGTTTTTCGTTGTCATCTTTTTTCTCCTCGATTCTTTCGAGTTTAGTTAGGGGATTAATTAAATTATTTATTTCTATCCAGCTTCGGCCTTGTAGCTTATGAGTAGCTAGATATTCCAAAACAGCTTCTAAAAGTGGCTCGGGGATTTTATACATTCTTGACATTTTTTAAAAAATATGCTTAGTTAATTATATGAAATCTTTAATTTATATATCTATCGCCATCGTCGCTTTTTTTGTGGCGGTTTTTTTATGCTTTTCGATGTATTTGCGGACCCGACTATTCGTTAATCTTCACTGCGCTCATCCTGTCCAGAAAAAGGCTATTCTAAAATACGAGAGTTATCACGGAAGTTGTTGCTGGATGGTCGGAAATCGAACTGATTGCTGGGAGCGATGGGATGTTCCCTGCGGAAAGGCGGAGGGTATTTCACCGGGATATGAAACTACCTTTACGGTTATGGATTATACTTGCGATGGTTCTCCGACTGATTTTAAAATTCCAGTTGATTTTTAATAATCATATACAACCCCCTTTACAATATCTATCTTTTTTGTCGGGCTTCCACCTTTAGTAGTGGCGACATAATAACTTCCGCTCAATCCATTATCGGCAACGAGATACTCCGCATACACATATCTCCATCTTGTTCCATATGTGCCAACATCATAAGCGTTGTGGCTTTGCGGCACCAAGTTACCGTTTACTTCTACCATACTTTCTTTTAATTTAATGGAGCGACCAGTAGAGGCAACAATACGAACACACGAAACCTCGTTTGAACCGCCTCCGGCTTCATTTGTGTATCCCCCAATGTATCCCCGCCAGTCAGCATTATAATAAAAACTTATATCTTGATTCGCGCCGCCAGTTATGACAACACTTTTCCCTACGCCCGCCCCAGGCGCGGCTGTTCTTAGCGTCCTCCCAGTAATTGTGCCAGCATTTATCACATCGGCGTTGAGAGAAGCTATTTTAGCTGCCGAGATAGTGGCGTTGGCTATATGAGCATCTACTATCACCCCCTCAGCGATGTGAGCCGTTCCGATTGCCGCTGCCGCGATTGCCGCGCTTCCTACCGCCGCATTGGCTATTTTAGTTTCTGTTACGCTGGAATTAGCCAGTTTTGAAGCTTCCACCGCTAAATTAGCCAAATGTTGCGTGTTTACTGAAAGAGGAGCAAGAGCCGCCGTCGTTACGGAAGCGTCCGCTAACTTTTGCACTCCATTAAGACTGTCCATTACCGTATTTCCGTTCGCATCCTTGAATTTATATGTTCCGTCAAACTTAATATAGGCTTTAGCTTCTTCAATGGTTTGCCCGCCCCAAAAACTACCAATCCCAGCTACTGTTCGGAAAACTTCACTTCCCGAGCCAACGGTGATTTCCCGAAGGTTATTGAGAATTTGCCCAGTAGATTGCTCTCCGAGATTTTTTATTTCAATGTCAGTTGGTTGAATATCAAGACTTCCCATTTATTTATCTTCCATTATTATTTTTATTTGGTCTTTTTCCAGTAAAACCTGAAGAACATTGTGTTCTTTTCGTAGCATTTCCACATACTTCATTCCTTCAAGGATTTTCTGGTCTCTGGTTTCTTGTCCGTCTTTAGTTCCAGTTATGAGCCTCCAAGAGGCGATTTTCGTTTTCATAAAATTCTAATTGATTTAATTACTGGCGTTGCGCTTCCCGATGAGTTAAGAGTAATTCGGGCTTGGTGATATTTTCCATCCAGTCCGCCATCGAAATACACTTTTCTTTCGTTCGTGTCCGTGATGGGAGTTTGAGATACCCAGCTTCCGCCATCTGATTTAGTTTCAATTCCGATGCTTGTTCCTTCGGGAAGCGAGTCATAAGCCACTTCGACCATTTTCAGTTTTCCTTCGGCTTCTGGAGTGGTGATTGTCCCGTTATATCGGTCTGTTCCTAGTTTATCCACTCCGTAAGTTCCTGAATATTCCCAAGTAAGAAACAAATCCGCTCCCCTAACTTTGATTGAGTGAATCGTGGCGTTCACTCCCGCCGAGCAGACATACTCGCAACAAACCGAAGCGGGTAGATTTCGATTTGTCCTTCCAATTGAATAGACTTTACCGCCGTAGGCAAAGAGCGGAAGCCCTTTGAATTTAGTGGTGAGATATGGATTGATTGAAGTAGTGGCATTGCGAATAGTGAAAAATGGCGTATCTTCCAGCTCCGCTCCGTTGAAGATGTAAATGTTCCCTGAAGACCCAGCTGAAACATATCCCATATTGGAAAGCATCTGAACCCAGTTTATTCCGTTTTCCCCGATGTGGGATTCTTCACTCCAGCTTGGTGAATAGGTGTCCCAAATGAACATTCCGCAGTCGTTGATGTAGTCTCCAAGAGTTGTCCCGATGAGAAGCCAGGTTTTGTAGGAGTCTAAAGTCGTTACGGTATACTGCGGCTGAAGGTCTAGGGAGTTGTCTTGAAAAGTTCCTGCTCCATCCACCGCAGAGACGTATTTGCCGTTTCCGATGAAGAGAGAAAGATTCTGAACACAAGCGGGGCGGTAATTGGTTTCCTGCGAAAAGGTCTGCCAAGTGTCCGTCCAAGTCGTAGAAAGGTTAAATCTTCCTAGTTTAGTCGATGTCCAGTAATAGAGATAGTTGTTAAAGTAAGCTCCTCCCTTGTGGGCGGTGTTGACGTTGGTATGAACCAAGGAATATTCTCCTGTTCCAATGTCTTTTTTCCAGATTTTCCCTGTAGTTTTTCCTAAGAAATAAATATCTCCTGTCGGCACTTTCACGGCAATAGTCGGTTCGGTAGTGTTTGAGTCTTTAGCGAATTTCAGTCCTGATTTAGCCAATCCCAGCTCGCTTCGAGTATCTATTCCGACCATATCGTCAAAGTAAGACTGAACGGATTTACTCATTCCTATTCCGTAGTGAAAATTACTGTAAATGTAGGAGCCGTCTTTTAGTTGCATTTTACTGAAAAGTTAGTATTTTATTTAGTATTTTATAATCTTATTGAATACTATACTGGGTTGGATATTGTTGTGAGATTGAGAAGCACTGGCGGAAGAGTTATTGGCTATACTCGACCAACCAGTTTGTATGGAAATTCCCGTATATGAAGCGGCAGCGTATGGAGCAGGACCATCATACCCTGACGCTGATATTCGGTATGCGTTGCCTCCTCCAGTGTGAGGACACATTACATTACCAAGTGAATGTCCGTGAGCTGGGTCATTAACTCCGTGTGTGTGTCCATAATCCGCGTGGTTGTGGGCAGGTATTCCGCTTTCCTCTGCTGTTAAGGTATGTCTCTTTTCTCCTGCCGCAACATTTCCCAAAGCACCGAAATCACTGTCCCCTGATTTATATCCAACTGTCGCTTTTCCTCTTGCGTCAGGAAGATTAAAAGTCGTTGACCCATCTCCGCTCCCATAAGTTGTGCCAATGACTGCAAACAAAGCAGCGTAAGTTGTGCGGGAAACTTCAGAACCATCGCAAAGCAACCAGCCCGTCGGGGCAGTTGAACCAGCAAAGTCAACCACTGTTCCAGTGGCCACATAAAGCGTATCAAAATAACTTTTCAGCGCTGTCTTGATATTTGCCCAAGATATTTTTTTAAGGACATTGGAAGCAGCGGCATCATTGAGCCCCATCACATCCGAGTCAGAAGGCGTTGTTTTTGCAGTTCTATTGGTGAAAAGCGAATCGCCATTCGCTCCAATGTAATTTCCAATGGCGTTGATTTCGCCGTTGGGTTCGTTCTGATTGTCTGCCATTACGTCATCGACGTTATCGGCGTAATCTGTTTTGAGATTTGGAAGAGAAGTTGGAAAATTTGCCATATGTTTAAACTACATCTGCATAAATTTTTAGAGTGGCTTCGTTATTAGCTTGCGGAGTGTTTCCAGCGGTAACAATTCTTTTGACCCAAATTCCCATCACTTGACCCGCCGCCATATTTCCGATGGAAACAGCGTTTGATTGTCCATCAGCGGTGGAAAAATTAATATTCGTCGGAGCGGTGGATTCGTTGGTAATGGTTTGAATCGGGCTTCCCAGAGTGGATTCTTTCCCGATTTGAATGGAATCGTCTGCCGCCGTCGTGTTGGATTCAATCCATATTTTCACGTTATAAGCTGTGTCGGTTGCGTGAGCGTTTTTCACAAAAATCGCTCGATATTCGATATCTCCCGCCTCGTGTTCGTCTCCTGAAACGTCGTCAAAAAGATTGTTTAAGGTATTATCTGTTACTTCAGTCGAGCTTACCGCTCCGCCCAAAGAGGCGTTAGGGTCGTTGTTGGAAGCTCCACCCGACAAGAGATATTTTAGGTCTGTGCTTGTAATACTCATTGATTTATTGTTTAGTCCAATTAGTGCTTGGTTTATTTATTTTTGACCAGCTAGTCTCGACTTTATCTTTGGTTGACCAGCTCGTATTTGGTTTTTTAATTTTTCTCCAAAAATCGAGATTATATTTAATGGTCAATTCTTTAAAAACTCTTCCCCATAAACGATATTTAAGAATCAATTCTTTAGAAACTCTACCGAAGAAATTGTATTTTAAAGTTAGGCTTCGGCGAATCGGGTTAAAAATGTTCCACTTTACAACTAGGCTTTTTAAAACTCTTGCGAATAGATTGTATTTTAGCGTTAGACTTTTAGTAATAGTCGTCCAGAGATCATATTTAAGCGTAAGGGAAGCGTAAATCCTTGCCCAAAGGTTATACTTAGCTATGAGAGCCTTATAGACCCTTGCCCGTGTTCCATAGACTGCCTGTCCGTATTTTATGGTTGAATATTTCATTTGTATCTGTCCCTTTTAACGGTTATTCTTTTGGTTCGTTTCATTTGAGATTTATAAAATTGGAAAAATCTATTTTCGGCTTCGGCTTTCATTTTGTTGAATAAATTCCACCATTTCGCATCATAAGACTGGGATTGATTCAAAGCCTTCACTTCCGCAATATCAAAAGCTAAAATATCGTGAAGATTTGGTTCTATGTCGGGCGTGCTATCTAAAGTTGATAATTCTGCTTGCCGCAGCTCATACCAAATTCGAATCCCTTCTGGAATGTCCCCGGATGTAGTTTTGAGAGGACGAATAAAAAAAGAATTTCGTGAAAATTCCACGTAGGGATAGTTGGTTGAAAAGGTATTGTTAATCGAATCTTCAGTCGCTTCCGAAGCTGGGTTTTCATTGAGGTCGTAAATTCGGCACTTATTCCAACTCACTCCGTCATAACTCACTTCTACCCGAAGCGGCTTGACTAAGTCTGACGGAAAAGCATATTCGCCCATATACCCGTTGTCTCCCGAAGAAAGTCCTTCGGTTGAGAGAAGAATCGTGGTCGCTTCCGTAATTTGGGCGTTTCTGTCCACTTCGGTTCTTAGAATGTCCAAAATCCTTTTGCCGTAAGCCACATTTAAAAGCGTCAAAGCTTCCTCGTCGGTAAAGGTTGTTGAATTTCGGTTAAGTAGAGTTCTGGCGTAATTCGCCACGTTAGTTCCAGTCATTTGTTTATTTTATAAATGTTTATAAATGTTTATAAATTTTTTATAAATGTTTTATAATTAAAGAAATCTCATATGTTTTCAAAAAAATCGTATATCGGTTGAGTGTGCTTCTCGATGTTGTATTCTTCCAAAACCACTTTTCGAGCGTTTTCCACCATTTCTTTTCTTAATTTTTCATTAGTTATTAACTTCCTAAGAGCGTTTTTCCATTGATTCTTGCTTCCCGCTAGAAATCCTGTCTTTCCGTTTTCGATTGAACGACTGTAGGGATATACATTGCTTCCCACAAACGCCGCTCCTGCCATCGTTGCCTCCAAAAACTTGATATTGCTTTTTGATTCGTTAAATTTGTTGTCCGTAAGAGGACCAATAGAAATATCCCAATTCAATTCTTCCAGTCTCTTGGGATATTCAGCAAAAGGACACGGCTTAGGTGATTTGTATTCAAAGCCAAAGATTCTCGTTTCTCCGCCCATCATTTCAAACTCAGCCACGTCTTTCATTTCTTCCATCACATCGCACAAGGCTTCATTTATTACAGGCAAGTCAGGAATGTGAGTCGGTGAAAATACCCAGCCAATTTTGACTTTCTTGTTTTTTTTTCGCTTTCTAGTTAAATTCCAGTCTTTCGGGTCTATCATATTGGGAATAACTACCACGTTTTCATTGAAACGAGTCAGGTAATTCTTTAAAGGTTCAGTTGAGGCGACAATCCAGTCAGCCGTAGCTAGAAGTTGAGCCTGCTTTTCCACTCTCGTTCTCGGCCAATAAAACAAAGCTGCATTTCCCCAAGGAATCTCAAAGATATTATCATCTTGGTCAACGACCATCGTTACTTTCTTTCCCTGTGAGGCGAGATACTGCTTCGCTGATACGATGACATTTAGGAAATTGTTATTTGGCAGGTATTTCATAAACCAAATATCTCCCTTTTTCCACAAGGATTCAGCTATCTTATCGAGTCGTTGTCTCACCTTGTTTTCTACTATTTTGTCAATGAACGTTACCTCGTGTCCTGAATGCTCCAGCGGTCTGAAATTACGATAGGTTTCTACCGCGTTTCTATTCGTGTAAATTGAGCAGATTTTTCGCATATTGTTCTCATTATGTGAGGCTGGCCATAATGAGTAACCAGCCCCAAACAATATTCAATTTTACTCAGCGATATTAACTGAGACCATCATTTGCGCTCCGGAGTGGAAAGTTTTAATTCCCCACAAAGCCCAAGCGATATAGGTCTGACCAAGTCGGCTGGAACCGCCTGATCCGATGGCGTCTTTAACTTCTACCGTTACATCTTTTTGAAGTCCCAGAGCGATTGCTCCGCGCTTCATAAAGAGGTTGTAATCAATCGATGCCGGGCTGTATACGTTGTTGGAAACGTATACTTTCCAGCCTAACACATCTCCGGCATATCCGTTTCTTAATGTTGAGTCAGAAACAGAGAAACCGGTTGCCGCAAACTTCTGCTCAATCAAGGAAGCCATAGCAGGAGTAATAATAGCAACGAAATCACCGGAGTCCGTAACATTGTTTTGAGCCAACTTCATTCTGGCTTTCGAGAATATCTCGATAATGTTACTGGTCGTAGCGGTGATTGGTCCCGATCCAGAACCACCCGTGAGGTCGCCAGCCGTCAATGAAAGACCAGCATTAGCAACTTCAGCGAGAACCAAACTGTCTATCTTATCTCTCAGTGCGTAAGCGCAACGCTCCTGATAGATTTTAGCAGTCGAGTATTTATTCTGGATTATATCTTTGGTGGATATGTAAACGGTCGCATCGTATTGCTGATCGAGCATCATTGTCTCATCGCAAGGATTGACATCGTTTACAGTAACACCAACGGCGTCCACATATTGGTGTGCCGTCACATTCCCGATATACGGAAAGTGAACTGTATCCCCGTAGGAAAGACCGGAGGTAAGTTTTGTGTTACAAACCTCCTTTGCTACTAGGGTTTTGTCCAGAGTGTCTTGAATATCTACACTCCAGACCTCTGGAGTGAAATTTGAAAGATCTTGAGCCATTTAATTTTTATCGTCTTCAGCTGGCTCCTTCCTTTGCTAATCTCCATTTGTTATATTCCTCTCGTTCCTTGGGAGTAAGCTTTTTGTAATCTTCGGCAGTCTTTATTTTGGAGAAGTCTGTTTTAAAGCCAACTTCGGACGATGGTTTATTGACTTTAGCTTTATTCTTCTCCTCTTCTGCCTTCGCTTCGGCTCTGGCTTTAGCTTCGCCCTTGTAAAAGGCTGAGCTTTCGTAGAGAACGAACGGGTCTTTTCCAAGAAGCTGTGCGTCTTTCTCTACTTCATCCCAGATTTCTTGAGCTTCAGGATTCGCTTTGAAGTAAAGGCTTTTCAAGACGGGGTTCACGTTTGATTCCGTCTTTTTAACCTTCTCTTCGGTAGGTCTTTCCTTCTGCTCTTTTTTCTCTCGCCCTCTTTCGGTAGCCAATTTCTTGACTCCCTTCTCGATTCGAGCGATTTTTTCCTCTAGACGCTTGACTTTTTCTTCAGGCGTCTCGTCTTCTGGCGAATCATCTTCAAAAAGACTATCGAGGTCTTCCGAAGCGCTGTCAGATTCGCGTGTCTCGTCGGAGGTAGAAACTTCCTCTTGTGAGGTTTCATTTCCGTCGAGGTGTTGGTCTTCTGATGGCATAAAATTAGAAGTTATCTCTGACAATGACTGCTCTTAGCGAGCAACTAATCATTGCCAGAGAACGATTCTAATTCATTATTTCCGAGAGCATTTTTTCCAGCATTTTAGCGGCAATTATGGATTGCATTACTAAATCTCCAATTTCTTCTTTAGTGGTGTCTTTTTTCATTCCAGCAATTATTTTTCTCGTATCAGTCAGCCCGGCGATGTTCTTTTTAAAAATTCCTTCTACGACATACTTTTGAAACCTTCTGTCTTCCCGCAATCTCTCATAATAATCAGCCGCTTCTTTTGCGTATTTCAATTCCGCTTCACGATCCTTCTTTTCCTGTTCGTGTTTTAATTTATTATATTTCACCACCCTCATCTTTGTTGATTCACCAATTGATTAACAGGATTCGCAGGAGTCATTATGCCCTGAGCTTCCAGCATTTTCTGTCTTTGCATCTCTACCTCTTGAGCTTTTTCTTCAGCTGTTTTCCGGAAAGCCGCCGGATTTTCGTCCAAGAGATAGAGGATTTCTTCTTCTAAAGCTTTGCGGCTCCCAGTAAAGTTAGGATCGGCTTTCATCGCCATCAGGTTTTGAATTTTCTGAGCTTTATCAAATGTTTCGTTGGTAACGTAAAATTCGATGTAATAATCCAAATCTTTGAGCATTTCTTTTTTAAGTTCTGGAAAACGCATATCTCCCTGCTTTCGCAATTCTTCCATTCCTTTTTCCTTGAGCTGGGTTACAATCATTTCGCACGCTTGCTCATAACTTGCTCCTCCACTCATTAGTCTTAAAACTTCATTGTTTAACGCACTTTGACCAACTGGATCTGATTGCATTTCCTTGATACTGCGATCAATATACGAATCCATTAAAGCAGAATCTATTTCCTCTAAGTCTCTTGAATCTCCGACGATGGCTTTGTATTCCTTATCGTTCATCTCATCGATGATGTCTTCCATATATCCGTTGGAGAAGAGCCTCTGAATGAAATGGTGCATTCTTTCCCGAACAAAATCATAGGTAGTTTGCTGAGCTCTTTGATTCGCTAACGCCAATGTCGCTGTTTGAGTAGCTGGTTGGTCTTCTCCTGTTCCTTGCGAGGTTACGCCCATTATCAGACGTGCCAATTCGTATAGTTTGTCTATTGAAGCCACAAATTCGGCAGTCTTAGTGTCAATAATTAGCCGTTGCAAGTCTTCTCCCACGTCCATTGAAAGCACATCTCCCGTTTCTAGGTTTGAAAGAAATTCTTGCGTTAAGGAGTTGGAAGTTGAAGTGTATTTGTGAATGAAGATTCCTCTCAAATCGAGAATGTCTTTCTTGCGGTAAAGGTTGAATTTCTCGTTGTAGTGTTCTTGGAGTCCTTGCAAGAGTTCTGAACAGCCAAATCCTAGCCACCGACCGGGAACATTAAAGAAATCAATCTGTTCGTAAGGAAACAGCGGCTCGTATTCTCCTAGCTTTTTAGCCATTCTTTTGCTAGTTCTGCGCCTTTTAGCTGGGGTTTTGTATTCTTCCAGCTCCAGATACGGCTCCCAATCTTGACTAGTGTTCCTTTCGTCTTCTAAGCTCCGCTCTAGCATTACTTTGCAAACTTTTTCTCCCTTTTCGTTGAATGTCCACCACTCATACAAAGTGAATCTATTTTTGTTGTTTTTTTGCAGCTGTTCCCAGGTTTTTTCAATTTCGTCCCAGTGTTCTTTCCAATCGTCTTTTTTGGATTGCATTTGCTCATAGGTCCAAAACATTCTTTCCGCCAGTCCTGATTCTTGAATGTCCTTGATATGCGGCGGTCTCACAATGTTTCTCAAATCAACCGTATAAACACTTCCGTCTACTCTTTTAGTGATTGATGTTCCAAACCAGACAAACTCACTCATTATTTTATCTATGTAATCTCCAAAGAATGTCCGCAAGAGGTGAGAACGCACTGCTAACTTCAGTAAGTTCAATATCAAAAGGTTTTTGCCGTTTATTGAGCGGAAATTGATGTTCTTCAGGTCAATATTTGAACCCATTATTATCGTCCTGTAAACTACCCAAATGATGTTGTAAAAGATCTTTTCTAATCCTGAAGAATCTATTTTGTCTTGGTATTGAGAATTGTAGTTTCTAAAGGCTTGCTCAATTACCTCTCGAATTGAGTAAGAAACTCCCGGAGAAACTTCTACGTTGCCATTTTGGTATGTTGAAATATAATTTTGAAATTTCATTTGTAGCTAGTTAGTTTTATTGATTGAAATTGAGGCTTTTTAACTGGCGGAATAGCTATTTGCAACTGATAGGCGGTTGCGTCAAGCACGTCATCGTTAACGCCACGAGGAAAGTTTATCAGCTCTTCTTCTAAATCAACGCATTGCCCAGTTATGTGAAATACTGAATGGCTTTCATATCTTGGCAACAAAGCTCTGATTCTAGTTTCTTTGTTAACTTGGTCGTGCTGAAGCTCAACTATGTTTAAAAATTTGTTTCTTGTTCGCATTTCCTGATCAAGAAACGGTTTTATAGCTTGAAGATAAATTGTCTTTTCAATCCCAATCTTAGTAAGTCTAAATCTTTCTTGGAGTGCGAATAAATCATCTATTAATTCAAGCGGGCTGATTTTCTTTTTCCAAGCTTTGATATTCCATTTATTTTCATTGTCAACGAAATTGAGGCAAAATCCAGTGTAGTCAGCTCTAGCTTTTTGGGAAATTGCAGTATCTATGGTTAGAAACCTGTTGGTTTGGAGTGCTTCTACTTCTTCTATGGTTCTATATCTAAAAAATTCTTTTTTAAATTCCTGAGTCTCGCTGGCGATTGGCTCTTGCTGGTAAAGACACTGCCAATCATAGATTCCTATTGTGTTTTTGATTTGTTTTAATGTTTCTAGGTTATATTTTTCTTTCCATAATGCTTCGCCTTTTTCTCTAAATTTTTCATCCTCAACCGCAATGGCTGGAAATTTTATTACTTCCCATCGATCTCCGCCATCTTCTTGAGCTTTCAGTAGTCTTCCAGCTAAATCGTCTTGGTGCCATCTGGTCTGAATGAGAATTATTGCTCCGTTTTTCTCAAGGCGTGTATATGCCGTGCTGGTATACCACGAATACACTTTTTCTCTGAGGGTGCTGCTTTCCGCTTCTTCTCGGTTTTTAATTGGGTCGTCTATTATTAGCAAATCAGCTCCTCGTCCAGTGATTGCTCCGCCCACTCCAACTGCGGTGTATCCGCCACCTTCTTGGGTTAGCCACTTGGCCTTACTCTTTGAGTCTTCCCTGAGTTTAGCGCTAAAAAGTTCTTGATATTCTTGGCTAGCCACTAGATTTCTTGTTTTATAGCCAAAATCTTCGGCTAATTCTGCTGAGTAGCTTGAAACGATAATTTCTTTCTTGGGGTTTCTTCCTAGATACCACGCTGGGAAAAGAATGCTGGCTACTTCCGACTTTCCGTGTCTTGGGGGCAAAAAAATCATTAATCGCTTTGTTTTTCCCTTTTCAACACTTTCTAGTTTTTTCGCTATTTCCAGATGAAACCAACTAGCTTGATATTCTTTAACGAATCCACCAAATGCTATCAGCTCATTTCGGCAAATCACTCTTATCGCTTCCTTTTCTAATTCCTTCCTCGATAATTCTTTTTGCTCTCTCATATCCTAAATCATTTATCGATTCTCCTTTTGTGGTAATGTCAATTCTCTCTAATAATTTGGCCACATATTTCAAAAAAATCTCTATTGCTTTTTCACTTCCGCTTTCTGCTTTTATCTGCAAAGCTCTTAAAACTTCAGGCAGTCTTTTTATTACTTTGCTTAAGCTCTTTTTTGTTATTAAGTCCTGATATTTTTTACTAGCAGTTTTGTGATAAAATGTTCTTTCTGGTATTTGATAAAATTTAATTATATCCTTTTGAAATTTCGGCGTTCTTTCTTCTTCTGGTAAAGCAAACCAGTCCGCGATTATTTCCCACATCTCGGCTTTTTCTTCTTCGTTCATTTCTGGATATTTTTTTTCAATCATTTCTTTTTTCTCCTTCGGCGGGCTTTGAATGTTCCGCCAGTAGCATAATAAAATCTTACCTGTTTGGCAGTGAATTTCCTACCGCTTGGGGAAACGTAAGTGTTTTTTCCTATTTTTCGAAATGGCATTATCTTTTTTTAGCTAGTTTTTTCATTGTTGCGGCAAAATTGGCTCTTTTTGCCATTACTCCTCCTTTTTTTCTTGCTGCGGCGATTTTTTTAGTAGTGGCTTTGCCAAATTTTCCAAGCGTTCCCTTTTTCTTCATTTTTGACACTGCTACTTGAATCCACCTTTTAGCCATTGGGTTTAAATTACTTTTTAGCATAGGCGGAAATTAACCGCCTTCTCTACTTTTGAGAGCGTTTTAATACGAGCAAAAAAAGCTCGTTGGCAAAAACACCTATAACGAACACAAAGTTCTTAGGTATCTTCACCAACGAGCTCGGTTGTTCCGTCACTCATTGTTGATTACATTCTAGCAAACCCTGAAAATCTTGTCAAGCCCAGTTTATCATTCCTCAAAAAATCTGTCAAGTATTTTTTTAGTTTTGATTTCTTGGTAGATTACTACTTCGCCGTCTTGAAAAACGATACGCACTTCTCCATAGCCGTGGTCTTCTACTTCTTCTAGGGATTTTTGGATTTGAGCCAGTTGTTCCATGGTCAGCATTTTTTTGGTTTCCCCAGCAATTTTTTATATTTCTCAATAACTTCTTCTAGTTTTTTGTTTGTCCAGTAAATTCGTTTGGCTTTTTTAATTCGCTCCACTTCCTTTAGTCCATAAGTTTTTATCATCCAAATTGTGTAGTTCTGAAGCACGTCTTGACCGCCATAGTAGTTGTTTTTTTTGGCTTGAAGGTGGCAGTTTGTTTCCCAAAAGTAACACTCTTTTCCTTTGCCGTGCCGCCAATGTCCAATGTCCATTTCAGAGGCTAGATATATTTTACCATCGCTTGGGTCTCTTGCATAGCCTTGAAAGTTAGTGTCTCGCTTGCGAATGTATTCACGGAATGTTTCGTAAGCTAGTTTCCAAAGTTTTTGCTTTGGGGTTTTAGACATCATTTCAAATCTAAAGATTGTTGTCTTTGGATCCAAATCTCTATTTTTGGCATTTCTTTTCCTACATACCGATAGCCGATAATATGATGCGGGGGTTTTTCAGACTTCACGGCAATAACCCAATCACTTTCAGATGGTCTCAAGCGACGTTCTAGGTTACTCGTTCGATATCCCCAACTTCTGACCAACTCTTCAATTTCAAGATAAGTCATATACCGGTTGTTTTGAAGCTCTCCGTATATTCTTTTCTTAAGGCTCATTTTTCTCATACTTTTTTTTATCTAATAGAATTTTTCAATACATTTATCGCACCATTTACCATTTCTCATCCAAGCAAATACTTGCCTATTACACCCATCACACTTCCCAATACCCCGATTTTTAACATTCCTTAATTTTTTAATGGTAGAATGTATTATTTTTTCTATATCATTATTTGTTATTTTTAATCCTTTTTTCATAGGCTTAATTTATCTTTATTTTAATTAGGTTTTAATTCTACTTCTAATTTTGGGTAAACTTTTATATTTTTATCATAAAATTCAATCTCCCAGCGCCAACGACAAACTTTCTTTTTACCATCTTTTACATCAAACCATACTGATTTTATTCTGGTTTTTCGTTTTTTTCCTTTTTTCATGGTTTTAATTTCTCTTTATCTTAATTGGGTTATAATGACTTCCATTAACTCTGATATATCCCTTTACATAGATTCCACCCTCTGCAGAGATGTAGTCCCCTGCAGAGATATAACCCTTCGCAGAGATATCGCCCTCTGCAGAGATGTAACCCTTCGCAGAGATATCGCCCTCTGCAGAGATATCGCCCTTAGCAGAGATGTAGCCCTCTGCATAGATATTGCCCTCTGCATAGACGTAGCCCCTCGCAGAGATGTCGCCCTTCGCAGAGATATTTCCGTTCGCAGAGATGTAGCCCTCTGCAGAGATGTTGCCCCTCGCATAGATATTTGTTTCAAACCGACACCAACCAGTTTTCGCTATCTCTAAATTGCCTTCAACATTGGTTAAATCTTTATTTCCGCAATACACTCCATCTTTGAAATCCTGTTTTGTTAGTTTTATTGTGTCCATAGTTTTAGACATTGTTAATTTATCACCTATGTTGTTTTTTTGCATATATTTTCTAAAAAAACTAAACATTACTTTTCATTCTTATTGGTGAATACCCCACCCCGTTCTCTTTCAATTTCCCGAAAAGCTTTCTGAAGTCCTTTTTGTTTTTTAATTCCTAACTTCGAGAAAAATCTTTTGAAGCGGTCGTTTCGTCTTCCTCGATAGGAATGTTTTCCGTTGGTGAATTTCATGTTTTTAGTCTAAGGGTCGAGGAAAAAGGTTATTTGCCCGATAGTAGTTATCAAGTTGTCTTAACTCTTCGTCGGAAAGCAAATAGCAATCATTTGGACAAGCATCTAAATCTGATTGGTTATCTTGAGCGGCGGTTAGAAAGGCCCCTTTTACCATTCGGTTCGTGCCGTAACCTTCGAAACCCAATGAGCAATAGATTGGATTTTTAGCATAAAAGCTCCATTCTTTCTGGTTAAAGTTTTTTCTGACAAATAATGCTCTCATTTTTTTATTGGCTCGAGGTTGGCTAAATTTTCGTCGATGAATTTATGCACAGTCTCAAGCGTAAATTTAATGTTAGTTTTTTCAAAAAGCCAGTTCATCGTGTTTTCGATTTCGGCGTCTGAGTAGCCTTTAAGGTTTCCAGCCGCCCGCAGGTCTCTTTTCAGCGCCCGCCGAAACTTTTCTTTGTTGTCAAACTGAAATCCTTTGAATAACCAGTAAAGGTGAATTATTTGTAAATCTCTCCTTTTAGAGGTTTTTAACTTTTCAATTTCTTTTTGAAAATCCCACTGCGAGCTTTGCTCGCTAGATACGTTAGTATCTATATTCTTATCATTCTTATCATTCTTGTTTGTGTCGGCTTGTTGTTGCTTTGTTGTTGCTTTGTTGTCGGATTTGTTGTTGCCGTTTTGATATTTTTCCCATTTTACTATTGTAATAAGCCTAAATTTGGTTGTCTTTTGTTGTCGGATTTGATGTTGGGCTTCTAAGAATTTCAGAATATCCTCGACAGTTGACTCTGGGATCCCCGTTTCTTCGGATAATTTTTTTCTTCCTGTAATAAGTTGGCCCCCGTTTATTATAATAATTCCGCCATTCCACATAATTTTTTGAGGCTTATGGTTGGCTTTTAGTAGTAAGACGATCCACAGCCACGCATATTGAGGTTTTTTGGCGATTGGGTTGTTTAATAAACATCTATGAAGCTTTACATACCCTAAACTTTCCATAGTCTTTTTACCATTTTTAGCGTTTCTTTTGCGCATTTTACCACATTTACCATCTCCCGGTCACTTATAGTCCCATCGTTTTCACATTCTGATAAACTAATCATCTTCTTTAAATTTTTTTCAATATCGTCCCGATATTCTATTATAGTTTTTGCTTTGGGATTGGAGTTGTGAAAGACTAAAAGTCCTAAAAGAGCGCTTGAAAACATTGATAATCCGGAAGCCACGCCTTTGTTAGTTATTTCTATTCTTAGTTTTTCTTCTTTCACTTTTTTAATTTAATTATAAATTTTACAACCTATTTTACAACCTAAAAGAGGCTGCCCGTAACACCAGCGAAGATGCACACACGAACAGCCTCTTGTAGGCGATAAAGTTTTTCTAGTTGATTGCTGGTGTTATTTGTGTGCATAAATTTATATTACAAGCTAATGGCATCAGATTTCTAGAATAGTGTCAAATGAAGTTATCCACAACATCTTTGCCTCTAGAAGACTAAAGATTATCTCTAGCGGATTCTATACTTGGAAATGCTGGAAAGTCGACCTCGCCGTTGGTTCGTTCAGTGATTATTCGATTGAGATGATCGTAAATCAAATCAATGTCTTGAGCTTTCCCGAGCTGAGTGGTTGATTTTTTGCCTAGTAAAGCCTTTTGAAGTGGTCTCCAGAGGTATTCTTTTACGCTGTAAGGCGTCCAGCTTAGCTCAACTTCCCGCCTTATTAAGTGCCGCATATCA
>Ga0272446_1001324_pt1 | contig 36159 bp, 22 predicted proteins | sample YNPCB0061_FD_194587 | JGI IMG/M metagenome (GOLD analysis project Ga0272446, IMG submission 194587) | Hot spring microbial mat communities from Yellowstone National Park, WY, United States - YNP-CB-006-1 | ecosystem: Environmental > Aquatic > Thermal springs > Hot (42-90C) > Sediment | place...
AGCACCACCTTTACGGTGCTGGCGGCCCTCGGCGGCGTGAGCATGATCGGGCGGCGCAAGTTGCTGCCGGTCGCGCTGCTGACAGGCGTCGCCAGTGGATTGGCGATCGCTTCGAAGTTTAGCGCGTTGCCTGTGTTGGCGACGCCGGCGGTGGCGGCGCTGGTCGTCGTCTGGCGCGAAGTGCAACAGAGCCACCAGCAAGCGCGGCCCCAGGATGGCCGCGTCCCTTTCTGGGCATTGATCAGCGTGGGCGCGGCGTGGGCGGCGGCCTTCGTCACCTTTTTTGTCACCAGCCCCTACGCCGTGCTGGATTGGAGCAATTTTGCGCGCGCCGTGTTGGTCGAGCAGGGCATGATGGTGCGCGGCGTAGCCGATTTCCCTTTTACGCGCCAATACCGCAACACGTTGCCGTACATTTACTTCATCCAGCAGCAGGTGCAGTGGGGGCTGGGGTGGCCGCTGGGATTGATCGCACTGGCCGGGACATGCTACGCTGCGTGGGAGCTGGTGCGCAGCCTTGTCCGTCTGTTGGCGACCTGGTTTGCACTCAGCCGTCAGCAGGGGAAGCTGCGCTGGCTGGATGACCGCCAGCTTGCCAATTTGATTGTGTGGAGTTGGGTGTTCCCCTACTTTGCCATCACCGGCGCCTTTCTTGCCAAATTCAATCGCTACATGAGCCCGTTGCTGCCCTTCGTGCTGCTGTGGGCAGCGTGGCTGATTGTGGCGTTGTGGGAGAGAGGGGCGAAAGAGAGATTAAGAGATTTAGAGAACAAGAGATTGGAGATTGACGATGTGGGCGCCGCTGACGCAGCCTCGCCCACTCTCCATTCTTCAATCTCCAATCTCCCAATCGCTCAATCCCCCAATCGCTCAGTCTCTCGCCTCCTTGCGCTTGCCCTGGCGACAATTGGCCTGGTCGGCGGCGTCTTTTGGTCGCTGGCGTACGTCAACGGCGTCTATAATCGCGAACACACGTGGATCACGGCGAGCCGCTGGATTTATGCGCACGCGCCAGCCGGCTCGGTCATCCTGTGGGAATTGTGGGATGATCCGCTGCCAAAGAGCATCCCCGGCGAACCAGGCATGGATATGTATAGCAAGGGACTGACGAACATCGACTGGAGCCCTTACGAAGAGGACACCGCCGACAAGTACGCCATCCTGAAGCAGAAGCTACGCGAAGCGGACTTCGTTGTGTACAGCTCCAAGCGCATCTACGATAGCGTGGACGAGCTGCCGCAGCGTTACCCGATGACCACGCTGTACTACGCAGCCATGTGGGATGGTCGCCTGGGTTTTGAGTTGGCGCAGGAAGTCACGTCGTCGCCGCAGTTGTTGGGCTTCACATTCGACGACCGCCACGCCGACGAGAGCTTCAGCCTTTACGACCACCCGCAGGTGAGCATCTTTCGCAAGGTGCGCAACCTGAGCGACGCCGAGTTCGACGCGATCTTCGACCGCAGTTGGGAGCGCGCGATCCCTGGCTATCGCGGAAAGGATTCGCCGCTCAGTCCACTGCTGGAGGCGCTGGGGCTGGGTAGCCAGCCTGGCAGCGAGTCGCGCGGGCTGATCAACCGCGTGATCGAGATGTTGGGCGTCGGACAGGCGACTGCTGCGCCGCCGCAGTCGCTGGAGCGCAGGTCGCTGGAGTTCGACCGGCCTATTCAGCAGTTGCCGGTGGTCGACAATTACCGCTGGAACACGCTCGCCAGCGAGAGCACGCCGCTTGCGATTCTCTGGTGGTGGTTGGTGCTGACGCTGTTGGGCTGGCTGATGTGGCCGGTGATGTTCACGCTCTTCCATCCGTTGCGTGACGCTGGCTTTTTTCTGAGCCGCACCTTTGGCTGGCTGGTGGGCGGCTGGCTGTTGTGGATGCTGGTCTCGCTGGGGTTGCTGCAGAACACCGTCGTCTATGCGTGGCTGTCGGTGGCGATCCTGGCGATGGTGGGTGCGCTCTTTGCTGCGCGTCAGCGCCGTGTTCTCACGCGCTTCATCCGCGCTAACTGGCGATTGCTGCTGGCGGGCGAAGTGGTCTTTGGCGCGGCGTATCTCGCCTTCCTGTGGGTGCGCCTGCAAAACCCCGATCTCTGGCAGCCCTGGTTTGGCGGCGAGAAACAAATGGAGTTCGCCTTCCTCAACAGCATTCTGCGCAGTCCGACCTTTCCACCTGTCGATCCTCACTTTGCCGGTGGCTACATCAATTATTACTACTTCGGCCTCTATCTGGTCGCGTATTTGATCAAGCTCACCGGCGTCTACGCTGAAGTCGCCTTCAACCTCACGATCCCGACGCTCTTTGCGTTGACGGCGGTGAATGTCTTTGCGGTGGCGTATTCGGCGATGGGGAGAAGAAGAGATTCAGAGATTCAGAGATTAGGAGATTGGAGATTGGAGACTGGGGATTCGGGGCGTGATGGCGCGTCTCCCGGAGACCAACCAATCGCCCAATCGCCTAATCTCCTGATCTCCAATCTCCAATCTCCGATTCCCTGGCGCTCCGGCCTCGGCGCGGCTTTACTCGCTCCACTCTACGTCACGATCCTCGGCAACCTGGACGGAATGGCGCAGGTGGTGCGGTCGCTGGCGAATGTCAGTCCGTCGGATTTCCAGTCGGCGTTGCCGGGGGTGAAACAGATCGTCGATGCGGCGGCGGGCTGGCAGAAAGTGGTGAGCGGCGCCGCGCACTTGCCGCCCTACGACTTCTGGGCGCCGAGTCGCGTCATCGAGCCGACGATCAATGAGTTCCCTTTCTGGAGCTTTCTGTTCGCTGACCTGCACCCACACATCATTGGCATTCCGCTGTCCGGGCTATTCCTGGCATTGGCGCTGGTGTTGATGATGGACGCTGGCACAGACTGGCGAAAATCCTGGCGCACCGGATTGGGCCTGCTGGCGACTTTTGCTCTGCTGCTCGGCGCGCTGGCAAGCGTCAACCTGTGGGAGCTGCCCACCTACCTGGGCATCGGCATCCTGATCTTCCTGGTGAGTCAGTTCCGTGGGCGCGGGCGGATCGACTGGCCGGTGACGATCGGGGCGGCGCTGCTTTATGCGGGTGGCGCCTATCTGCTTTTTTTGCCTTTCTTTGCCAACTACGTCAACGTCGGTGCGTCGGGCGTCGGGCTGGTGAAAGCGTCCGATCCTGTCGAGAAGTGGCTGCTGATCTGGGGCTTCTTTCTGTTTGTGCTGGTGAGCTGGACGCTCTATATCGCCACGCGCCGCCCGCAGCGGGATGTGCGGCTGCGAGCCGCACCTACGGATGCCCCTGGCCCTGCTGACCAGGATGTGCGGCTGCGAGCCGCACCTACGGACGCCCCTGGCCCTGCTGACCGGGATGTGCGGCTGCGAGCCGCACCTACGGACGCTCCTCATCCCTCTGACCAGGATGTGCGGCTGCGAGCCGCACCTACGGACGTCCCTGGCCCTGCTGACCGGGATGTGCGGCTGCGAGCCGCACCTACGGGCGTTCCTCGCCCCTCGCCCCTCCCCTCCGGCATCGAGCGAGCGATCAGCCTCTTTTTGCGCCGGTATGATCAGGCGCCACGCGCGATTTACCTGCATGGCAGGCTCGTGCGGCAACCGACGTTCCTGTACCTGGCGCTGCTGACGTTGGCGCCCACCACCTTTGCACTGGCGATCGTGGCGTTGCTGGCGGGCTGGGGCGTGCTGGCGATCTGCCTGGCGTGGTTGGGGTTGGCGGTGGCAATGTTATGGCGGCGGAGTGCAGCCGTTGACGCCGGCGATGCGTTTGCGGCGGTGCTGACGGCAACTGGGCTGGCGATCCTGGCGGGCACGCAGGTCTTCTATCTCAAAGACTTCTTGAATGGCAGCGATTACTATCGCATGAATACGCTCTTCAAGTTTTTCAGCCAGGTGTGGGTGATCTGGGGCGTCGCCGCCGCCATTGCCACGCCGCGACTGTTGAACGCGCTGTTTCCGGCGCAGAAGAAGAGGGATTCAGAGATTGGGAGATTGGGCGATTCAGAGATTGAGAGATTGGAGATTGGAGATTCTGAGGCTGGCGCGGAGAGGACTAATCTCCCAATCTCCCAATCGCCTAATCTCCAATCTCTACTCCTACGCTCCGCCTGGGCTGCCGTCTTTGTGCTGCTCCTGGCGGCGAGTCTTGCCTATCCCGTGCTGGGCACGCCGGCGCGCCTTGACCAGCGGATGCCGGGGTGGCGACCCGAGGTGGGCACGCTCAACGGACTGGATTTCATGCGCGAGGGGGCGTACGCCTGGCCGGATTTCAACAATGTCATCGAATTGCGCTACGAGTGGCAGGCGCTGCAATGGCTGCTAAACCATGTGCGCGGCAACGCGGTGATTCTGGAATCCTCTGAAGTCGAGTACTATCGGGCGTGGGGCACGCGCATGGCGAGCAACACCGGCTTGAGTGGCCTCAAAGGGATGCACGAGCAGGAGCAGCGCTATCCAGAGGATGTAGGGTATCGCGATGGGCTGCACCGCGAGGTTTGGATCACGGCGGATGTGGCGCGCACGCAACAGATCATCGATGAGCTGCACATTGATTTGGTCTACGTCGGGCAACTGGAGCGTTTTCTGCATCCCGACGGCGTGCGCAAATTCGAAGCGATGGCGGCGCAGGGATTGTTGACGCCAATCTATCAGAACGAGCGGGTCACGATCTACAGTGCACCGGGCCGGCTGGCGCAACAGGCCGACGGTGTGTATGCGCCAGCCCAGGCGCAATGAGCAGCCGCGTCTTTGCTGGTGGACAGCAGTGTGCGGTTGAGAGCCGCATTTGCATGGGGGAATAGAATTCGTGATTGGTCAGTTCCTGGCTGTATATCTGGTGATTCAAGTGATGACCGTGGCGGCGCTGCCGTTGGCGCTGCGTTTCTTCGCTGCGTTGCCCGATCGCGGCTACGGGCTGGCGCGACTACTCGGCATCCTGCTCACCGGTTACATTTTCTGGATCGGCTACAGCTTCGGCCTGTTCCGCAATGAGATTGGCGGCGCCTGGCTGGCGGTGGGTGTGGTGGCGGTGATCAGCGTCATCGTGGGGCGAAAAGGGATTCAGCGATTAGAGATTGAGAGATTGGAGATCAAAAGATTGGAGACAGGAGATTCAGCGCAATCCACCCAATCTCCGATCTCCAGTCTCCAATCTCAAAATCTCCCAATCTCTCAATCTCCCATTCTTCCTCCTCTCCGCTACATCCTCCTCGTCGAAGCCCTCTTCTTGCTGGCATTTGCAGCGTGGGCGTGGGTGCGGGCGCACGATCCGGCGGCGGATCACACCGAACAGCCGATGGACTTGATGTTCATGCACAGCATCCGCGCCAGCCTGACGTATCCGCCTCAGGATGCCTGGCTGGCAGGATATCCGATCAGCTATTACTACTTTGGCTACTGGCTCTTCAACATGGTTGGGTTGCTGGCAGGACAGACGGCCAGCGTTGCCTATAACCTGGCGCAGGCGGCGTGGTTTGCTCTGCTGTTGAGCGGCGCATTTGGCGTGGTCTACAACCTGCTTGCTGCGACAGGGAAGCGCCTGGGCGTGGCGGCGGCGGGCGGCGGGATCGGCGCCCTGCTGGTGGGCATGGCGGCGAATCTGCAAGGGCTGCTGGAGTGGCTCTACGCTAACGGCATCGACATAAGCGCCATCGCCAATTTGCTTGGCGTGCGTGGCTTTCCGCAGGAGGCGCGCGTCACCAACCAGTGGTTTGTGGATTTCGGCTGGTGGTGGTGGCGCAGTAGCCGCGTGTTGGCGGATGTCAGTCTGCGCGGCGACCATATCGAGGTCATCGATGAATTTCCTGCCTTCAGCTACATCCTGGGCGATAACCATCCGCACGTGGCCGCAATGCCCTTTGCCATCCTGACGATCGGCGTGGCGCTGGCGATTTTTCTGACCCGTCAGGCGCCACCCGTCACCGATGACATGCCGGCTGACACCGTGCCCCCCACCCCGCTCCGCGCCCGCCTTGCCTGGTTTCCGCTGGGGTGGGGCGGCATGGTGCTGACGGCGGTGATCACGGGGGCGCTGCTCTTTCTCAACACCTGGGACTATCCGCCGTACTGGTTGCTCACCACCTTTGCCGTGGGCGCGGTAGCGGCGCGCCAGCAGAATGTAGCGGCGCGCCGGCAGAATACAGCCTCCACCGCGCGGCGCCGAGAGATGCTTGAAGCGCCTGGCCTGGCCGCCGTCTTTGGCGTCGGTTTGCTGGCGCTGAGCGTGTTGCTCTATCTGCCCTACTTCTTGACCGCGCAAAGTCAGGCGAGCGGGTTGATTCCGAATCTCTTTCATCCAACGCGGTTCTCGCAGTTTTTCACGATGTTTGCGACAGCGCTGCTCACCCTGACGGCCTTGCTGCTGCTGGCCTGGCCGCTGCTGCGCCCGCGCCTTTCGACAGTTGGCATCTTTGTCGGTATGATGCTGGGCGCGCCGGCGCTGTTGCTCGTGGCGGCGGCGTGGGTGGCGCTTGCCACCGAGGGCGGGCGCGCACAACTCGCCAGCGTTGCTTTGCCGGACGGCGCAACTGATTACCTGCCCTTCATGCTGGAGCGGTGGCTGAGTCAGCCTTTCACCTTCCTGATCGTCGGCCTCTTCACTGCGTTACTGCTGGCGCTGGTGTGGACTGGTGTGCAGCGGGGCGCGCAGCTCTCGCCCGCAACGCAGCCGCTGGTCTTTGTACTGGCGCTGGCGGCGCTCGGCGCAGGCCTGACGTTCACGCCGGAGATTGTGTATCTGCGCGACAACTTCGGTTGGCGTATGAACACCATCTTCAAGTTTTACTATCAGGCATGGCTGCTCTTTGGATTGGCAGGCGCCTTCACGATTGTGACCAGCCTGGGGCGGGCGCGTGGCTGGCGCAGCGCGCCGGTGCTGCTGAGTGGGTTGGCGCTTGCCCTGGCGACTGCCTCGACGATCTACCTGATTGCCGGTGCGTACAGTAAGACGCAGGGTTTCAGCCGCGCGCCGACCTTCGATGCGGGGGCGTATCTGGCGGTGGCGGCGCCGGCGGAGTATGGGGCGGTCGAATGGGTGCGCGCCAACACGCTGCCCACGGCGGTGGTGGTGGAGGGGAAGGGGCGCTCCTACGGCGCCGAAACGAACCGCATCAGCACGATGACGGGCCGCCCAACGCTGCTCGGCTGGGATGGGCACGAAGCGCAGTGGCGTGGGCGCGCGTATGGCGCCATGGCGGCTGGTCGCCCAGAGGCGCTGCGGGCGATCTACGGGGACGCTACGCCAGAGCAGCGGGCGCGAATCCTGGAGGAGCTGGGCGCCGATTACGTCTATGTCGGGCCGCAGGAGCGTGCACAGTACAACCTGTCGCCCACAACAGAGCGGGTGCTGTTTGCACAACTGGAACTGGTCTATGAAGATGGCGACGTGCGCATCTATCGGGTGCGGTGAGGGGTGTCAGCGGATTTGGGGAAGGAATGGGCGGGATGGGTGAGCGAGTGGCGGGTGAAATGAGTGTCACGGTGGCGATGAGTGGGGAGGATGCGGCAGCGCGGCATGGCGCCGGGCGCCTGCGGCGTGACGCCCTTTCCACCCCTCGCTGGCTGACGGTGGAGCACGTATGCTACCTGGCGATTCTGGCAGGGGCGGCGATTGTGCGCCTGGTCGGGCTGGCGGGGGAGCCGCTGTCGCCTACGGAGAGCGCACATGCGTGGAGCGCGTGGCTGGCGGCGAATCAGGTGACGGTCGCCAACGCGCCGGCGCCTGACAGCGCACTCTACTACGGGCTGCACGCTCTGCTCTTCTGGCTCTTCGGCAGCAGCGATGGACTGGCGCGGCTGCTGCCCGCGCTGGCGAGTCTGGGGACAGTGGCGCTGCCCTGGTTCTGGCGCGATTGGCTGGGGCGGCATGCTGCGCTGCTGCTGGCGGCGATCCTTGCCCTCGATCCGTGGTTGACGGCGTTTGGGCGCCGCGCCGACCCGCTGGCGCTGACGATTTTCCTGGCGTTGCTGACGCTGACGGCGCTCTGGCGTTGGAATTTTGCGCGCGCGGCTGCGACGGCGCAGCGCTGGGAACGCGTTGGGGCGGTGGCGCTCGCTTTCCTCATCGCCAGCGGCCCGTGGGGGTGGGCGTGGCTGCCGGCGCTGCTGCTGTTTGCGCTGCTCTATCTCGGGCGCGTGCGCAGCTATACGTTGCAACGGGCGACATTCACCTGGTTTGCTGCGGCGTTGGCGCTGGCGCTGACCGGTTTGACGCTGCGCCCCGAAGCCGTCGCCGCGCTGAGCGCCAGCCTGTCTGTGTGGATCGGCGAGGTGAGCGGCGCGATGGGAGCGCAACCGCTGAGCTGGCCCTGGCAGCGTCTCCTGCTCGATCAGCCGCTGCTGGCGATCTTGGGGCCGCTGGGCGTCGCCGTGTTGTGGCCTGGCGCGGCGCAGGGTGAAGGGCAGCGCCGACGGCTGGCGATCTTTGTGACGGCGTGGCTGGTGTGGGCGTGGTTCCTCTGGCTGTTGCCAGGGCGACCGGCGGCGGCGCTGCCGTTGGCGGGCGCACCGCTGGCGATTGCTGCGGCGACCCTGCTCGGTCGCGCTGTTGCCAGGCCGCGAGGCGACCTCACCCGCCTGGAACTGTTTACGCTGCTGGTGGTGCAGAGTGTGTTGGTCGTGGCAGCGCTCTTCTGGTTGGCGGCGCTGGTGGACAGCGTCGTTTTGAACAACCAGGTCTGGTTGACAAGTGGCTTGCTGGTGGCGCTGATGGTGGGCGTCTGGCTCGTCTTCGGCGTGTGGGCGGGCTGGCGAGACACCGGGCGGGTTGCGCTGCTCTTCTACGCTGTGTTGCTGGGGCTGATGACTGTACGCAGTAGCTGGCAGTTGAATCACACGGTGGCGCTGATGCAACCGAACGGCTTCTGGCCCGCCATCACCAGCCCGGACGTGCGCAATCTGGTGCAGGATGTCGAGCGGCTGAGCAGCATTCGGCGCGGCGACCCGCACCAGATCGACATGCAGGTCGTCTATGATGTTGGCCCAGACGCGGTGTTGGGTTGGCAATTGCGCGCAATGCGCAACTTGCGGCACGTCGGCGCGGCGGCTGTGGACAGCGCGCAGGCTGACCTGACGCCCGGCGCGGTGGCCCCTGCGCTGCCGTTGGTGGTGGCGCCGACGCCGCGCAACGACACGCTGGGGCTGCCCGATCCCTATATTGGCGCCCGGTATGCAACGGTGGTGCGCTGGCAGCCAACCATGCTGCCGCCCGCCAGCGACGGCGAAACAGACGCACAATTGCAGTGGGCAACCTTCTGGCGCCCCCGCCTGCAGTGGCTGCTCTATCGCAAGGCGAGCACACCGCCAGCGGTCGAGTCGGTGACGCTGTGGGCGCCGCGGTGATCCTGCGTGTGCGGCGCGAGGCTGATGCGACGGAGTTGAGAGAAGGAATGGAGAGTAGAGAGTAGATTGATTGGCGGCGAGGTTGCGTCGTCGGCGAGATGCGCAATCGCCAGTCTCTACTCTCCAGTGGTCATAGACCGAAGACTTTGAGTGGCAATGTGAGGAAGGACGGTTGAGGATGATGCAAGAGACGCGTGTGTTGGAAGATGCCCTGCTGGAAGACGGCGTGGCGCCGCGCCGGGTTGTGGACGCTGCGCATGGCCGCGGGTTCTGGCTCGATCGCCCGCTCGCCGCTGTGACGGCAAGTTGGGAAGCGCTGGCGTGGATTGGCATCTTTCTGCTCGGCGTGGCGACGCGCTTCTATGACCTGGGCGCGCGCGCCATGAGCCACGACGAGAGTCTTCACGCACTCTACTCCTATTACCTTTACGCCAACGGCAACTACGATCACAACCCGATGATGCATGGGCCGTTTCTGTTTCACGCCAACGCCTTGATCTACTTTCTCTTTGGGGACAGCGACTACACGGCGCGCATTGCGCCGGCGCTCTTCGGCATCGGTGCGCTGGCGATGATCTACGCGCTGCGTCCCTATTTGGGGCGGACGGGCGCGTTGGTGGCGGGCGTGCTGGTGCTGATCAGCCCGAGCCTGCTCTTCCACTCGCGCTACATCCGCAACGACATCTACATCGCCTTCGATACACTCGTCTGGATTTTTGGCGCTTTCCGCTACCTGGACACGCGCAAGTTCCGCTATCTGGTGATCATGATGCTGGGCATGGCGCTTGGCTATATCGCCAAAGAGGTGCATTTCATGCACGGCGCCATCATCGGCGCGTTCTTCGCTGGCCTCACGCTCTGGCAGATGGTGGGGACGCGGCGCACATTGCTGGTGGCGGCGCCGCTGGCTGCTGGCGGCGCCTTCTGGTTCGTGCTGCACGAGATGAAGAATGACCTGGTGGGCATGATTGGGCTGGGCGTGCTGGCGTTGGTGGGCGTCGGCGTCGCCGTATCCTTCCTGCGCGGCCGTTGGGCGGAACTGCGCCGCAATCCAGCCGCTGATCTGACCGTGATCATGGCGACGTTGGTGCTGCCCTTCCTGTCGCCTTTTCTTTTTGTCTTCACCGGCGGCGACCCGACCGTCTTTACGGCGGCGGTGGACTACACCAGCCAGGAAATGATCATTCGCCTGGGGATCATGGTGGGCGTGGTGGCAGCGGCGGCGGTGGGGCTGGCGGTGCTCTGGTTTGGCCGGCGCCAGGAGGATGCTGACCATCCGCGCGCGTGGCGACCGCACCTGGGCCACTGGGCGATCTTGATGGGGAGTTTCTGGCTCATCCAGATCATCTTTTTCACCACTTTTTTCACCAACACCGTCAACGGGCTGGCGACAGGCGTGGTGGGCAGCCTGGGCTACTGGCTGGCGCAACAGGGCGTCAAGCGCGGCAGCCAGCCGCTCTATTACTACGTGCTGATCGGTTGGCTCTACGAATTCCTGCCCGCCATGCTCAGTCTGGGCGGCTTTGCCACCCTCGCGTACAACCTGGTGATCAACCCGCTCCGCCATACGCTGTGGGAGCCGGTCGCGCCGGGCGACTTGCCGCAAGGGGCAAGGGGTGAGGGGCGAGGGGAGACGTCGCCTGGACTACGCCTTGCCGATCGACCTGTCGCCAGCCAGGCAGCGCAAGAACCGGAAGAGGTTCACGCTGACGAGAACGTGCGCCTCAATCGCATCATCTTTGTCGTCTTTGGCGCGTGGTGGGTGGTAGCGAGTTGGATCGCTTACTCGGTGGCGGGTGAGAAGATGCCGTGGTTGCTCGTGCACATTGCGCTGCCGATGACGGTCTTTGGCGGCTGGTGGGGTGGTTATTTGCTGCGCAAGATCGACTGGCGCGCGGCGTGGCGGGAACGCCTGTGGCTGCTGACGTTGGTCTTCCCGGCGTTGACGTTGTTCGCCGTCGTCATGTTGACGGTACTGTCCGGCGCCGCCGGGAGCGAGGCCAGCGCAGCCGGGCGCATCCTGCAATGGTTGTTGATCTTCGCCGCATTGGGCGCAGTGATCTTTGGCGGCGTCTACGGCGTCTTGCGCACTGGCTTGCAGGAGGGGATGCGGCTGTTGGCGGTGGGGCTGTTGGGCGTGCTGCTGGTTTTCACCATCCGCACCTCCTTCACGTTGACCTTCATCAATTACGACATGGCGACGGAGTATCTGGTCTACGCCCATGCCAGCCCGGATGTAAAGCGTGCGCTGGCGGAGCTGGACACGATCAGTGAGCGCACGGTGGGCGACCGCAACATCGTCGTCGCGTATGACAACGACAGCGCCTGGCCCTTTAGCTGGTACATGCGCCTCTATCGCAATGCGAAGTACTACGGCGACACGCCCAATCCTGACGCCATGTCGGCGCCGGTGGTCATTGTGGGGCCAGAGAACCGTGCGAAGGTGGAGCCGTACATGGCGCGCGACTACGTCAAGCGCACCTACCGCCGTATCTGGTGGCCGGAGATGGATTACTTCGACCTGACGCCGGATCGTGTGTGGGGCGCGCTTGCCGACCCGGCGCAACGCCAGCGACTCTTCGACATCATCTTCTTCCGCAAATACCGCGACCCGCAGAATCTGTCGCAATTCCGCGATCTGGCGAAGTGGCCCTACCAGGGCGAGTTCGATATGTATGTGCGCCGCGACCTTGCCAACCAGATTTGGGATCTGGCGGTCGTGCCAGTGGCGGCGGAGAGCACGCTCAACGTGCCGGTGATCGAGCCAGGGCAGGTGCGCTTTGTCACGGCGCAGAGCGTCTACGATGGGAGCTATGCCGGGTTGCCATTGTTTGCGCCGCGCGCCGTCGCCATCGGGCCGAACGGGGAGCGCGTGATCGCCGACACGAACAATCATCGCGTGGTGGTGCTGAATCAGGCGGGCGAGTTCCTGCGTGCGTTTGGCGGCTACTGCAATCTGGCGGATCGCACGGGCACGCCGTGCGTCGATCCCGATGGTGATGGCCCCCTGGCTGTGGGCGATGGGCAATTCTTCGAGCCGTGGGGTGTGGCGGTCGATCCGGCGGGCGCTATCTATGTCGCCGACACGTGGAATGGGCGCATCCAGGTTTTTGACGCCGAAGGGAAGTTCCTGCGCAAGTGGGGCGCCTTTGCCAGCACGAACGGCGAGTTAGGCGATCCGCTGGCGCTCTTCGGCCCTCGTGGGTTGGCGATCGATCTGGATGGCGCCTTGTTGGTGGCGGACACTGGCAACAAGCGCATCATTCGCTTTTCGCCCACCGGCGAGGCGTTGGGGCAGATCGGCGGCGGCGGTGTGATCGCCGGTCGCTTCGAGGAGCCAACTGACGTCAAGGTCGATCCGACGGACGGCTCGGTGCTGGTGGCCGACGCCTGGAATGGACGCATCCAGCGCTTCAGCCCCGACCTGATCTATCTCAGCGAGTTCGGCGTGCCTGGCTGGGCTGGCCGCGATGTCTTCCAGAAGCCGTATCTCACCGTCAGCGCAGATGGCACGATCTATGCCACTGACCCGGCGACGGCGCTGGTGATGGTCTTCACGCGTGAGGGGGCTGTGCGGGCGGCGTTCGGCGGCGCTGGCTCCGATCTGGCGCATCTGGGGCAGCCCAACGGCATCGCCGCTGATCTCAGTGGCGGTGTGGTTGTAGTGACGGACGGCGGCGCCAATCGCGTGCTGGTCTTCCCAGAAATCAAAGAGTGACGCGTCGATCGTCGTGCGTCATGTCTCACCATGACCCAACGTAGCGGGATTCGTCCTTTCCTGTTTGGAGTTGGCGCGCTGGCGGCGGCGCTGGTGGGGCAGCGCGCGCTGGCGGCGAGCGGCGGGTGGGACGCCGGGCTGCTCCTGTTGGCCGGCGCGGCGGCGTTTGTCGCCATCTTCCGCCGCGTTCGCTTCGATCCCCTGCGCCAGCTCACGGTGCGCATCCCCGACGAAACCTGGCGGGTTCGCGTCCACGATGCCTGGGGCGTGCGCACTGGCGTGGGTCTCCTCGGCGTTGCGCTGCTGCTGACGCTCAACGCGGTGCAGCAATTTTATGAGTTTGAGCCGTTTGCGGGGCAGGCGTGGGTGTGGCTCGGCGCGGCGCTGGCCGCAGCGCTGGCGGGCGTCGCTTTGCTCGACTACGGGTTGGGCACGGCGTCCCCAACGCCGGCGGTCAGGCAAGGAGCAGCCGTCGGCGTTGATCCGCATCCCTCGCCTCTCGCCCCGGCTTTCGGAACAGTCGCACCGCCTGCGAACCTGTGCACTGGCGCGGAGTTGTCGGGAGGGTGGTGCAGCCTCTGGCTGGCGGTGATCCTGGCGGTAGCGACGATCTTGCGGCTGTGGCGCTTTGCCGATCTCCCGTTCGGCGTCTGGTACGATGAGGCGGAGCACGGCTTGCAGGCGCTGCGGATTCTGGAGAGCGCGCAATTCCGCCCGATCTTTGAGGGCGCCATCACTGGCCCGGCGCACTATCTCTACCTGGTGGCTGGCGCGTTTGCGTGGTTCGGCGTCAGCGTCCAGTCGATCCGGTTGGTGAGTGTCTTCTTTGGGTTGCTGACAGTGGTGGCGGGGTATCTTGTCGGCGCTGAACTCTTCGGTCGGCGGCTGGGGTTGGTGACGGCTGCGCTGCTGGCCGCCTCCAGTTGGGCAGTGACGTTGAGTCGGTTCGGCATGTACTCGACGATGTCGACGCCGCTCTTCACCTTATTGACTGCTGCGTTGCTGCTGCGCGGGCTGCGCACGCGGCGCCTGCTCGATTTTGCACTGGCGGGTGTGGCGCTAGGGCTGGGGCTTTCCTTCTACACTTCGTTTCGGCTGTTTGTTCCGGCCGTGGCGGTCTTCCTGATCTATCTGGCGCTGCACACGCGGATCACGCAACGCGCCTGGCCGCCGGCGTTCTTCTGGCTCGGTGTGGCGGGGCTGGTGTTGCTGGCGGCAGTGACGGTGGCGCCGCTCGCGGTCTACGCCACCAGACACCCGGAGATCTTCTGGGCGCGCATTGAAGACACCTTCATTTTCGCAGGCAAATCTGAAGCGGAGCGCTGGCCGGCGCTATGGGAGAATCTACGTCGGCATCTGCTCATGTTCAACGTGTTCGGCGACCCCAACGGCCGTCACAACCTGCCCGGCAATCCGATGCTCGATCCGGTGACGGGGGCGCTCTTTGTGGCGGGCGTTGCCTACGCGCTGCGGTCTGCGCTGAAGCCAACTTCGCTATTTCTGCTGTTGTGGTTGGTCTTTGGGTTGATGGGCGGCGTGCTCTCGCTGGATTTTGAGGCGCCGCAGTCGTTGCGCGCCAACGCTACGCTGCCAGTCGCCTATTTGCTGGCAGCGATCCCGCTGGCGGTGCTGGCGCAGGCATGGGCGCAGGCTGCCGGGCGTTACTACCCACACGCGTTGCGCTGGCCGGCGGTGGCGCTGTTGGTCGCGATTGTAGCGCTGAACGCGCACACCTACTTTGTGCGCCAGGCCAACGACTTTGCGGTCTGGAACGCCTATTCGACGCCCGAAACGCTGGCGGCGCGGCTGCTGGCGTCACTTGACCCGAACACCGACGCCTACGTCACCGCCTTCTTTCACGGCCACCCGACGATTAAGTTCGTGGCGCGCAACGCGCCCGCCTACCGCGAGCTTGACACGCTCGATCAATTCCCGCTGGACTTTGCGCCCGATCGCAGCGCATTGTTGATCCTCAATGCCGACAGTCGCGCCCTGTACGACGAGGCTCGCCTGCTCTACCCGCACGCAAAGTTCACCGAGATGACGCCTCCGATCGATGGCCCGCCGGTGCTCTTCACCGTGCAGCTTACGCCGGAGGATGTGGCGTCGATCCGCGGGGTGACGGCGCACTACTATGTCAATGACGCCTGGTCCGGCGAACCGGCGCTCACGCGCATCGAAACGCAGCTTGCCGCCGACTGGACACAGGCCGCGCCGCTGCCATTGCCTTTTTCTGTGGCGTGGGAGGGCGTTTTGCACGTCCCCCTGGCAGGTCAGTATGAGTTCTTTCTGGAGGCGCCGGCTGCGGCTGAGCTGTTGATCGGCGAGCGCACGGTGTTGACGGGAACCGGCGCGCTGGCGGGTGAGTTGGCGCTGGCTGAGGGCGCCCACACGCTGCGGTTGCGCGCAGTGGGCGCCATGGGGCGGCTTGCATTGGCCTGGCGCACGCCGACGCGCCCCGTCGAGCCGGTGCCAGCGACACAGTTGTATCGCGTCCCGCGCCTGGCGCACGGCTTGCTAGGGCGCTACTTTGGCAACGGTGCATGGCAGGCGCCGGAAGCCTTCAGCCGCATCGATGGTCGCTTCAACCGCTACATTCATGTAACGCCGTTGCCGCGCCCCTACACGGTGGAATGGACGGGCAAACTGGCCGCGCCGGTCACGGGTCGCTATCGTTTTGGTTTGGAATCGATCGATGAGTCAGCACTGTGGATCGACGAAACGCCGATTGTGCGTGCGGAGCAGCCGAACACGCTCAGCGAGGGGGAGATCGCGCTGACAGCCGGCCTGCACGACATCCGCATCCGCCTGGCTGATCGCACCGACCACACGCACATCAACGTCTACTGGCAGCCGCCAGGGGGGGCGCGCCAGATTCTGCCCACTGATGCGCTCTTCCCGCCTCAGGCAAGCTACGCCAGCGTGACGCTGCCGACCCTGGACGCGCTCACACAGGCGCCCGTCCCTGCGGAGGCTGCTGCGGGCGCCGAACCACCGCTGTTGGCGGGTGAGGCGCGGGAGGTCGTCGCAGGACTGGCCACGCCCCGCGGCGTGGCAGTTGCGGATGATGGCGCTGTTTACGTGACGGAGAGCGGGGCGCAACGACTGTTGCTTGTGACGCCGACGGGTCAGCAGCAGCGCGTCATCGATGGCGGTGCGCAGCGGCTGGTGGAGCCGACGGATGTGGCGGTGAGCAATGGGCTGCTCTATGTTCTGGACGCTGGCGCTGCGCGGGTGCGCGCCTTCACGCTGGGTGGAGAAACGGCGCCCTTCGCCGCAGGACTTGACAGCGCGTTCGCCGATCGCTCGCGCGGGATTGGCGCCGGGCTGGAGGGTGGCGTGCTCATCGCCAACACGCCGAACAACCGCATTGTTACGCTGGACGCTGCGGGTGCAGTGACAGCGCAGATGGTCGTCTGGCCCGCTGAGGATGCCCAGCCGGTTGATGTGGTGATGGGGGAAGATGGGCGCATCTTCGTCGCCGACGGGCAGGGGCATCGCTTGATCCGCTACGCGCCGGGCGGCCAGATTGAGCGCGCCTGGCCGCTGACGCCTGCCAATACCGTGGACAGTCCACACCTGGCGCGCGATCGCGCAGGCAGGCTTTACATCACGGAGCCAGAGGGTGGACGCGTCCTGCTGCGTGACCGTGACGGCGAGCCACTGGGGATGTGGGATCTCAGCGCGCTGCTGAAGCGCCCCGTGCGCCCGGTTGGCATTGCGGTGGCGCCCGACGGCGTGATCTGGGTGGTGGACAGCGCAGGTGGGGCGCTGATCGCATTGACGCCGTTACCGTAGCGTCCCTCTACGCTGCGTAGCTCTGCGTTTGCCTGATGTACGCGTCCAATATGCGCAACGCCGCGCCGCTGTCAATGCTCTGCCTTGCCTCTTCCAGCCCCGCCGCCAGGTCGCCACATTCGGTGCTGAGCGCGAAGGCGGCGTTGAGCAGCACGGCGTCGCGCTTGGCGCCGTGAATTTCACCGGCCAGGATGCCGCGCGTGATCACGGCGTTCTCCTCCGCCGTGCCGCCGACCAGCTCGCTGATCGCCGCCCTTGCCAGCCCTAGCTCCTGCGCGTCGAAGTCGTAAGTGCGCACTTCACCGTGGTGAAGATGGCTGACGCGATTGGGGCCGGTCAGGCTCAGCTCATCCGCACCGCCGGCGCCGTGCACGACAAATGCAGCGCGGGCGCCCATCTGCCCCAGCACGCGCGCCATCGGCTCGGTGAGTTTGGGGTCGAAGACGCCGACAAGCAGGTTGGTGGCGTTCGCCGGGTTGGTGAGCGGCCCCAGGATGTTGAAGATCGTGCGCGCCGCCAGCTCGCGACGCGGCCCGATGGCGTGGCGCATGGCCGGGTGAAAGGAGGGCGCAAAGAGAAACGCCAGCCCGACCGTCTCAATGCATTCCGCTGCCTGCTCCGCCGTGAGCTGCAGATTGACGCCCAGCGCCGCCAGCACGTCGGCGCTGCCGCTGCGGCTGCTGACGGCGCGGTTGCCGTGCTTCGCCACCTTGACGCCGTGCCCCGCCACAACAAACGCCGCCGTCGTGCTGATGTTGAAGGTGCCGATGCTGTCGCCGCCGGTGCCGACGACATCGACGAGCATGGCGTCGCCGATGGCCGGGCGCACCTGCACGGCGCTGCGTTTCATGGCGCGGGCGCAGCCGGTGATCTCGTCTACGGTTTCACCTTTCATGCGCAGCGCAGCCAGGAACGCGCCGATCTGCGCGGGCGTGGCTTCTCCTTCCATGATCTGCGTCATGGCGGCGTCGGCTTCGTCGGTGCTCAGGTCATGGTGGCCGAAAAGTCGATGGATGGCCTGTTGGATCGCAGTTGTGGTCATAGGTTCATCTCCTTTGTGTCGCACAGAATTCATTGCGTAGTGCTGTAGCGCACCATCACGTCTGCGCCACAGCCATCATCAGATGGTCGATCTCGTTCAACGGCATGGCGGCGTTCGTAAGCAGATTGGCCGCTGCCGCCTCGCCCGTTGCAGCGAGCGTCTGACGCAGAAACGCCATGTTGTTGCGCAAGTCCGGGTCATGGCGGTCGGATGGCGTGAGTTGACGCAGCCCACCGAGCAGAAATGCAAACTGTTGCAGCGGCAGCAGCCTAGCGTACACGTCGATGCGTGCGCTCAGCTCTGGCGAACGCACGGCATCGCAGTAGCACGCCAGCCAGTGTGCGCGGCTGGCGTCGTCCATTGTCCCCGCGTCCTGCCTGAGAAAGGTCGCCACATCGAGCGCTGGATCGCCCAGGCCGAACATCTCCCAGTCGAGCAACACCGCGCGGCGGCCCTGCATCAGCGCGTGTTCCAGCCGCAGGTCGCCGTGCACGGGCGTTGGCGTTGCGCTTTGCCACAGCAGACGCGCCTCAGCTACGATGGCCGCGGCGCGTGTCGTCAATGCGTGCACGAGCTCCGCCAGGTGCAGGCAGCCCACCGCCTCCAGCCAGCTTGTGGTCGGCGCCAGCCCACCTGCCAGCACGCGCCAGAAGTAGTCGAGATTGACCGCCCGCGGCGAGATGCGTCGCACAGCGCTGGCTTCGCCGTTGTGCACGGCGGCAACGCTTGCCGCCAGCGCCGCCAGGTCGTCGAGATTGCCGACATCCACGTTGCGCCCTTCCACCCAGCGGTAGACCAGCACCTGCCGCGCCAGCCCCTCCGGGTAGCGATCGAACCAGAGCGGCTCCGGTGCGACGCCCTGCGGCGCAAACATCTGCTGTCCGTCGAATTGCCTCCGCCCACGCGCCTGCCCGGCGTCGAGAAAGAGCTTGACGACGGCTTCGGCGCCATCCGCCTCGACGCGCCAGAGCAGGCTATTTTCCCCGCGCCAGTGGACGCGCATCGTCACCGCGCGCCCCGCAAAGCCGCTGGCCGGCGCTGTGGTGAGGTAGGTGTGGATGGAATCGTTCAGATCAAGCATGAGATTGGAGATTAGAGATTGGAGATTAAGGATTGGGGGATTGCGTGATTAGGCGATTGGGAAAGCGCTACAGGCTGTGGACGGTCAATCCCCAATCTCTTAATCTCCCAATCCCTTCTTCTTACATTCTCAAGAAATTCGCCAGCAACTCCTTCCCGTGCTCGGTCAGGATGCTCTCCGGGTGGAACTGGACGCCGTGAATCGGCAGCGTCTTGTGGCGGATGCCCATTAGCTCGCCGTCGGCGGTGAAGGCGGTGACCTCCAGCACGTCGGGCAGCGGCTCGGCGACGATCAGGCTGTGATAGCGCGTGGCGATCATCGGGCTGGGCAGCCCCTTGAAGACGCCGACGCCCTTGTGATGCACCGGGCTGACCTTGCCGTGCATCAACCGCGGCGCACGCACCACCTGTCCGCCGAAGACATAGCCCATGCACTGCTGTCCCAGGCAGACGCCCAGAATCGGCGTCGTCTGTCCCAGCACGCGGATCACGTCGTTGCTCACGCCACTGTCCTTCTCCGGCGAGCCGGGGCCAGGGCTGATCACAATGTGCGTTGGGTGCAGCTCCGCCAACTCCTCGACGTCGATCTCATCGTTGCGCCAGACGCGAATCCCGGCCTGATGTTCACCGTGCACCGGCATGTGCAACGTGAGTTCGCCCAAAAACTGCACCAGATTGTAGGTGAAACTGTCGTAATTGTCGATGACGGCAATCATGGGTTGGGTTGCTCCTTTGTGACAGAGAGAGTGGAGATTAGAGATTAGAGATTGGAGATTGGGCTTCTCTTGGACAACGAAGCTTCGCCGCCGATCAATCTCCAGTCTCCAGTCTCTACTCTCTACTCTCCAGCCTTCGCTAACTCTTTCGTCCGCTTCTCATCGCTGCGCCGTATCTTGTTCCAGACGCCGGTGAGACCCATCGCTTTCTTGACCTCGATGAGGGTGGCCTGTCCCTCCTGGCGCGCCCGCTCGGTGCCTACGACCAGGAGGTGATCGACGAAGCCGCGGTCGACTTCGTAGCGGGCGCGGCGCTCGCGCATCGGGTCGAGGAAGGCGTTGAGCGCCTTTGCCAGCTTCTCCTTGACCTCGATATCGCCCACTTTGCCGGCGCGGTAGCGTTCCTTGAGCTCCTCGACTTCAGCTTTGTTTGGATTGAAGACATCGTGATAGGTGAAGACCGGGTTCCCTTCCACCGTGCCGGGGATGTCGGCGCGGATGCGGTTGGGGTCGGTGTACATGCCCATCACCTTCTTTTCGACGGTTTTGGCGTCGTCGCTCAGGAAGATGGCGTTGTTCAGGCTCTTGCTCATCTTGGCCTGGCCGTCGGTGCCGACAAGCGTGCCGCCGATCACATACGGCTCCGGCTCCGGGAAGACGACGCCATAGGCATTGTTGAAGCGCCGCGCAATCTGCCGCGAGAGTTCGACGTGGCTCTCGTTGTCCTTGCCGACAGGCACAAGATGGGCGCGCGGCATCAGGATGTCGGCGGATTGCAGCACCGGGTAGCCGAGCAGGTTGTAGGGAATCTGCTCCATGCCGGCGGCGTTCGCCATGTCCTTGATCGTCGGCAACTGTTGCAGGCGCTCGACGGTGATCAGGCTGCTCAGCAAGAGTTGCAGCTCGTAAATTTCATGCACCGCCGATTGCAGGTAAAAGGTCACTTTGTTAGGGTCGATGCCGATCGCCAGGTGATCCAAGACGATGCTGCGCGCGTTGTCGGCGATCTCCAGGATGCTCTCCTTATCCGGCTTGGTGGTGAGCATATGCAGGTCTGCCACCAGAAAGAAGCACTCGTATTGATCTTGCAGCGCCAGCCGGTGGCGGTGGCTCCCGATGTAATGGCCCAGGTGCAGTTTCCCCGTAGGCCGATCGCCGGTCAGGATGCGTTTGCGAAATTGGTCAGCCATAATATGTCCTCCGTGGTCATGATTTCGTCGGAATCGAGATTGGAGATTGGGAGATTGGAGATTGGCTCCGCTGCACCATATCGCACATTCGATTCCTTGAGCTTATTATCAGAGCGCTGCTGCTTAAGAGATCCGGCAAAGCTGTTGATGCTCTTCGCAAGTGGTTCGATCAACTCTGCCAGGCGCGCGCTATCTTCTGTTGGGAGCAGGCTTCGTCGCCAGGACAACCGCAGCCAGTGACGCGTTTCGTAAAGACTGCCCCGTGCGTAGTAGAGAAATTGGAGTTTCTCGCCAAAATAGAAACGCCCGTGTGCCTCGGCAATGTTGGCGCCAACTGAATCGGCGGCACGGACAAGCTGTGAGCCAATCGTCTGTCGCGCAAATGGTTTCCATCGTTCCACGACCTCCCACACCACTTGCGCCAACGTCTCCGCCATCCGATAACTCTCCAAGTCACTCAAATCCGTCCCCACCCCATCGCCCCCAATCTCCAATCTCTAATCTCTAATCTCCCAATCTCTTAATCGCCCAATCTCACAATCCCTTTTCAGCTTGTTCCACCGCCACCGCCAACGCCTTGAGCTTGTTCATCGACTCGTTGAACTCGTAGGTCGGGTCGCTGTCGGCGACGATGCCGGCGCCAGCTTGCAGGTGACACGCGTCGCCCTGCATCACGATGGTGCGAATGGCGATGCAGGTGTCCATAGCGCCGTCGTTGTCGATGTAGCCGACCGCGCCAGCGTAGACCCCGCGGCGCACACCCTCCAGTTCCTCGATGATCTCCATTGCCCGAATCTTGGGCGCGCCGCTGAGCGTGCCGGCGGGGAAGGTGGCGCGCAGCAGGCTGAAGGCGTTGTGCTCCGGGCGCACCTTGCCGCGCACGTCGCTGACGATGTGCATGACGTGGCTGTACTTCTCCACCGCCATCATCACCGGCACGGTGACGCTGCCATATTCGCTGACGCGCCCCAGGTCGTTGCGCCCCAGGTCGACCAGCATCACATGCTCGGCGCGTTCCTTCGGGTCGGCGAGCAGGTCGGCGGCGAGCGCGGCATCCTCGGCTTCGCTCTTGCCGCGCCAGCGCGTGCCGGCGATGGGGTGCAGGTGCGCATAGCCATCTTCCAGCCGCACGTGCATCTCCGGGCTGGAGCCGATCAGCCGCAGCGGTTCGGCGCCCATCCCCGCCACGCCCTGGAAGTCGAGGAAGAACATGTAGGGCGACGGATTCAGCATGCGCAGCGCACGGTAGATCGTGAACGGATCGGCCTCGGTGCGCCGCGACAGGCGCTGGCTGAGCACGACCTGGAAGATGTCGCCGGCTGCAATGTACTCTTTGGCGGCTAACACCATCGCCTCGTACTCGGCTTGCGTGAAGTTGCTGCGCCACGCCTCGCCTGCAGGCAGCTCCTGGCTAATGGGCGGCGTGAGCGGCCTGCGCAGGTCGGCGATGATGTGCTCGATGCGCGCTACGGCGTCGGCGTAGGCGCCGCGCAGGTCGGCCTCGACGCGCAGGTTGGCGATGACGAGCAGGCGATGGCGCACATGGTCGAAGACGACCAGGTTGTCCGCCATCATCAGCGCCATGTCGGGCACGTGCAGGTCGGTGCGCGCGGTGGCAGGCAGCCGCTCCATGAAGCGCACGAGGTCATAGCCAAAGTAGCCGACGACGCCGCCGTTGAAGCGCGGCAGCCCAGAGACGGGCGCCGGCTTGCGCGGCGCCATCAGCTCCTCGACGACCTGCAGCGGGTCGCCCTGGCGCTGCTCCAGCACGGCGCCGCCCGCCGCGCCGATTGTCACCTGGTCGCCGTGCGCAGTGATGGTCAGCGGCGCGTGGACGCCGATGAAGCTGTAGCGACCCAGTTGTTCGCCCTTCTCCACCGATTCGAGCAGGAAGCTCGGCCCTCGCCCGTTGCTGCTCCCCCGCCCGCACAGCTTGAGGTAGACCGAGACCGGCGTCTCCAGGTCAGCCGGCAGCTCGCGGTGGACGGGAATGATGTTGCCTCGCTGCGCCAGTTCACGCACTTCTTCGAGTGATGGTTTGTAGGTTGCGGCCATGACAATGCTCCTTGTGTAGAGATTGGAGATTAGAGATTAGGAGGTCCGACGCCGCAGGCGCACCAATCTCCAATCTTCTAATCTCCTAATCTCCAGTCTCCAATAGAAAAACCCTCATCCCCACACGCAGGGACGAGGGTTTTGATGCCTCGCGGTGCCACCCTGGTTAGACTGGAAATAAAAATCCTGCGGTGAAACGCAGGATTGGCGCCAGTCTCACTCAGCGAGAACAGGAGATGATCTCCGATTCTCCGCGCCCTGGTAACGGTGGCGTGGCCGGAGCAGACTACTGGCAGTGGCTTCTGAGAAACTTTCTGAAAGACCGGGTTTCTTCAAGAAACCGGGTTTTTGTTTGCCTTTGCGTTCGTTGCTCGACTCCCCGGGCCATTCGCCGCCAGCGCTGCTATCCTCTTTCCAGCTACCGAGGACTCTCTGAAGCTCGCTTTGACGGGTACTCGTCCGGTTCACAGTCGTTGGTCTTCGATTGTGATGCGAGTATACAGAGGTCAGGGTGGGTTGTCAAGCCGTGGACAGGGTGTTGCGGGTGTGTGCAAGGGGATGAGGCTATCTTGCCAGCCGCAGTCGCCGCCGACCATCCTTTGCCATTTCCACCATCTTGCCAAGTTGCTCTGGCGTGCCCAAACAGATCAAGGCATCGCCAACCGCAACCCGGAAATCGCCGCTGGGATTGGCGTCGAAGGTGCGTTGGTTGCGTCGCACCGCCAGCACGTTGACGCCCGTCTGCGTGCGCACGCGCATCTCCCCCAGCGTATGTCCGACCAACGGCGAATCGGCGCCGACGACGATCTCCTGCAGCCGCAGTTCCAGGTCGTCGCGCCGGATGACTACATCGAGAAACTCCATGACGCCAGGCGACAGCAGTTGCGTCGCCATGTGCCGCCCTGTGGTGACGTAGGGGTTGATCACTTTGTCGGCGCCAGCGATGCGCAGCTTTTCCTGGTTCTCCGGCTGGTTGCAGCGCGCCAGGATGAAGAGATCGGGCTGTTTCTGGCGCGCGCTGAGGACAACGAAGACGTTGGTGGCGTCGCTGGGCAGGCACACGCACAGCCCAGCCGCCCGCGCCAGGCCAGCCTGCACAAGCATTGAATCGTCGCTGGCGTCGCCGGCAATGAACGGGATGCCGAGGTGTTCCAGTTCCGGCGCCAGGCCGCGATCCTGGTCGATGACAACCATCTGCACATGGTTGGCGTGCAGTTCCTCCACCACCTGTCGTCCGACGCGTCCGTAGCCACAAATGATCGTGTGTTCCTGCATGTGCTCAATCTTTCTTTCGATGCGCCGGCGCCGAAGATAGCCCTGCAGCTCGCCAGCCACAATATAGTCGGTGACCGTGCTGAAGGAATAAGCCAGCACGCCGACGCCGCCAAAGATCATCAGGATCGTGAAGACCTCGCCCGGTTGGGTCAGCGGGCGCACCTCACCATATCCCACGGTGCTGAGAGTGATCACAGTCATATACAGTGCATCGTGTAGCGACCAATGCTCCAGCGACATGTAGCCGACCGTGCCAAAGGCGATCAGGATCAAGACCAGCGCCAACACGATGCGCAGACGGCGCAACAAGGTCGGTTCGGTGCTGCTCATGCTGTGTGCTCCGTCACTGCCAGCTGCGGCGGTGCAGGCAGGTCGAGCACGAACACAGCGAACGACTCACCGGTCGGTCGAAAGCCGAGGCTACGGTAGAGCTGCTGCGAACGGTGGTTGGTCGCCTGCGTGTTGAGGATCGCACGGTTGCACCCCCACTGCTGCGCCAGGCGCAGCCCGGCCAGCAACAAGGCGCGCCCATAACCCTGTCCCTGGCGCTGGGGATGAACGGCGAGGCGTGCGATCGTGCAGCTTGCGTGCTCAAGCCTCAGGGCGACGTAGCCGATCAGTTCCTCGCCAGTAGCAGCGACCAGGAGCGGTCCCTGCAGGAGCGCGTCCTGGAAATGCCGCTGCGCGTAATGCCAGAGCGGGTCGAAGGTCAGGCTGTCGAGATGGGCCAGTGGCGCCAGGTCAGCAGGGGTTGCGTCTCGGATGGTGCAGGCAACTGCCGCAGGGGGCGGCGGCCATGTGCGTTTTTGCAGGCGATCCAGAGCAAAGAAGTGCACGCGGTCGGTCAGCTTCATGCCTGCATCGCGCAGCGCTCGATCCAGCCAGCCCTCGCCGCCATAGGCGATCAGTTGGCGCGGATGCGGGTCGCGCGTCGCAGGCGCGGTGAATGCGCGCAGCAGGTGCTGCAAACCGGTAGTGGGTGAACAGGATGCGTGAAAGGCGACGGCGCGCACGTAGATGCGATCCGGCGCGGCGGCGGGCAGAGAAGGTGGGCGCGCCTCCGCCAACGTGATCAACAGCGCCAACAGCGGCGCCGCGGCGTGGTCTGCGGCGTACAACAACAGGCATTGACCTGTCGCCAACGCCGCGGCGATGTCCTCAGCGCCAAGTTGTACACGCTGTCGCGGCGCGCGATCCAACAGGGCGTAGATGGCGGCGGAGTCGGCAGGGGTGGCGGTGCGCACGAACATAGTGGAACAGTTTATCCCTGGCTGTGGATATCGGGCAGCAGCGGCACATCGTGCTCCTGGGGCGTGATCCCGACGCGCTCGAATTCCCTGCTCACCTCGAAATTGTCTTGCATCTCGACTCTGTCATCGATTTTCTGGAACGAAGTGAAGGCGACGTAATACGCTATCCAGATCGCTCAGATACTGCTGGTAGGAGGGGAGTCGCTCCAGTTCAGCCAGTCGAATCTGATTCGCAAGCGGCTCGTAGAGCTCCCCAAGCTCGACAGCGCGTCGCCGCCGAGGACGGCTAGCGTAGGCGCGTTGCATGATCTCGCGCAGGCGCTGCTTGGGGTCGGTGATCCGTTCGATTTCGTCTGGTCGTAGCGGGATTTCAAGCTGGCGTGGAGATGGTGCTGCTCCGATCACGTTGCAGAGGGTGTCGGCGTCCGCCAATAGCCATGTTTCGACCATCTGCACAGGGATGATAGGAATGACCTCTGCGCAGGCTGCTTCTCCAGCGGTGCGCGCTGCGCTGATTCGGGCGACGCCGGGTGCAATTCGTTCGGTGTAGGCGCGCTGGCTGGTGTTATCGTCGGCGTCAGCGTGTACAAACAATAGATGATAGCCGCTGACCTGTTTTGCCGCTGCCAGGATTCGTTCGGCGCGATCTCCTCTGCGTGCTGGGTTGACAATCAGTGGTTCGAGCACATCCACGATCCGACTGGAGTGGCTTCCGAGCCAATCAGTCATCGAGCGCTGCAGCAGAACTGGCAGGAATCGTTCGTCACTGCGGCCTTCGGCATAGAGTGCAGATACCAGTGCAGTCATTGGGTCGATCCATTCTGATGGATGAAATCGTCCTCAGTCTCCTGCAAAAGCGTGAGCGCCTCGCCCAGGTCTGCGCTTTCCAAAAATGCCTTGACTTCTTCCAACGTGTAGCTGCGTTCTTCTTCAGCAATACCCAGTTCCAACGCCGGCTGCAATGGAGACGCCCGCACGGGAACCATCCGTGTGATTCGTTGACCTACTTGTCCGGTCGCTTTTGCGTCAACGCGTTGCACTGTATATGCGAACAATACATGTTTCAGAATGGCTGGCTGACTGATAAAGACTGGCGAATGGGTGTTGCACAGAAACTGGCGTAAGGGTTCTACGGCTGACGCCGTATCAGAAAAATCAGTGGCAAGCTGGCTGATCACGGCTGCGATGTTCTTGAGGCGAAATGGGTGCACGCCATTTTCAGGCTCCTCGAAAAGTAGGACGCCGCTGTGTTCAGGATCATTCCTGAGCGCCACCAACGCCAGCATCCGCAATGTGCCATCGGAGAGCACTCTGGATGAGAAACGGCGTCCATCTTGAGTTCTGGCCCAGATTACATATTCGTCACGCACGCGGTCCGCCTCGACCTCCACCTGAACAATTCCGGGCACCAGGTTGCCCAAATCGCGTGAAATATCATTCAGCAAGAAGGGGTCGGACGCCTCCAGTCGCGCCAGCAATCCTGGTAGATGGCTGCCATCAGCGCCTAATACTTGTGAACCGACCATGGAACTCGGCTGACGCAGGACTTCGGGGTTTAGCTGCAGAAAGCGCCAGTTGCGTAGGGCGGAGCGAACAGCGAACGCGTGAGGAAACTCCGTGTTGGCAACGCCACTGAGGACGGTGCGTTCCATCTTGGCGGCCACACTGCCCTTGCGTCCACTGCGGCCATCCTGATGCAAATAAATCGTGGGGACGCCATGTTCTACTTCTGTTGAGATGAAGGGCGCGCGTCCACCGGTCACTTTGGGCAGCCACCGTGTATGCTCTGCCAGGCGATGACGCTGCGCCCAGCGGTCAGTGCTACGCTGAAGCAAGGCCAGCGACTCATGCTCCACATAGAGCCGCTCAAGCCCTTTGCTGTCTGTTTGCCGCACGATGGTGAGTTCATAGCGCAGCCGCGTATACTTGAGATCGACGACGGCGCCCCAGCTATCGGCAATTGTGGGATCGACGAGCAGCTCGACAGCAAACTTCATGCGCGTCCCACGCGTGCCGTCTGGCTGGAGAGTGAAAAGCTCGCCGGCATCGCCACGCAATTGTTGAAAGGCAGTGCGCAGGTCGGCGTCAGCCAGATGCGAAAGAAGGAGCAATGCATCGAAGAAATTGCTCTTGCCCGCAGCGTTTGGTCCTACGATCACCTGCAAGGGTTCGAGATCGACGTGAAAGTCGCGAAACATTTTGAAGCCATCGATTTCGACATGGGTAATCATCGGTGCATTCCTCGTCTGGAATGAAGCCTGGCGCGCCGCCTGACACAGTGTCACAAGTATAACACAGCGTTCATTGCCTCTGACTTGAAAATAGAACGCGGATGACGCGGATTGGGCGGATTGACGCTGATTCGAATCTGTGAAATCTGCGGTTCTATTTTCATTGTTGATTGTGCCCCGCTGGGGCATGGACACTGACCTGAAAATTGGGGCGAGTTGCGGGGGGGGGCGAGGGGCGACGCCGGCTCGCTACTGTCATTGTTCGTTGCATCGACAAGGCATGGGCGCTGGCGTGACGCGGCGTCATGGGGACTACTTCACGTCGGGACAAAGAGATTGCTGCAGGTCATCGCCTCCGGCGTGACATCGCACCCTCTCATGCCAGAGGCGATGACCTGCGATGGATGCCGCCAATTTGAATACACCCGGTGTCATGTCAAGCCGGGGACGATGACCGCTGCTGCAATGGGGTTACGGCTGTCTACCCGATCACCTTGCGGGCGCCGTACAACTGCTGGTAGTACGCTTTGAACTCGCCGTTGCGGATCGGCTCCCACCACCAGCGGTTCTCAACATACCAGCGCACAGTGGCGCGGATCGCCTCTTCGTGCGTGTATTCCGGCGCCCAACCCAATGCCATCAGCTTTTCGACATTCATGCAATAGCGGCGGTCATGACCTTGCCGGTCTTCGACGTGCTGGATCAGGCTGCGTGGCTTGCCCAACTCGTCGAGCAAGATTTCGACCATCTCCAGGTTGGTCATCTCCTTGCCCGTGCCGATGTTGTAGGTTTCGCCGATCTTGCCCTGGTGCAAGACGAGGTCGATGCCGCTGCAATGATCCATCACGTGCTGGTAATCGCGCATTTGCTTGCCGTCGCCGTAGACTGGCAGCGGGAGGTCGTTGAGCGCATTGGTGACAAAGAGCGGCACCACCTTCTCCGGATATTGGAATGGCCCGATGTTGTTGGCGCCACGGCTGATCGTGACCGGCAGGCCATAGGTGATGTGGTACGCGTTGACCATGTGGTCGCCGCTGGCTTTGCTGGCCGCGTAGGGGCTGCGTGGGGAGAGACAATCGCTCTCCAGGCTGCGGTGGTCGCCGTGAATGTGGCCGTAGACCTCGTCGGTGCTGATCTGGTGGTAGCGCAGATTGCCCGCCTTGCGCGCCGCTTCGAGCAACACGTAAGTGCCGTAGACATCGGTCTGGATGAAGGCGTCCGGGTTCATGATGCTGCGGTCGACGTGCGTCTCAGCAGCGAAGTTCACAATTGTGTCGATCTTGTAGGCGCGCACCGCGCCATCCACCGCCGACGCGTCGCAGATGTCGCCGTGCACGAAGCGCAGTCGGCTGCCATGTCTGGCTTGAATATCCTGAAGATTTTCCAGCCGTCCGGCGTAGGTCAGCTTGTCATAAACGACGACAGTGTACATGGGATACCTGTCCAGCATATAGCGGACGAAATTGCAGCCGATGAAGCCGGCGCCTCCAGTGACTAGTAGATTTTGCATTTCACACTCCTCAAAAATGCTGTGGTCATTTGCGAACTATCAGGCGTCTTGCGGCATCAGGTCTCTGGTGGAAACCTGATTGGCGAAATAGTCAGGCGTCTGCATCCATGGCGGCGGGCAAGCCAAAGCGTCGTTGCCATGTGCGGCGTAGACGCCGTTTGCGTCCAGGTTGACGATAGGCGGGCAGCGGGAACTCGATGGACAGCGTGAGCGACGGCAAGCGATGGTTGCCCGGCGCACCCCACGGCTGGTCGTTGCTCGCCCCAACCAGACGCTGGTGCGCTATCCAACGTTCCTGCTCTTCGGCGGCGGCGCTGAGCGCCAGGAAATCGATGTCATGGCGCAGGCGCGCGTGGACGGCTTCCACAGTCGCCAGCATACGCCGCCAATGTGACGCCAGCGTTGCGGTGACCGTGTCACTGTGTTCTGCGCTGCCGCAATAGACAGCGAAGCGGGCGGCGTAGGCCTGGGTGGCTTGAAAGGTGGGCAGCAATGCATCGACATAAAAAACTACGTGTACAGTGGCGACACGCTCGGTCACGCGCGTCAAAAGGTTGACTTGCGCTGGCGTCAGGTCGAAATAGGGGCCAGGCTCAAAGGTGCGCCATTCGCCATATGCGCGTTGCAGGCGGCGCAGACGTTCCGCCACTTCGCTGACAAGCTGGGCCGCAGCGTGCGACTCTACGTCGATGCTGCCGGCCGGCAGGCGATACATGGGGGCGAGCAGGCGCGATTGCAGCACTGCGCCGATGGGGGTGATCGGTGCGCCGCTCTGCCAGGCGCACAGCGCCGCGGCCAGCGCCGGAATCGAGACCGCAGTTGTGGTCAGTGTTTGCACCGGATCGCCGCCCACCTTGCCTAGAGCAACCCGACGCGCGAGTGGTCGCCCAGCGTCATCTTGTACGCCTTGGGCTTGATCGGACTGTAGGTGATCTCCACGTCGCGGCCAATGATGCTGTCCTCGATGCGGCTGGGGATGCCGACGATGCGGCTGTGATCCAGCACGATGCTGTGTTCGATCTCGCTGTCCTCGATCAGGGTGTGGTGGAAGATGCTGGTGAAGGGGCCGACGTAGCTGTTGACGATGCGCGTATCCTCGCCAATGATCGCCGGGCCGCGAATCACACTGTTGATGATCTCGGCGCCGCGCTCGATGGTGACTAGATGGTCGATTTTGCTGTCGCGGTCAACATAACCCTCGACCTTGTGCTCAATCTCAGCGAGCACGCGGTTGTTGGCTTCCAGCATGTCGATGGGCTTGCCAGTGTCGATCCACCAGCCGCGATGGATGTAGGGATGCACAGCGTAGCCATTCTCGACCAGCCACTGGATCGCATCCGTGATCTCCAACTCGCCGCGCCAGCTCGGTTTGATGCTGTTGACGGCGGTGAAGACGTTGTGGTCGAACATGTAGATGCCGACCAGCGCCAGGTTGCTCGGTGGGTTGCGCGGCTTCTCGACCAGCCGCTTGATCTTGCCCTGTTCGTCCAACTCGGCAACACCGTAGTGCTGCGGCTGGTCAACTTCGGTCAACACCACCTGACTGTTCCACGCGCTGGAGGCGAACTGGCGGATCAGAGCACTGATGCCGCCCTGGATGACGTTGTCGCCCAGGAACATGACGAAGCGCTCATCGCCTAGAAAATCCTGGCTGATCTTGACCGCGTGCGCCAGCCCCAGCGGCGCCTCCTGTGGGATGTAGGTGATGTTGACGCCCCACCGCCGGCCGTGGCCGACAGCCTCGCGGATTTCGGCGCCAGTGTCGCCGATGACGATGCCAATGTCGTCGATGCCCGCTTCCTTGATCGCCTCGATGACGCGGAAGAGCACCGGTTTGTTGGCGACCGGCACCAATTGTTTGGCGCGGTTGAAGGTGATTGGATAGAGGCGTGTGCCTTTACCGCCGCTGAGAATGAGACCCTTCATTTGATAATTCCTTTGTTATTCAGCATTCAGCAACACTGCACCCAGCAGATTCGCCTGCACGCGCGTCAGAATTCCCTTTGCCCGTTGCGCCTGGTCTTTCCTGGTGTGGCCGCCATTGACCAGCAGCACGACGCCATCGACCTGGCTCGCCCACAGGGCGGCGTCGGTGACGTTCAACAGCGGCGGCGCATCGATGAGCACGTAGTCGGCCATGCCCGCCAGCTCCGTCAGCCGTTCGCCCAGGCGTTTGGTGCTAAGCAGCGCAACCGGGTTGCTGACTGTGGGGCCGCCAGGCAGCACCCGCAACCTGTCGATGGCGGTCTTTTGCAAGGGCGCCGGGCCGCCGACTTCCAGCCACTGCGCCAGCCCGCTTGTGTTGGCGACGCCGAACACTTCATGCTGGCGCGGTTGGCGCAGATCGCCATCGACCAGAATCACGCGGTCGCCAGCCTGCGTCATCACAACGGCCAGGTTGGCGACGGCTGCGGTTTTGTCGACGCTGCCATCCACGGCGGCCATCAAAATGGAACGCGCTGGCTTCTCCAGGCTCGAAAATTCCAGGCTGGTGCGCAGACTCTGGTAGGCTTCAGCAATTGCGCTCTGTGGCTCAGTCAGCGTAATCAAATTCATGGTCAGTTCCTTGAATTGTCCAGAGATTGAGAGATTGAGAGACTGGAGATTGGAGATTGGGGGTGGCTCTCTGACGATCTCTCAATCTCTAATCTCCTACTCTCCAATCTCTACTCTTCCGATCTCCACCTGATCTCGATCCCTCACCTTCAGACGTGCGCCGCTCTGCCAGTCGTACATGCCGACGATGACCGAGTATTCACCCGCTGGAAGCGCCGCTGGCGCCGGCACGGATAGTTGGTGCGCGCCGCGCCAGGTGGCGGGCCAGTTCGCTGCTGGCAGGCTGCTCACCGCGTCTGCGGGCGCGCCATCCCACTGCGCTACATTGACGCCGTTGGCATCCAGCATCTGCACAAAGACCGAGTAGTCAGTTGGCGGCGATGCGTCGGCGCGCCAGAATAGCGTAACTGGCAGCGCTGCACCACGCTGCGCCCTGGCAGGCAGTGTCGCCCCTTCCAGCCGCAGACCGCCCTCAAATGCTGCATCGAGTGGCTGTGACGGCGTTCCCACGACGGGCGCAACTGGCCGCCATGCCGCAGCATCCGCCGCAAGGGCAAAACCACCCAACCGCACCAGGCTGCCGGCTTCCAGGATTGGCAGCCGCGGCTCGACCTGGTGGATGGTCAGGCGCCTGCCCTCTTCCCAACCCGCTTCGCCAATGTTGACGCCCACACCCAACACGAAGGAGTCGGCGTCCAGCGTCCACGGCAGGGTCTGCACCAATACCGGCTTGCCTGGCGTCCACAACGTCGTAGGATACCACAGCGACGCCGTGGGTGGGTAAAAGCGGCTGTCGTGCAGCGTTTGCAATGTGCGGTCAAGGTAACTCACATGGACGCGCAGGTCTTCTTCGACTGTGCGCAGCGCTTCCCACACCAGCGTAACCACCAACTCGCCATAGCGATCCGTCCCGACGCGGTAGCCGCGCAGCGCCAGCACTGCTCCTGCTTCGTCGCCAAAGATCACCGTTGCTGGCGTAAACCCGTCGGCGCGCATCAGTTCGTCAGCAGGCGCCGCCCAGGCCGTGAAGAATTCCGGCGGCAGCGTCTTGTTCGTTGCGCCCCGCTGCAAGAGCAGATAGCCATCCAGCGCTGCGGCGATGCCAAAATCACCCGCCAGCAGTTCCTCGACGCTGCGCTTCAGGTCGTTCGGATGTTGCGGCCAGGCGGGGCCGGTGACATCGAGCAGCACGTAGTCGGCGTCGTCCACACGCGGAAAGATGTAGAGCGTGCGACGCCCGCTGACGTGCGGGTTGAGCCGATCCTGCGCCGAGACCGCGGCTTCGGGCGGAATCTGCGCGATCACGGCGGCGGCGCGGCGGTGATGATCGGTCACGCTCAGCGCCAGGTGATTGCCGCTGCCGGGCAGCACGCCCCACAGCCGCTGACCGATCAGTGCTCCGCCCAGCACGAGAAGAGCGGCGACCCAATGGAACGCGGATGACGCAGATTGGGCGGATGGGCGCGGATTCTGTTTGTCGTGTGATTCATAGACTGCGGATGACGCGGATTGGGCGGATTTGGGCGGATTCTGATCCGCGTTGATCCGCTCGATCCGCATCATCCGCGGTCTATTGATCTGTTCCTTCGCCCGCGCCACACCCATCACCGCCGCCAGCATCACGAAGGGCAGCACCGGTGCAGCGTAGATCAACGTCGTGACCTGGTGCATCGGCGCAAAGTCCGCCAGCAGGTTGATTGCCAGCGAAGGCAGCGCCGGCAGTAGCACCTCCGGCGCCAGCAGCGCGGTGAAGCCCACCGGCAGCAGCAGCTCGAAGAAATAGCGCCCAATGTTCGCCTTGCCCAGTTGCGCAAAGACCAGATCGGGACGCATCGCCAGGCTGACGAGCTTCTGCGTCGCCGTCTCGCCCAGATAAGCGTACCGTCCCCAGTGAATGTTGCCGCCCGCTGCGGCGTTCTGGATGCCGAGCACCGCCAGCAGCGACCAGCCTCCCGCCAGCACAAAGGTCGTCAACCCCAGCCGCGGTCTGTATAGCGCCAACCATGCATAGAGTCCCATCATAGCGACAAGCAGACCGATTTCCTCCTTGCAGCTTGCTGACAGGATCGCAAAAAGCACGAACCAGCCGGTGCGCCTGGCGACAAGAAAGTAGAAAGCCGCCATCAGAAAGGTCGGCGCCAGGGTGACGGGGTGAAATTCCAGCCAGTTCGCCGCCTGGATCGTTGGGTTGAGCAGAAACGCCAGCGCAAAGACCAGCCCTAGCCAGTCGCCCAGCCCGCGCCGCCGCGCCAGGGCGAAAAGCGGGATCGCGCCCAGCGCCACGACGACCGCCTGCAACACGAGCAGGAGTTCCGGCGCCGGGTAGAGGCGATAGAGCAGCGCGATCGGCAGCAAGATCGGCTCGACGTGGTAGCCGAGGCGGTTGGTCAGTTCGCTTTCCTGGTTGGTGAGGCGGAACCAGTCGCCGTGCGCTGTGTTCCAGATCGTCTGGTTGAGGTTGCCCATGTCGAGCGCGCGCGCCTCGAAGGCGTGATAGCGCAGCAGGGTGAGAGAGCTGAAGTAGACGGCGTACAGCAAAACCGCCAGCGCGAGCAGCGCCAGCGGCAGATAGTGGATGATGGAACGCGGATGACGCGGATTGGGCGGATTCACGCGGATTTGGTGGTTGCTACGTGCTTCGTTGCATAGCCAACACGACTATCAACACGACTACGCTGTCTTGGGAGCGCCAATGCGGCCGGGCTGCACGTCCGATTGGGCGATCTCGCGGCGACTGGGGCGCGGGATGGCGCCGAGCACGGGCAACCCCAGCGTGCGTTCGACGGCGGCGGCGGTGCGCAGCAGGTCGGCTTCCAGCCATGTCAACAGCAGCACAATGCCGATGCCGAGCAGCAAGCCGAGCACTGCACCCGCCACAGCGTTGAGCAGGGGCTTGGGCTGCACCTGGCTGTAACCGATGTCGCGGCTGCGTATCTTGACTTCGATGCGGTCGCTTTTGTCGAGTTGGGCGTAGTAGGCGGTGCGCTCTTCAAGGAACTCGTCAGCGAAGCCCAGCGCCGCCATCTTTGCGACTTCGCCGTCGGCGTTGCGCACCTGAATCTTGATCGTGAAGGTGCTTGAATCTGGCTCGATCTGAGTGTTGGCGAGCAGGTCGTAGGGGTTCATGTCGAGCTGCTGGCGAGCGATCACGCGCGCGGCGATTTCGGGCGTCTTGAGGTTGGCGGTGAAATTGCGCATCAAATCCTTGGCGGTGTTGCCCAGACCCCAATCTGGCCGCGCCGGCACGGTGCTCACCTCGACAACCGCCTGATAGAGTTCCTTTTGCACGTAACTGACGCCAAACGCGGCGGCTGCGCCCAACACGACTGCCAGCGCCACGATCCAGCCACGTTTGCGAATGATTCGCCAGTATTCTTGTAAAGTCATCTTCTCACCTCGAACTGCTCCGATTCCGCGGAATGGCGCCGATCACCCGGAAGCCCACCGCTTCCAGATCGTGCTCGGTGCGCACTTTGTCGTCCAGATAGTGCAGCAAAAAGACCAACCCGACGCCGACGAAAAAGGCGAGCAGGATGCGCAGCGGCAGCTCGATCTGCTCGCGCACGCCAGCGCCGACAGCGCTTACCGTCGGTCCGTCGATCAACGTGACGCCGGCATTTTCCGTTCCAAGCTGCTGAAAGTAGAAGGGCGTGTTTTGCGTCAACTCCTCGGCAGCGGCGCGGGCGATTGCCTCAAGTTGCGCAGCGTCGCCCCACGTGAAGCTGAGCGTGATGATGCGATGCAGCTTGCCGGTGGCCGCGCTCCCCTGGATCACGCCGGCCGGGATGCTGACATTCTGCTCACCCAGCCGTTGGCTGACTTGCCCGGCGAACAACTGGCTGCGCACCACCTCGGTGAAGTCGTCGACCAGGTATTCGCTCGTCAGCCAGGCGTAATAGCGCGGGTCGTAGGCAGCGACGTCCTGGTCGGCGGCAGGCAGCACGCCGACCAGCATCCGCATCGAAGCGTTGTAGATCGGCGGCTTTGGCTGCCACGGCTGCATCTGGAGCAGGCTCAACAGCCCGACCAACGCTGCCAGCGTCACCGGCAACCACCAGCGCCGGCGCAGAATCGTCCAATACTCACGCAGTTCCATAGGGTGAGAAGTCTACCTGCTGTGGGCGCTGCAAACAAATCCGCCCCTCCGGCAACTGGGGCGATTACACGTTGCAAAGACGCCCAGGAATTTCAGTTCTTCCGGAATTCATGTGGTTGACACGGTAAAGAGCGCGAGTGCGACGTGTGAGGCTCTCTGCGTGGTGACGGGTGGGTGTCTGCAAGCATTGCCGGAGCGAAAGCCACCTGTGTATCCCGTTTGTCGGCTATACTGTGACTCCAGTCTGGCGGGTTTTGATGACAGGCTCCAGACAACGCTTGTGCATATTTGGGCGATTCGCTGATCAGCTGATCAATCGGTCATTTG
>Ga0272446_1001325_pt1 | contig 36148 bp, 27 predicted proteins | sample YNPCB0061_FD_194587 | JGI IMG/M metagenome (GOLD analysis project Ga0272446, IMG submission 194587) | Hot spring microbial mat communities from Yellowstone National Park, WY, United States - YNP-CB-006-1 | ecosystem: Environmental > Aquatic > Thermal springs > Hot (42-90C) > Sediment | place...
CGGACGATCCCTTCGCGCACGATGTCGGGCACCCAGGTCCAGACGCCGTAGCAGATGACGACATCCACCTCGGGCAGGAGGCGCGCGCAGGCGTCCTCGTCGAGTTCGGCGAGGTCGGCCTCGATGAAGCGGGCATTGGCGAGGCCGGCGAGGGCCGCGAGGTCCTGGGCCTCGGCGATGTGCGCGGGCTGCAGGTCGAGCCCGATGACCTGCCAGTCCGGATTGGCCGCGGCGAGGAGGGCGGCGGTGACGCCGCGGCCGCAACCGATGTCGAGCACGGTCAGCCGTTCCGGATCGCGCGGGTTCCAGAGCGTGTCCGCCGTGGCCAGCGCGAAGCGCAGCCGCGACGGCGCGGCCTCGGGCTGGAAGGCGGAGACGTAGCGGACATCGGCCGCGCCGTAGCGGGATCTGGCGTCGCTCATGCCGAAGCGCCTCGCGGGCGAGAGGTGGGGCGGGGCGTCACACGACCTCCCGCGGCTCGAACAGGGCATCGCGCGCATCCGCCCGGCGCGGCCGGGACACCCCCGTCCAGGAGGTCCAGCCGAGCCGCGCCCCGCCGGCGAGGCCGGCCGCGGGCACGTCCGCGGCGCGCAGCACGAGGTTCACCGCGAAGGAGGTGTCGGGCCCGACGAACAGCCGGGCGAGCTGCGTGACGCGGAGCCAGGCCGGCGTTCCGGGCAGCAGCGCCTCGAAGGCGGCGCGATCGAGCGGGCCGAAGCGGATGATCAGCCGCGCCTGCGGGTCCCAGACCTGCGCGCCGGCCACGGCCGAGACGCCGAGCACGGCGTGCTGCGGCGACCCGCGTCCGCGCGGCAGGCGGGTCTGCTCGGAGCCGGGGAGGCGGATGAAGCCGCCGGCGAACTCCTCGATCTCGACCCGGCGGCCGGTCTCGGCCTCGAGCATGGCGCGCAGGCGTTCGGCGCTGCGGCTGCGCGCGGCGAGATTGCCGGCGTGGTAGAGCAGCGTCTCCTTGGGCAGCGGCATGCGGCCGTCGAGATGCGGCGTGGCCATGCCGATGGCGGCGGAGAGGACGCGCCCGGTCGGCTCGGGGTTGCGCGTCGGGCGGTACTTGGCCCCGGCCTTGACGTAGAGCCCCGTGGTGCGGCGGCCGAGCATGTCGAGGAAGGCGTGCAGCGCGAGCGAGCGCTTGCGCTGCTCCGCCGCGACCATCGCCGAATGGTGGCGCGGCAGCACGCCGCCCGCACCGGTCAGGCCGAAGGTTGCGAGCGTGAGTTCGCCCTCCTGCGGTTTCGCGGCCAGCACCGCACCGCCCGGCAGGGCAAGGCGCGTTGCGGTGCGCAGGCGGAGTTCCTCCGGCTCCCCCGCCGGCAGGCCGGCGGCGGAGAGCGCGATCATCGCCGCCTGGTCGAGGTCGAAGCGCGTCGGCTCCCGCCGCAGCAGATCGAGCGGGGCGACGGGGGCGAGCAGCGGCGCGGGCGGCGGCTCGCGCGGCGCCGGCGCGGCGGCGACGGCCAGCGCGGCGAGCGCGGGCGCCGCCTCGGGCGGCGTCTCCTCCGGCCCCGGGGCTCGGGTGTCCGGGCCGGGGCCGCTCACAGCAGGGTCCGCGTGCCGCTGCGCGGGGCGAAGCGGGCGACGAGGCCCGGCCGGCCGCGCAGCGCGACGAGGGTGCGGGAGAAGGCGTTCACCGAGACCTGCAGGGCCAGGAAGCGCTCCAGGACCTGCGCCATCGGATAGAGCCCGGCTGCCTGCCACGCGCCGGCATCGAAGGTGAGCGTGACATCGAGGCCGCGCACGAAGGCCCCGGCCCGCCCGCCCGGCAGGCGCGCCACGCCGGGCTTGGCCTCCACCGCGACGAGCGCGGCGAGCGCAGCGCGCGTTTCGGCCGTGTCGCGCAGGTCGTGCAGGCGCAGGATCTCGCGCAGCGCCGCCGCCCCACCTTCCCCGCCGGTGACCGAGAGGTGGTTCAGCGCGAGATGCGAGACGAGCCGCCAGGCGCCGCGGTCGTTCAGGCGCGGCCGCAGCGTCGGCGTCGGCGGCGAGATGCAGTCCACCATCGCCACCGCCGCTCCGCCCTGCGCCACGCGCAGCCGCGGCTGGCCGGCGCCGAAGGGCAGCAGCGCGGGCAGGTCGCGGTTGCAGCACAGCGCCTCGACCGTCAGCACGCCCTCGGCCGGCTGGGCCGGGTCGAAGGCCCCGTCGCGGAGTTCGATCCAGGTCTGGGTGCCGCTCAGCGGCGGGCTCGCGCCGCGGCGGAAGGTCACGTAGTTGACCTCGGCCGCCTGCGCCTCGTCGTTCTCGGCACGGCCGAGGCGGTAGAAGGGCAGCACGGCGCGGCGGCGCCCGTCGGGCCGGCTCTCGCGCACGCTCTCGACCGCGTAGATCTCGAGCGCGCCGGGGCGGCGGGCGTCGGGGACCACCATCCATTCGGACTGCGTGCCGTCGAGGGCGATCGGCTCGCAGCGCTGGGCAAAGAGGTTGACCGCCGGGGTGCAGCCGAGCGCCACGTTCTCCACCCCGACCATGCGCTCGAGCTCGGGCATGGCGCGCGAGAGGTAGATGAAGACGTCGAGGCGATCGCTCTCCTGCACGAGGCTGCGCGCCTCGAGACCGCTGAGGTCGAGGTAGAGGAACTTCTCGGGGAAGGCGAACCATTCGGTCAGCAGCCGGTAGCCGGCGAAGGAGCGTTTCGGCCAGGGCAGCGCCGCCTCCTCGGGCGCGAAGCCCGCGGGCTCGAGGCATTCGGGGCCGAGCAGCGTCGGCCGCGGATCGGCCGGGCTGTCGGCCAGCGCGATGCCGAGGGTCGAGGTGCAGAGGAGTTCCTGCAGCAGCGCCGCCTGCGCGCCGACGCCGCGCAGATGCAGCCTGAGCCGGTCGAGGCCGAGCCTCGCGAAGGTGAGCTCCGGCGTCGTGGTGCGCAGCGTGATGCGCAGCACCGCCATCGCCCCCTGCACGCGCGGATTGGCCGGCGCCGCGATGGGCAGGCCGGAGAGGCGGAAGGCCTCGACCGCCAGCGGCCAGACCGTGACGTCGTGGCAGGTGGTGAAGCGCACCGGCTCGCCGCGCACCGGCTCGGTCTCGACCATCAGGCCGCGGGGCACGCGCACCGGGCCCTGCGCGTCGGGCGACGGCGCGATCCTGAGCGTGGTCATGGACGGCACCGGCGAGAGGAGCTGCGGCGCCAGCATCTCGAGCAGCGTCTCGCTGAACTCGGGCAGCTCGTCATCGAGGCGCTGCTGCACGCGCGCGGCGATGAAGGCGACACCTTCGAGCAGGCGCTCGACATAGGGGTCGTCCACCGCCTCGGGCGTGATGCGCAGGCGCGCGGCGACCTTCGGGTAGGCCTCCGCGAACTCGCCCGCCAGCCGGCGGATCGCGCGCAGTTCGCGGTTGTAGTAGGGGAGGAGGGATTCGGACACCGCTCAGTCCTCCCGCACCGCGACGTCGAGGGTGGTCGGGCGGACCACCGTCTCGAAGGAGATGTGCTCGGGTACCGGATCGGTGCGCAGCACCGCCTCGATGCGCAGGCGCAGCACGCGGTCGATGGCCTCGCTCTCCTCCTTGCGGAGCTGCACCTTCACTCCCGCGAGGCGCGGCTCGAAGCGGGTGATGGTGGCCTGGATCTCGCGCGAGAGGGCGGCCCGGCGCTCCTCCTCGGTGAAGGAGCCGGCGGTGGGGTCGGGCACGCCGTAGCCGATGGGAGAGACGGCCAGTTCCGCGAGCCCCGGCGGCGGCGGCAGGCGGCGGCGGCGCGCATTGAGCAGCGCCTCGAGGTCCCGCCGCACGGCGAGGCGGAGCCGATCCACCGCCAGCGCCTGCGACAACGGCGGGTCGCGCGGACTGTCGGGGTCCGCATCCAGCAGCCGGTCGAGCAGCGGCAGCCGGATGCGCGGGCTCGATCGGGTATCGCTCATCTCTCCTGCCCGGGGCGCGGCGGCGCGCGGCCTCAGTCGAAGGTCAGATCGGCAAGTCCGGTGACCGCGCGCGCCTCCTCGCCGACCAGGAACTCCCGAAGGCCGAGCCCGCGCACGAGCCCGGCGTCGTCGCGCCATTCCGTGCCGCGGCCGAGGCGGAGCGGGTTCGGCATGTCCTTCGCGGTCCAGGCGTAGATCGCCGGGACATAGACCACGCCCTCCTGCCCGTCCTTGAGCTCGATCGCGCAGCGCCGCCAGTAGAGGTCGCGCGGACGCTTCGGCTCCTCGAAGGAGAGGGCGCGCAGCCGCTCGGTCGGCACCCACATGTACTCGCCCGAGACGGTGTGCACCTCGATCATGGCGGCGAAGATGTCGTCCGCATCGCGCATGTCGTCGAAGGCCGCCTCCCCGATGCGGCCGGGCACGCGCGGGCGGAGGGATTCCACCTCGGCCGCGGCGGCGGCCGCACCGGGCGCGTCGCCGGCGCGCAGCAGGGTGATGGCGCGCGCGGCGGCCTTCTGCGCCGGCGTCGGATCCTCGCCCTGGAACTTCGGCACCCGCCCCTCGAACAGCACCTGGCGGCGCGCGACCTCGGCGCGCAGCAGCTGGCGGAACTCCATCACGGCGGGCGAGGGCGTGTCCTCGATCACCGCATCGAGGGCGCGGTCGGCGCGCTCGAACTCGCCTGCGAAGAGCAGCATCTCGGCGAGCAGCCAGCGCGGCCCGCCCTCCCGCGGGGCGGCCTTGACCGCCGCCGTCGCGGCCGCGACCGCGCCTTCGATGTCGCCCGCCCGGAACGCTTCGCCTGCCGTCGTCATGCCGCCTGCCTCGCCGCCTGGAGATCCGTCACGAGGCGGAAGGCCGCCCCCACCTCATCCAACTGGTAGTGCGGCTGCAACTGGATGATGCAGCCATAGACGCCCGGCTGGCCGGGCTTCTCCCGAACCTCCACCCGGGCGTCGCGCAAGGGGTAGCGCGCGGCATTCTCCCCCCCCCCGGCCGAGATGTTGGTGAAGCCGAGCAGCCAGCGCTGCAGCCGCCGCTCGATCTCCTCGGCGGTGAGGAAGGAGCCGACCATGTCGCGCCCCATCAGCTTGATGCAGTGGGCGAAGCGGCTGACGCAGAGCATGGCGTTGAACTGCGCCGACAGGCGCTGGTTGGCGTTCGCGGCGAGGGCCGTCTCGCCCTGCATGCGGGGCGGGCGATGGATCGAGGGGGTGGCGGCGAAGGAGGCCTCGGGCAGCAGCTCGAGCCCGATGAAGGGGATGAAGCCGGCCTCCACCGCCTGGCGTTCCTGCTCGTCGGTCAGCGCGACCTCGACCGGCGGGCGCAGCGTGCCGCCGCGGGGATCGCCGGACAGGCGCTCGGCGGGCAGGTTCTCGATCACGCCGCCCGAGGCCTCGCGCGAGATCGCCGCCCCGCGCACATCGGCCGGCCAGGCGGAGCGGGCGAAGGCGCGCACCGCGGCCGCGGCCAGCGCATAGGCGGGGTTCATCCACACCCGGTCCTCGGCGCCCGGCGCGTGCTCGCGGTAGCGGAAGCCGTCGGCGCGCGTCGCGTCGTCGGACCAGGGGGCGCGGCCGAGGACGCGGGGCAGCAGCACGGCGAGGAAGCGGCTGTCCTCCCGCCCCTGCAGGGCGCGCCAGCGGGCGCGATCCGCGTTGCGCAGCACATCCGTGAGGTCGGAGGCGGCGTGGACGTCGCTCCAGCTGTCGAAGCCGAACAGCGCCGGATGCGCCGCGATCGCGGCCGGGGCGAAGGCGGCCGCGGCGACGCCCGCGAGCCCGTCGAGCCCCGCCACGTCGTCGGTCGGGCTGCCCGGACCCGGGGCGTGGCGCACCTCGTAATCGGCGACCAGCATGCCGAAGGGCTCCCCGCCCGGCGTGCCGAACTCCCCTTCATAGACGAGCCTGAACAGGGCCGACTGGTCGAACTCGAGCGCGCGCTCGAAGTCGCGGCAGATCTCGGCCCAGCGGGCGGTCAGCACGCGCGTCTTGATCCGCGCGCCGAAGGGGACGCGATCCACGAGCCAGGCGAGGGCGCGCCAGCTGCCTTCCAGGCGGCGCAGCCGCTCATGGTGCAGGATGGCGTCGAGCTGGGCGCCGATCAGGCGATCGAGGGCGGCGATGTCGCGGTCCACGGCCTCCTCGAGCCGCGCCATCGCCTCGTCGCGGCCGGCCGGAGAACCGTCATGGGCGAGGATCGCCTCGAGCCGCCCGCCGAACCAGGCGCGCAGCGCCGCGGCGGCGGAGCTCTCGGCGAGGAAGGCGGCGAGGCCCACGGCCCCTTCCCCGCCCGCGCCACGGCCGAGGAACCTCCCCGCCAGGACCCAGGCGCGCAGCGGCACGGGCGGGTCGGTGTCGGGCGGCCGTGGCGCCACGCCGCTCACCTTGCCGCCCGCCGCCGCGTCAGGCCTTCTGCGGAATGCGCGCGACCATGCGCATGGAGGTGGTCAGTTCCTCCATCTGCAGCCACGGGCGCAGATAGGCGATGGCGTTGTAGACGCCGGGCTTGCCCGGCACCTCCTTCACCTCGACCTTCGCCTCGCGCAGCGGGTAGCGAGCCTTCGTCTCCTGGCCGGCCGATTCGTTGGCGTTGACGTAGTTGCGGATCCAGCGATTGAGCCATGCCTCGACGTCGGTCGCCTCCATGAAGGAGCCGATCTTGTCCCGCGCCATCACCTTGAGGAAATGCGCGAAACGGCTGGTCGCCATGATGTAGGGAAGGCGCGCCGAGATCGCGGCGTTCGCCGTCGCCTCGGGGCGGTCGTACTTCTTGGGCTTCTGCACCGTCTGCGCGCCGAAGAAGACCGAGTAGTCGGTGTTCTTGTAGTGGCAGAGCGGCAGGAAGCCGAGGGCGGAGAGCTCGGCCTCGCGCCGGTCGGTGATGCCGATCTCGGTCGGGCACTTGGTGTCGGTATCGCCGTCGTCGGAGGTGAAGACATGGGTCGGCAGGTTGGAGACCTTGCCCCCGCCCTCGGCGCCGCGGATGGCGACGCAGAAGCCGTACTGGGCGAAGGCGTCGGTCAGGCGCGCGCCCATCACATAGGCGGCGTTCATCCAGCAGTAGTGCTCGTGCTCCATCGCCTTCGGCTTGCCGTCCGGGCCGTAGGGCGCCTCCTCATAGGCGAACTCCTCGACCGGCACCGTCGCCGCGCCATAGGGCAGGCGCGCGATGGTGCGCGGCATCACGAGGGCGAGGAAGCGGCTGTCCTCGGTCTCCCGCAGCGCGCGCCACTTGGTGTATTCGGCGGTCTCGAAGATCTTGGCGAGATCGCGCGGCTTCGACAGTTCGCGGAAGTCGTTCATGCCGAACATCTGGGCCGAGGCGGCCGAGATGAAGGGCGCGAAGGAGGCCGCCGCGACCGAGGACATCAGGCGCAGCGTCTCGACGTCGTCGGGGTGGTTGGTCCACTCGTAGTCGCCGATCAGCGCGGCATAGGGCTCGCCGCCCGGGGTGCCGAACTCGTTCTCGTAGATCTTCTTGAAGATCTGGCTCTGGTCGAACTCGACCGAGCGCTGCAGGTCGCGGGCGAGCTCGCGCTTGCTGATCTGCAGCATGCGGAGCTTGAGCGAGGTCCCGGTCTCGGAGTTCATGACCAGGTAGTGCAGCCCGCGCCACGAGCCTTCGAGCTTGCTGAAGCGCTCGTGGTGCATGATCTGGTTGAGCTGCTCGCTGACCTTCTGGTCGATCGCGGCGATGGCGCGGTCGAAGGTCTGCTGCAGGTTGCGGCTGAAGGTGACGGTGCCCTTCAGCGCCTCCTCGGTCAGCGCCTTGATGAGGTCCTGGGCGCGGTCGCGCTCGGTCTGCTTGGTCGCGCCGATGACCTGGTCGAGCAGGCCGATCCCGGCCTCGGCCTCGGTGGTCGTCGCGCCGGCGCCGGCCGGCTGGGACTGGGTGCCGCTCATGCGTCAGCCCTCCTTCCTGTCGAGACCGAGCTCGGCGGAGAGCTTGTCGAGCTTCTCCTTGTCCTGCAGGACCTGCTCGAGCAGCTGCTCGAGCTCGTCCGAGCGGTCCACCTTGGACATCAGGTCGCGCAGCTTGGCCCGCGTCTCGAGCAGCGCCTTCAGTGCCGGCACCTGCTCGGCCACGCGGGCGGGCTCGAAATCCTCGATCGAGCGGAACTTGAGGTTCACGGCCATCTCGCTGCCATCGCCCGCCAAAGTATTCTTCACGCGGATGTTGAGGCCGGGCTGGATGCGGGCCATGACGTCGTTGAAGTTGTCGCGGTCGATCTGGACGAACTTGCGCTCCGCGAGCGGCTTCAGCGGCTCGGCGGGATCGCCCGCGAAGTCGCCCATGATCCCCATGACGAAGGGCAGCTCGCGCTCGATCTGCGCGCCCTCCGTCTCCACCTCATAGGTGATGTGGACGCGCGGCTTGCGGACCCGCGCGAGCTTGTCGTGCACGCTGCTCATGAGGCTTCCTCCTGCGGGCGAGGTCCGAGGCCCAAGGGTTTCCCGTCGCCGGAAGATTACGCACCCAGCCCGATCCGGGTCAACGCATCCGGATCACACCTCCCGGCCCGCTCACTGCTCCTCCGGCACGTGAATGCCGAGCGCGGTCAGGAGCTGGCGGCGGGCCGCCGCATCCGGCAGCACCTCGGCGAGCAGGTCCACGAGCGGCATGCGCGCGCGGCGGACCGCGTCCTGGAGCGTGAAGGCGAGCGGCGAGTGCGGCTCGGTCCGGCGGAAGAACTCGGCGATCTCCTCGAGCTGGCGGATCGCGTCCTCGCGCGAGCGCAAGGGGCGCGGGCCGGAGGCGGCGGCCGGCGCGGCCGGCGCCGGCGTCGCGGCGACCCCGCCCGTCTCCGCCCCGGCCCCGGCCTCCTCGGCGGCGGCTTCGGCGGGGGCGCCGGCGACGCGGGCGCTGACCTCGATGATCGCCTGCAGCGCGTCCATGACGCGGCGGGTCGAGGGCGCATCGGCGCCCAGGCGGGCCGTCAGCGCCGCATCGAGCGCCGTCCAGGCGGCCAGCGCCTTGCGCGCCGCCGCCCCGGCCGCGCGCAGGCTCGCGAGGTCGGCCCGCGCCTCGTTCTGCAGCGCGTCGAAGTCCGGGATGCCGGCCTGCAGGCGGGCGGCGCGCCGATCGGGGTCCGAGATCGCCGCCGTCTCCTCGGCGCGCTGCCAGGTGAAGAGGTCACACGCCGTGCCATCCGGGCGCTGGAAGAGGGGGAAGCGGCGGATCGGGCCCATCACCGTCCCGTCCGCGCCTTCGCCCGAGAGCCCGCCGATCGGCGCCGCGCGCCCCTCGATCCCGTCCTCGTCGTCGAGGCGGGGGAAGCCGTGCTCCCAGAAGCGCTCGCACAGGCCGGCGATGAGCTCGGCGGCATCGGCGAGGCCGGCGAGGCCGTCCACCCGCACCAGCGCCTCGGCCATCCAGGCGGCGATCTCGAAATCCTTGCTCCGAGTCGAGAGCGCCTCGATGCCGAGTTTCTTCACCTCCCGCCAGGCGGTCGCGACCAGGGCCGGGTTGGCCTCCGGATCGCCGCCCTCGATCGCGCGCTCCCCGGTCCGCGCGTCGTTGCGCTGGGTGCGGATGCGCTGATAGAGAGAGTTCAGCGAATAGTCGGGGCGGAGGTCCTCTCCGGCCCCCTCCCCCGCCGGCAGCGGCGCGAGCAGCGCCGCGAGATCGAGCACGCCTTCACCCATCGCGACCCCCCGTGTGACGCCGCTTACATCGCGCGGCACGCGCCGCCCACGCCAGACTAGCACACTGGACTCGGTCCGCACGCCCCCTTACCGTTCCCCCTGCGGATCGGGAAGGCCCGTTCCGCGACCCAGGGGGCTTGAGCGGGGCAGTCCGGCATGGTGGCGATCGACCTGAAATCCCTCGTCGGGCGGATGAACGCGCTCACGCGCCGCCAGCTCGAGGCCGCCGCCGGGCTGACGCTCTCGCGCACCCACTACAATGTCGAGGTGGAGCACGTCCTGCTCAAGCTCGTCGAGACCACCGGGTCGGACGTCGCCGCCGTGCTGCGCAAGGGCGGGGTGGATGCGGGGCGAGTCGCGAACGAACTGACGCGGGCCCTCGACCGCTTCAGGACCGGCAATGCGCGCGCGCCCTCCCTCTCGCCCGACATCGTCACCTGGCTGCGCGAGGCGTGGCTGCTGACGAGCCTCGAGGCCGGCGGCAGCCGGATCCGCTCGGGCCATCTGCTCGCCGTGCTGCTGAATGACGAGACGCTCGGCCGCACGGTCAAGGAAAGCGCGCCCTCGCTGCTCGCCCTGCCGGCCGATGCGGTGCGGCGCAACCTCGGCGAGATGGCCGAGGGCAGCGAGGAAGCGGCGGAGGCCGCGAGCGAACCCGCCGCCGGCGGCGCGCCCGGCGCGGCGCCGGCAGGCGAGGCGCCGCGCACGGGCGGGCCGCTCGAGCAGTTCTGCACCGAACTCGTCGCTCAGGCCAAGGCGGGCAAGATCGACCCGATCCTCGGCCGCGACGCCGAGATCCGGCAGATGGTGGATATCCTGACCCGCCGCCGGCAGAACAACCCGATCCTCACCGGCGAGGCCGGCGTGGGCAAGACGGCGGTGGTCGAGGGGCTGGCGCTGCGCATCGCCGCGGGCGACGTGCCGGATGCGCTCAAGGGCGTGAAGCTCTATTCGCTCGACATGGGCCTGCTGCAGGCGGGCGCCGGCGTGAAGGGCGAGTTCGAGAACCGGCTCAAGGGCGTGATCGACGCGGTCAAGGCCTCGCCGACGCCGGTCATCATGTTCATCGACGAGGCGCATACGCTGATCGGCGCCGGCGGCCAGGCCGGGCAGAACGACGCGGCGAACCTGCTGAAGCCGGCGCTGGCGCGCGGGGAGATGCGCTGCATCGCCGCCACCACCTGGGCCGAGTACAAGAAGTACTTCGAGAAGGACGCGGCGCTGACCCGCCGCTTCCAGGTGGTCAAGGTCGAGGAGCCATCGGAGGCGCTCGCTTGCGCCATGCTGCGCGGGCTCGTCGGCACGCTCGAGAAGCACCACGGCGTGCGCATCCTCGATGAGGCGATCACCCAGGCGGTCAAGCTCTCGGCCCGCTACATCCCGGCGCGCCAGCTGCCCGACAAGGCGGTGAGCCTGCTCGATACCGCCTGCGCGCGCGTCGGCATGTCCCAGGCCGCGATCCCCGCCCCCGTCGAGGACCGCCAGCGGCGGCTGTCGCTGATCGACACCGAGCTCGCGGCCATCCGGCGCGAGGAGGCGACCGGCGCCGACCACGCGGCGCGGCGCGGCGCGCTCGAGCAGGAGCACGCCAAGGTCTCGGCCGAGCTAGAGGAGGTGCTCAACCGCTGGGAGGAGGAGAAGGCGCTGGTCGCGAAGATGCGCGACCTCCGCCATCGCATCGAGACGGCGGCCGTGCCGATGCCCGCCCCCGAAGGCCCGCCCGCCGAGCCGGTGGACACCGAGGCGCTGAGGACGGAGCTCGCGGAGGCGACGGCGGCGCTGCACCGGCTGCAGGGCGAGGAGCCGTTGGTCTTCCCCGTGGTGGACGGGCAGGCGGTGGCCGATGTGGTCGCGACCTGGACCGGCATCCCCGTCGGGCGGATGGTCTCGGACGAGATCCAGACCGTGCTCAACCTCAAGGAACGGCTGATGGAGCGCGTCGTCGGCCAGGACCACGCGCTGGAGGCGATCGCGCAGGCGATCCGCACCTCCCGCGCCGGTCTGACCGATCCGCGCAAGCCGATCGGCGTGTTCCTGATGGCCGGCACCTCCGGCGTGGGCAAGACCGAGACGGCGCTCGCGGTCGCCGACCTGCTCTATGGCGGCGAGCAGAACATGACCGTGATCAACATGAGCGAGTTCAAGGAGGAGCATAAGGTCTCGCTCCTCATGGGCTCGCCGCCCGGCTATGTCGGCTATGGCGAGGGCGGCGTGCTGACCGAGGCGGTGCGCCGCCGCCCCTACAGCGTCATCCTGCTCGACGAGATGGAGAAGGCCCATCCGGGCGTGCAGGACATCTTCTTCCAGGTCTTCGACAAGGGGCAGATGAAGGACGGCGAGGGGCGGGACATCGACTTCCGCAACACCGTCATCATCATGACCTCGAACGCCGGGACGGAGACGATCGACAAGCTCTGCGCCGACCCCGAGACCGCGCCCGAGCCCGACGCGCTGCGCGAGGCGCTGATGCCGGACCTGCTCAAGGTGTTCAAGCCGGCCTTCCTCGGGCGGACGAACGTGGTGATCTATTATCCGCTGCCGCCCGAGATCCTGAAGAGGATCGCCGGTCTCAAGCTGCGCAGCATCGGCCGGCGGCTGAAGGAGGCCTACGGGGTGCCGCTGCAGGTGGACGACGCGGTGATCGACGCGATCGTCGAACGCTGCAAGGAAGTCTCCTCGGGCGCGCGCAACATCGACAACATCCTCAGCCGCACCGTGCTGCCGGAACTGTCGGGGCGCATCCTCGCGCAACTCGCGGAAGGCCGTGAAATCCTTCAGGTCAGGGTGGGCCTGCACGACGACGGCGCGTTCCGCTACGACGTCGCCTGAGGTATAGGAACGACACTTGGCGATGGCGCAGGGCCATCGCCCGCGGGGCAGGACGAGAGAGGAAGAACGACGATGCCGATTCTGATGAAATACGAGGGCATTCCCGGCGAGAGCAAGATCCAGGGCTACCAGAAGTACATCGAGGTCGACTCATTCGACTTCGGCCTCGGCCGCCGCATCACCGCCGGCACCCAATCCACCCGCGAGGGCGGCACGGTCAGCCTCAGCGAGATCGTGGTGACGAAGCGGACCGACAACACGACGATCAAGTTCTTCGAGCAGGCCTGCGTCGGCAAGATGGACAAGAAGGTGGAGATCGCCTTCGTCCGCACCGGCGACAAGAGCAACGAGTACTTCCTGAAATTCGAGCTGGATGCGACGACTGTCGCCGGCCTCTCCTTCAAGTCCGCCGGCGGCGCCGATGCACGCCCGACCGAGACCATCCACCTGAACTTCAACAAGATGACCATCCACTACAATCCGGTTGGCGACAACCTGACCGGTTCGCCGAGCAACGCGAGCTGGAACATCGGCGAGTCCAAGTTCGCGTGACGCGGCGCCGGCGCCCGCACGCCGCATCTCCGACTGCCCGGCCGCCCGGAGCGATCCGGGCGGCCTCTCCCTGATCATCCGCCACCGGGAAGACCCGCCCGATGTCCGCCAGCGGTTCGGCCAGCGCGATCTACATGTGCTTCGGCAGCGTCGCCGGAGAGGCTCAGGCCCCGGGCCAGATCAGCAAGGCGCCCGCGAGCGGCGGCTGGATGTCGCTCGAGAGCTGCAGCTTCCAGGGCAGCATGAACTTCGGGCAGCGCGCCGCCGAGCAGATCAAGGGTGGCGGCGACATCTCCGACGTCAGGGTCACCAAGGTGACCGACGCCTCCTCCCCCGGGCTGCTGCGGCTCGCCCTTCTCGGCGACTTCAGCCACGCCGCCGTCATCGTCTTCCTGCGCACGGGCGGCGGCGCGCAGGAGGAGTTCCTGCGCCTCGAACTGCGCGACTGCGGCATCACCTCCTGCCAGATCGACAGCCTGGACGGCGAGCGCAGCATCGAGACCTACACGATCCGCTTCGCCACGCTCGACATCAACTCCTTCCTCTTCGACACGCGCGGGCAGCGTTCGAAGATCAGCCAGTCGATCTTCAACCAGGCCTGAGCCGCCGCAACCGGGGAGGCGCATGCATGGCCATCCTGATGCACCTTCCGGGCGTGCCCGGCGAGAGCGAAACCGCCGGCTACGCCGGATGGCACGCCCTGACCGGCTTCGCCTGGGGCGCGTCGCGCAGCGCGCGGTCGCAGGCGGCGCGCAGCCTGCGCGGCACCGCCCAGGTCTGGACGCCGCAGCTGCGCAACATCGTCGTCCGGCGCAAGGCGAACGGGCAGACGGCGGCGCTGTGGCGCCAGATGCTCAGCGCGAACCCCATCCCGCTCGTGAAGTTCGAATGGGTGCGCACCGGCGCGGCCGGGCCCGTGCCCTATTTCACGGTCGAGATCACGACCGCGCGCATCGTCTCCCTGAACGACAGTTCCGAGGGATCGCACCCGATCGAGCAGATCGAGTTCCACTACCAGACGATCACGCTCGGCACGCGCAATGTGGGCAACCAGCTCGCCGGGGCGCAGGATCTCGTCACCTACAGCATCCCGGTCCACGCCGGGGGATGATCCGCCCGTCCGCGCGCGGCGGCTGCCGCGCCGGGCCGCGCGCGGGGGATGGCGCTCAGGCGCCGCACTCCACGGCGATCGCGCTGACATTGTCGCGCGCGCCGCGGCCGACCGCCTCGGCGACGATCGCCGCCGCATCCGCCCCGGCGGCCAGCATGGCGGCGATCTCCGGCTCGCTCATGGTCTTGAACAGCCCGTCGGTGCAGAGGAGGAAGCGGTCCCCGGGCGCGATGCGGCCGGAGACCTTGTCGAGTTCGAGCACGGCCCCGGCGCCCACCGCGCGGGTGATGACATTGGCCTGCGGGTGGCTTTCGGCGTCCTCCTCGCGCAGCGAGCCCTGGTCGACCAGCTCCTGCACCAGGCTGTGGTCGCGCGTGATGCGGCTGAGCGCCCCGCCGCGCAGCAGGTAGCCGCGCGAATCCCCCGCCCACAGCATGGCGAAATGCTCCCCGCGGGCGAGCATGACGACGACGGTGGAAGCGAGGATCCGGCCCGGCCCGCGGCGCGCCGCCTCCTCCTGCAGTTCCTGATGGACGGCGGCGAGGCGCAGCCGCACCTGCGCAAGCAGTTCCGCCGCCGACAGCCCGTCGGGGATGGCGCGCAGCGCCGCCACGACGGCGGCGGAGGCGACATCCCCCGCGCCGTGTCCCCCCGCCCCGTCGGCCACGACCCAGAGGCCGATCTCCGGCCGGTCGAGCACCGCGTCCTCGTTGCGCGGCCGCACGGCGCCGGGATGGGTGGCGGCGCGGGAGATGAGGCGGCACGTCATGCGTCGGCCTCCAGCAGGCGGATGAACGCCTCCGCGGGCGGCAGGGCCGGCAACGCCCAGGCGGTGGGCGGCAGGCGCGCGGCGCCGGCCGTCCACCAGCCCCCGCCGGGCGGCGCCGCCGGCGGCTCGGCGGCAGGCGGGACCGCAACGGGCGGCGGGTCGTCCGCGCCGGCGGCCTCCCCGATGAGGAGGGCGAGCTGGCCATCCACGCCGCCATCGGCCCGCTCCCCGGCGGGGCCGTCGCAGCCCGGCGGCATCGCCGCGAGGGGCTGCCCGGCGCCCGTGCCGGCGAGCCAGACGAGCACGTCATCCGCCCCGTCCTCGCCCGCGCTGGCGGAAGGCGGCGCCTCGAGCGCCGCGCCGCCGGCGAGCAGCGCGAGCACGTCCTCGGAGGGGTCCGGCCCGGCCCCGTCCTCCGCCGCCGCCGCCGGGCCCGCCGCGGAGGCCACCGCGCCGCCGCCCTCGGCGAAGAGCGCGAGCACATCGAGGGTGTCCGCGGGCAGGGGCGTGTCGAGGGCGCTCGCCGACAGGCCCGGGGCGGGATCGGCCGCCGCCGCCCCCGGCGCGGGGAGCGGAGGCGCCACCTCGCCAGGGTCCTCCCCGGGCCGCGGGATGGCGGCGGCGAGGGCGTCGGCGTCGGCCTGCCCGGCGCGGCCGGCCCGGGCGGCGGCCTCGAGGGCGGCGAACCAGCCGGGCTCGGGCATGGGTGCGCCGGCGGGCAGCAGCGCGGCGAGCGTGAGCGGGAAGCGCCGGCCGACCATGTCCTCCGAGGGCAGGATCACGCCCGCGACGGCGTCGGGGCCGCAGGCCCCGGCCGGCAAGGCGAAGCGCCAGGGCGGCGCGCCGTCCCAGGCGGCGGTCCAGCTCGGGCCGAGCGCCTCCCGCGCCGCCGCCATGCCCTGCTGCAGCCAGGCATCCCAGGGGGCGACGAAGCTCGACGGCAGGCCCCGGCGCACGAAGTCGCCATGCGCCGGGATCTTGCCGTAGAGGCCCGTCAGGGGGCGAGGGTCGGGCATCGGAAGTCCCGCAGCTCCGGCAGGCCGAAGGGATGCTGCGTGCTGCCCGCGCGCAGCTCGAAGTCGATGGCGCGCTCACCCTGGGTGACGCGCAGGCGCAGCCTCTCGCGCTGCGGCGTCGCGGTCAGCGTGCTGCCGCGCCGCATGACGAGGCGCAGCGCCGACCACGCGCCGTCATAGGCGAGCGGGCCGGCCATCGAGGGCGGGTCGAAGGTCAGCGTCGTGTTGCCGCGCGCGGGCCAGGCGAGGGCGATGGGCCGGAAGGCCGCGCTGCGGGTGATCTCGGTGCGCACGCCCTCGGCTTCCAGCGTGGCCGAGATCGCGCCCGGATCCATGTTCTGCGGCACCAGTTCGAAGCGGAGCCCGATCGAGGCGACGCCGGGGAAGAAGGCGTCGCGGATCGCGCGCGCGCGCTGGAACTGGGCGAGGTCGGCCGCGCTGATCGGCGGTGGCAGGCCATCGGTCGCCACCGGCCGCCAGGGCAGGCTCGTCGTATCCGCATAGGGGCGGACATGCTGGGTGAAGAACTGGTCGAACACGCCGCCCGGGCCGAACAGGCGGATGAAGTCGTCCACCGGCATGTCCTGGGCCGCGTTCGGGTTGAAGGGGAAGCGCTGTTCGACGCCGCGGCAGAAGGGGGCGAGCTGCTGCGCCCCGGCGGCGGCGAGCGCGGCCTTCGCCCCGCCGCCGCGGGCCGCGGCGGTCGCGCCGACCATCCCGTTGAGCCAGCGCTGCAGCGGCTGCGGCTGGCGCACCGCCTCGGCCTGCAGGCGCTGGCCGGGATCGAGGCCGGCGGCCGGCGGCGGCAGGGTGCCGGGCGGGGCGCTGGCCAGGCGCTGCACCTGCACGAAGAGCTCGTTCACGATGCGCAGCACGTCGTCGAGCGGCTGCCCGGCCGCCGCGCGCAGCGCCTCGAAATGCGCCTCCACCACCTCGGCCACCGGCTCGGCGCCGGTCGGCTCGGCCGGCGGCGCCGGCTGGCCGGGCTGCGCGGCGGGGCGGGGCGGCGCGCCGGGCCGGGTCCAGCCCTGCGGCGGGGTGCCGGGGCTGAGCTGCCGCGCGATGGCGCGCATCAGGTCCTTGATGGGGGAGTTGGGCGCGCCGAGGATGTTCAGCGCCTCCGCCTGCGGGGCGAGGGCCGGCGGCAGGGGCACGAGGTTGAGGTCGGCGAGCAGCGCCTCCCACTGCCGCACATATTCCTGCGCGTAGAGGCGCAGCACCGCGCGCTCGAGCTGCACCGGATCGTCGGTGCCGAGCGCCCCGCCCTCCGGCCCGAGCACCCAGTATTCCGCCACCCCTTCCCGCACCGCCTGGCCGAGCACTGGCAGGAGGCCGCGATAGAGCCCGTCAAGCGTGTAGAGGCCGGGGATCCCCTCGGTGAGCGGCGCGCCGGAGGCGCGCAGGAAGTAGCGCTGCCCGGCCTGCCCCAGGGCATCGGCCGGCCGCCAGGGCGCGATGGCCTGCCCGGGTGCGGCGGCCACGCCCTGCAGGCGGGAGAAGACCCGTTCGGCGAGCGGCAGGCGGGAGAAGACGCGCCGCGCCGCATCGACGAGCGCGCCATCCACCGGGTAGCGCTGGAAGTTGCGCGAAAGCGTGGCGTCGAGATGCGCCATCAGCGCCTCCCGCGTCGGCTGGTTCACCGCGCCGGGGAAGGCGCGCTGCCAGTCGCGCGCGAACCAGGCCTTGATGACCTCGACGTCCACCGGCCCTTCCTGGCCGAGCATCAGATAGGCGCGGGTCGCCTCGTAGAGTTCGTCGGGCCGCTGGAAGGAGCCGCGGATGACGAACTCGAGCCGGGCGAGCAGCCGCGGCAGGAAGGAACGGTCGAGGGCGCGGCGATAGGCGGCATGCGCGCCGGCAAGCAGCTTCTCCTCCTGGCTCAGGCCGAGCGCCGGGCCATCCCCGCGCGCGGCCGCCGGCAGGTCCCGCGCGGCGGCGAGATAGGGGAGGATGCGCTGGAACTCGGCCTCGGTGATGCGCTCGAAGGGGATGCCCTGGGCCGCCTGCTCGGCCTTCGCCACCTGCGCCGCAAGGCGCTGCGTCCGCGCCTGCTCGGCCGACCAGGCGGTGTAGCCGTAGATCCCCCCGCCGATCAGCACCAGCCCCGCGAGCGACCAGGCGCCGATCGCGATCATCCGCCGCCGCCGCTCCGCCGCGCGGTCGTTCGAGGCGAGCCGCGCCTCGTTGAACACCACGTCCTTGAGCAGCCGGTGGATGAAGTAGGCCCGCCCCTTCTGCTGCATCACCGCCGCCGGCCGCCGCGGGTCGAGGCCGAAGGAGCGCGACAGCGCGCCGGCCAGGCGGTCGAGCGGGCTGCCCTCCTGCGTGCCCGAGGTGAAGTAGACGCCGCGCAGCATCGGCGCGGGGTCGAGGCGCGTGCCGCCGAAGGCGGCGGCGACGAAGGCCGCGAGCGGCGCCTGCAGGGAGGCGAACTGCGCCGGGAAACCGGCCAGCGCCGCGCGCTGCTGCGGGCCCCGCTCGTTCTGCAGGCGCTCGAGCACGCGGTCCTGCAGGCGGGCGAGCAGGGCCTGGAACTCCTCGTCGAACTTCGCCGCCGGGTTGGCCTCGGCCGTGGGCTCGAGAGGCAGGGTGAAGCCCCAGACCTGCTCCCGCCCCGCCCGGTCGAGGTCGTCGAAGAACTCCATGAAGCCGGCGATCAGGTCCGCCTTGCTGACCATGAAGTAGACCGGCAGGCGCTGGCCGAGCTTCTCCTCGAGTTCCTTGATGCGGCGGCGCACGGTGCGGGCGTGCTGTTCGCGCTCGGCCGGGCCGAGGCGGGAGATCATGTCCACGCCGAAGGTGACCAGCACGCCGTTGAGCGGCAGGCGCGGCCGGTTCCTCTTGAGCAGGCCGAGGAAGCGCTCCCAGCCCGCCCTGTCGGCGGCGGCGTCGGAATCCTGCGTGGTGTAGCGGCCGGCGGTGTCGATCAGCACCGCGGTGTCGGTCAGCCACCATTCGCAGAAGCGCGTGCCGCCGACGCCCTGCAGCTTGCCGCCGTCGCTGAGCGGGAAGTCGAGGCCGGAATTGGCGAGCGCGGTGGTCTTGCCGGAGCCCGGCGGGCCGATGATGACATACCAGGGCTGGTCGTAGAGATAGCCGCCCTTCCTGCCGGAGGCGGCCTTCAGCCGCTCGAGCGCCGCCGTCAGGCGCTCTCGCATCTCGGCCTCCTCCTCGGCGGCGCGGTCGGCGCCGGGATCGGGGGCGGCGATGCCGGCGACGAGCAGGGCGTCGCGGCGGCGGTTGCGGCGCTCGATGACCCAGATGACCGCGAGGCAGACGAAGAACAGGACGCCGCAGGCGATCATGCGGCTGGTCTCGGACTCGAGCGGCCGGGCGCCGCCGATCTCGACCATCGGGCCGAACAGCCACAGGATCGGCAGCAGCAGCACCACGGCAGCGAGCGCCGCCAGCGCGCGGCCCTTGAGGAAGGGACGGAAGACCTCGAGCACCTCCATGTTCAGGTCCTCTCCCTCAGCAGCACGACCTCGATGCGCCGGTTCTCCTCGCGCCCTTCGGGGGTGCGGTTGTCGGCGATCGGCTCGGCGTCGGCGCGGCCTTCCACGGTGAAGCGGCCAGGATCGCCGGTGGCGGCGGCGATGATCGCGGCGGCCGCCTCGGCGCGGGCCGCCGAGAGGTGGAAGTTCGAGGGGAAGCGCACGGTGCGGATGGGCTGGTTGTCGGAATGGCCGATCACCATCACCCGCCCGGGTTCGATGCGCAGGCCCTCCCCGATGCGCTGGAGCATCGGCACGAAGCGGGGCTCCACCGTCGCGGAGCCGGAGGCGAACATGCCGCGCCCCTTGATGCGCACCGTCACCGAGCGGGCGTCGCCGAACACGCTGAGCAGGCCCTGGTCGATCTCGGGCTTGAGGAACTCGCGCAGCGTGAGGAGGAAATCCGGCCGCGGCGGCGGCACGAAGGCGGGCGGCGGCGGCGGCGGGGCGGGCGGGCGCGGCGGGGCCTGGCGCTCGATCTCGGGGATCACGCCCGGGGGCAGCGCGGCCATGCGCTCATAGAGCCCGTCCGAGCCCTCGTTCATGGCGTTGGCGAGCCACGCATAGCCCATGCCGAGGCCGAAGACGGCGACGCAGGCGGCGACCCAGGCCGGGATGCCGCGGCGCGGGCCGCGATGCGGCGCATCGACGCCGCGCCAGTGCGGGGAGAGTTCGCGCTCCCACGGCTGGCGCAGCTGCACGAGGAGCTGGTAGAGCCCGGTGCGGATCCGGTCGAGTTCCGAGGCCCCGCGCGGGGAGAGCCGGTAGCGCCCCTGGAAGCCGAGGGCGAGGCAGAGATAGGCGACCTCGAGCGCGTCCTTCCAGCGCCCAGGGTCCTTCTGCATGCCGGCGAGAACGTCGAAGAAGCGGTCGCCCGACTTCACCTCCTGGTGGAAGGTCGCGACGAGGGACTGCACGGACCAGACGCTGCCCTGCCCCCAGTTGTAGGAGAGCACCACGTCATCGAGGCTGGCGCAGAGGAGGTAGTGCGCGGCGCGCAACTGCTCGGCGCTGATGCCGGCGTCGCGGGCGTCGATCTCGAACTGGCGCAAGGCGCGGATGGCGCGCTCGCGCAGTTCCTCCCCCCGCGGTGGGGCGGTCATGGCGGCGGTGGCGAGGCGGCCGAGCAGGTCGAGCAGCGGCTGCGCGGCGGCGGCGAGCGGGCCGATGCCGACCTTGGGCAGGGCCTCGGCCTCTCCGGCGAGGCGCGGGGCGGGCTCGGCGCGGGCGGCCGGCGCCGCCCCCCCCGGCAGGCCGCCCGGCCCGCCCACGGGTCCGCCCGGCGCGACGCCCGGCGGCGGCGCGGGGCGCGGCGGCGGCGTCCCCCCGCCCGGGCCGCGCACCACCGTCTTGTCGCTGTCGTTCGGCTCGGCGAAGGGATTGTCGCTCATGGCGCGGCGTCCTTCGGTTCAGTCCCGGGCCGGCCTCAGCCCCGGATGGCCCAGAGTTCCATCTTGAGGTTCGGGAACTCGCCGGAGACGTGGATGGCGAAGGCCCCGGAATTCTGCATCTGCGCCCAATGGGGGCTGCCGCGGTCGAGCTCGAAATAGACGGCCGAGGCGTGGAAGGGGATCTGCCGGGGCGCGACCGGCAGGGGGCGGACCTGGATGCCGGGCAGCGCCACGTTCACGAGTTCGCGGATGTGCTCGACCGCGCCGATCTTGACCTGGTTCGGGAAGATCCGCCTGAGCTGCTCGGAGGGCATGTCGGCCTGCACCGCGAGCACGAACTGCGAGGCGCGCAGCAGGTTGCGGTCCACGATCGGGCCGACGCGGACGCCGAACTGGCGCTCCTGCAGCGGGATCGCCACCGCATTCGTCTCGAGCACCATGGACAGGCTGCGGCGGAGGTCGGCGACGACGGGGGCGAAGGAGCGCTGCAGGTCCTCATGCCGGTAGGCGGGGTAGCTCGCGGCCATGCGCTTGGGGTCAGTGAAGGTCGCAAGCTCCCCGGCGAGCTGCACGAGCGCGGCGTAGAGCTGCTCGGGGTGGACGTTGCCGGCATCGGCCCAGTGCGCGAGCAGAGGCTGCCAGCGGTTGACCGCCTGCAGCAGCAGGAAGTCCGCCACTTCCGCCACCCCGCGCGCGCCGGGCTGAGAGAGGCGCGCGCCGAGCGCCTCCGCCCGCTGGCCGAGCATGCCGACGAGCTCGCCCACCAGATTGGCGAGCGGCGGCGTCGCCGAGACGCGCAGGCAGGGCGGGATGAAGCGCTCATCCACGACGACGCGGCGGTCGGCCTGGACCTCGACGACGCGGGCGAGGCCGATGGTGGTGAAGCCCGCGCGCTCCTCCGTCTCGAGCATGAAGCGCAGGCGGGGCCGGGCGACCTGCAGCTCGGCCGGGACGGTCGCGTCGGAATGGGTGTCGAAGGCCTCGAAGCTGCGCATGCCGTAGCGCGCGGCGGCGGTGTCCGGGCCTTCGGTGAAGGCGATCTCGGGGCTGCCCGGCTGGCGGACCGGCAGGGCGAGGAAGACGACGCAGTTGCGCGTGCCCTCGGGCAGGTCGAGCGGCGGCGGCTGGTCGGCATGGCCGGGGATGGCGAAGGGCGTGCCGTCCTCGAAGATGCCGCTGGCCGCGGCGATGGCGAACTTGCCGGCCGCCAGCAGGTCGCGGTCGAGGGAGAGGTCGGTGATGCCCCAGGGATGGGGCCGCAGCGGGGCGGCGCGCGCCTGCAGCATCCATTCGCAATGCCGGTCCTGCTGCTGGAAATGCTGGGCGCGGAGGAACATCCCCTCCTGCCAGACCACCTTGTCGTGCCACAGCATCCCTGCCCTGCCCCCCTCTCCTCCGGCCTAGCCGTCGCGCCGCGACGCCTGCTCGTAGGCGCGCGCGAAGGCCTTGCCGAAGGCGCTGTCGAAATCGTCGTCGAACTGCTCGGTGACCTGCTGGTGCAGGCGCTTGTACGCCTCCCAGAGCCGCTTGTCGCGACTGGCGAAGAGCCCGCCGCCGCCGCCTTCCTGCGCCTCCAGCCCCTCCGGGGCGAGGCGGGCGAGCAGCGCGCGCGCCGCCGCCTGGGTGGCGGCCAGCGTCGCCACCTGATGCGCTGTCAGGTCCTCGATCGTCTCGCGCACCGCGCGCGGGCCGTTCTGCGGCCCGGCGGCGAGGAGCGCGGCCAGCGCCTGTTCGTCCGAGGCGGCGAACTTGACCGGGTTGTTGCCGGCCGAACGCAGCATGGTCTGCTCGATGCGGAACTCCCGCTTCACATCGGCGCGCGCGATGAGGAGCTGACGCAGCCCCGCGATGGCGGCGTGGAAGGCGGCGCCGAGCGCGCGCAGCGCCGCATCCGGGTCGGCATGGGCGGCGAGGTGCGGAGGCAGGCCCGCCCCGGCGAGGAAGGCGGCGAGGCCCGCTTCCGCACCGCCGGCGGCGGGCGCGCGGGAGGGCGGCGCGGCCGCCGCGGCGGGATGGGCGGGCGCGACGGGGGAGGCGGGCGCGCCGAGAGCCGGCCCCGGAGGCGCGGCGAAGGCATCGTGAGGGGCGGGCGGCGGTGGCGCGGGCCGAGGCGCCGGCTGGGCCGCGGGATGGGCGGGCGGCGGCGCGGCGAAGGGGTCGGGCGCCCGCGGTGGCGGGGCCGGTGCGGGCGAGAGGTCGATGTTCCAGTCGTCCGGGATGCGGGCAGGGCCGCCGCCGGGCGCCGGCGGCGGGGCCGGTGGCGTGGAGGGGGTAGGGCCAAGGTCCCAGTCGTCCGGGATGACCGGGACCTGCTGCATCGGCCGTGGCGGCAGGAAGGCGTCGGAGGCGGTCGGCCGGTGATCCGGCATCGGCGGGCCTTCGGCGAAGGGGTCGACATCGGCCGGCAGGCCGGAGCCGCTGGGCAGGCCGGGCGTGCCCGCGGCCGGCGGGCGGGGGCCGAGGAACGGGTCCCCCGGCAGGCGCGGCTGCAGCGGCTCCTCGCGGGGCGGCGGCGCGCCCCAGGGCGGCTCGGCTGCGCCCCAGGACGGGGCGGCGGGCGACGCGGCGGGGCCGGCGGCCCAGCCGGGCGAGGGCGCCGGCGCCTCCCACCCGCCGCCCGCGCCGGGCAGGCTGCCGCCCCAGGCCGCGCCGGGCGCCTGGGCGCCGCCCATGGCAAGGCGGACCTCGATCTCATAGGGCCCGAGGCGCAGGCGGTCGCCATCCTCGAGCGGCCGCACCTGGTCCCGGCCGACCGGCTGGTCGGCGTGGTTGACGAAGGTGCCATTGGTCGAGAGGTCGCGCACCTGCCAGCCGCCGCCGCGGAATTCGAGCACGCAATGGTGCTTGGACAGCAGCCGGTCCGGGTCGGGCAGGACCCAGTTGGCGTCGGCGCCGCGGCCGATCACGTAGTCGCCGCCGGCCACGCGGCGCTCCTCGGGCACCACGCTGTCGGGGCAGCGGATCACGGTGAGGATCAGGTCCATCGGCGCGCTCCCCTGCCCGCCCGGCGGCGACGGGCCGTCACGAGGGCAATCTCGGCCGCGGCGCGGAGGGCGGCGGCGGCACCACCTTGCGGGGGATCGGGCCCGCGGGCGGCGGCGGCGGCGGCGGAGGGGGCGGCGGCTCGGGCTGCAGGCGGCCGGCGCCGCCTCCGGCGATGTCGCGGGCGCTGGCGAGGAAGCGCTCCAGCCGGTGGTTCCGCTTCTCGGGCAGGTGGCGCACGGCGGCGAGCATCACGGCCCCGGCCACGGCGGTGCCGGTCAGGTGTTCGGGCGGCGGCACGACCGGCTGGCCCTCGGGCGACATGCTGCCCCCGCTCCAGAAGGCGCCCATCGCGGCCCAGGCCTCGGGGGTTGCGAACTTCGTCCGCTCGGCCGCGGCGGCGGCGGCGCGGCGGGCCGGCTCGTCAGGGCGCCGGACCCAGGCCTCGGCGGCTTCGAGCGCGGCGGAATCCGCGGCCGGCAGGGCGGGGTCGGGCACCGCGCGCGCGCACATGCAGGCCCACCAGACCGCCTCGCGCCGCGGCAGGGCATGGGCGATGGTCTTGACCGCATCCTGCAGCCGGCCGGCCGCGGCCAGACGCTCGGCGGCGAGGCCCGCCGACTCCGCGCCGGCGACCGCCGCAAGACCATCGCCGTCGAGATCGAGCCGCGGCAGGAGCGGGGCCAGCGGCACGGCGAGCTTCGGGGGGACCTGGTTCATCAGTTGATGAGCACGATGCCCCCCTTGACGATGGTCACGGCGCTGCCCTCGACCTGGTCGATCATGCCCTCTACCTTGCTCATGATGCCAGCCTTGGCCTCGAACATCATCTCGGCCGCGAGCTTGATCATCGGCGCCTTCATCTCGATGCCCATCGGCGTGATCTTGATCGAGCTGCCGCCGACCTTGAGCTCGATGCTCTGCGCCGCGGTCATCTCGATCTTGCCCGCGCTCGCCTCGACCTTGATGTTGCCGGTCTTGGCGGTCTGGGAGATGTTGCCGTTAACCTCGGCCCGGTGGTTGCCCTGGCCGACGACGACGTCGTAGTGGCCCTGCTTGACCTCGGTATAGTGGTCGGACTTCCCGACGATGGTGACGTGGTCGCCCTCCTCGACCACCACTTGGCGGTGCCCCTTATATACGAACAGCGCGTCGTTGCCCTTGTCCACCAGGCGGAAATGGTTGCCTTCGCGCAGCTGGGTCAGGAAGTCCCCCTTCTCGAGCTCGACGAACTTGTTGCCGTTGCGCAGGAGGTAGCGGTCGTCGCCGTCGAACCTGCCGACATTGATGGTCTCGGTCCGCGCGTTCTTGACGAGGAGGTTCATGTCCTTCTCGGCCTGGACGAAGATCTCCTCGCTGCCCTTGTCGTCGTCGAAGCGCAGGATATTGGCGTTGCTCGCGGCCCCCTTCTTGCTCGAGCGGGTGGAGAAGCCGCTCTGCGTCTTCTTCGCCGGCATCGGGAAGGGTGTCGGCGCGTCCTGGCTGTAGAGCGAGCCCACCACCACCGGCTTGTCCGGATCCCCGTCCACGAAGCCGACCAGGACCTCGTCGCCGACGCGCGGCAGGAAGAAGGCGCCGCCCCACTTGCCGGCATAGGGCTGCGCGACGCGCACCCAGATCTCGCAGGCCTTCTCGTCCTTGGGCGTATGGCGGTCCCAGAGGAAGCGGATCTTGATCCGCCCGTAGCTGTCGGTCTCGATCTCCTCGCCGGCCTTGCCGACCACGATCGCCGATTGCAGCCCGGGGACGACCGGCCGCGGGCGCGGCGCGGGCGGGCGGAAGGGCCGGTCGTCCGGAATCATGGTGATAGCGCAGGAATAGCCCGATCCCCCCCCTTCCGTGAGGTGGGTCTCGTCGAACGCGCTGTGCACGATGCGGGTCAGGAGCCAGGTCGTCTTCGCATCGTCATTGGGATCGAGCTGCACGGTGATCTTGGTGCCCGCGACCAGCGCCGGATCATAGGCGGTGGCGCGGGCGATGTCGGCCTCCGCCTCGAAGGACTGCATGGCATGGAGCGAGGGATCGGCGTCGGGCTTGGTGTGCTGCCCGCCCGGCCAGTGGAACATCTGGAAGGCGGGGTCGTTGCGCACCTCGGTCAGCACCGTGCTGGTGGTGGAATCGAGGAGGTTGGAATGGCGGATCAGGTCGTAGTCGAGCGCCCGCACCGCGCCCGGCTGCAGGCCGGTGCGCAGGCTGAAGCCGGTCAGCGCATCCCAGTGCGTGGTCCCCGACATCACCTTGTAGGGACCGGAGGAGATCGGCAGGAAATCCGCCGCGGAGGAGGCGACGAGCATGACGTGCTCGTTCTCCGCATGGATGAAGTAGTAGCCGCAGCCTGTCTCGTCCATCAGGCGCTGGCAGAAGTCGAGATCCGTCTCATTGTACTGCAGGCAATAGGGGCGCGGGATGTTGGGGGCCGACATGAAGGCGGGCGCGGGAACGCCAGCCTCCTGCATCAGCTTGGTGACGATGGCGGGCACCGACTCGTTCTGGAACACACGGCAGTTGGACTTGCGCGAGAGGTTCCAGAAGGCTGGCACGATCTCGAGACCATAGATGCTGTGCTCGGCGCCGAAGCGCCCGACGCGCCGGAAGGCGGAGATGATGCCGTGGAAGCGCCGGGGCTCCTCCCCGGGACCCCGCTCGATCGAGATGGAGGCGGTGTGCCCGATGACGTCGGCGGCCTTCACCTTGTGGTCGAGGCAGAGCACCTCCGCCTGCACGAGGTAGGGGCGCGAGATCGCTTCCACGGCCTCGAGCCGGCGCAGCACGAACTCCTTCCCGGTCGAGGTTGCAATCGCCAAGAGGCGCGGTTCCTGGCTCAGATCGACGGACATCCACCCGCTCCCTTGCCCCGGCGGCAGCATAGCCGTCTCCCTCCCCGGGGTGGAACAGCCGCACGCGCGGCGGGGCGGCGGCGGGTGAAGCCTTTCATCCTTGGCTGCCCCCGTGGAAGCGCGCCGGGACTTGCGCCAGCGCAAGGCGTGAGGCTGGTCACATCTGGCACGCATGGCCCATGCGCGACACCTCCGCCCCGACCGAGGACATCCTGCTGAGGCACGCGGCGACGCCCCTGCCGCGCTATACCAGCTACCCGACCGCGCCCCATTTCGCGCCGCTGCCTGAGGGAACCTACGAGGCCTGGCTCGGCGAGGCCGGTTCTTCGGATGCGCTCTCGCTCTATGTCCATGTCCCGTTCTGCCATGCGCTGTGCTGGTACTGCGGCTGCCATACCAGCGTGACGCGCTCCGCCGCGCGGATCGCCCGCTACGGCGCGGGCCTCGCGCGGGAGGCGGAGATGGTCGCGGCGCTGTTGCCGGCCCATGCCGGGGTGGCCCTGCTGCATCTCGGCGGAGGCACGCCGACCGCCCTCGGCGCCGAGGGCCTGACGCGGCTCGCCGCCACGCTCAGGCGGCTCTTCCCCTTCCGCCCCGAGGCCGAGATCGCCGCCGAACTCGACCCGCGCAGCCTGCCGCCCGAGGTCATCGAGGCGCTCGCCGCGCTGGGCCTGACGCGCGCGAGCCTCGGCGTGCAGGACGTGACACCCGCGGTGCAGGCGCTGATCGGGCGCGTGCAGCCGGTGGCGCAGGTCAAGGCCGCGGTGCGCGGGCTGCGCGCGGCCGGCATCGCGCACATCAACATGGACCTGATCTACGGGCTGCCCGGGCAGGGCGTGCCCGAGGTCGAGGCCTCCGCCCGCTTCGCCGCCGACTGCGGGGCCGACCGCGTCGCCGTCTTCGGCTATGCCCATGTGCCCTGGATGAAGGCGCACCAGAAAGGCATCCGCGCGGAGGACCTGCCCGATGCGGCGCAGAGGATGCGCCAGGCGGCGGCGGCGGCGCGCGTGCTGACCGCGGCGGGCTATGTCGCGATCGGCCTCGACCACTTCGCGAGGCCCGAGGATTCCATGGCGCGGGCGGCGGCGACGGGCCGGCTGCGGCGCAACTTCCAGGGCTACACGACGGATACCGCGCCCTTTCTGATCGGCTTCGGCGCCTCCGCGATCGGGCGGACGCCCCGGGGCTTCGTGCAGAACGAGGCGGATGAGCGCCGCTGGCTCGCCGCCGTCGAGGCCGGCCGGCTGCCGATCGCGCGCGGCCGGCCGCTGAGCGAGGAGGACCGCCTGCGCGGGGCGCTGATCGAGCGGGTGATGTGCGAGGCGGCGCTGGATCTCGACGCCGTCCCGCCGACGGTGATGGCGACGGCGGCCGGGCGGCTCGAGGCGCTCCTCGCCGACGGGCTGGTCCGCCGCGACGGCGCGCGGCTGACCGTGACCGAGGCCGGGCGCCCCTTCCTGCGGCATTTCGCGGCCTGCTTCGACGCCTTCCTCGCCCCCTCCGCCACCCGGCACAGCGCGGCGGTCTAGGCCGGCATCAGCCCGCGCCGGCGCAGAGGCGGTCGAGAACCGCGGTGAGCTCGGCCGGATCGTAGGGCTTGGGCAGCACCGGCACGCCGCGGTGCCCCGGCGGCAGGCCGGACGCGCCATAGCCCGTGGTGACGACGAAGGGGATGCCGCGCGCGGCCAGCGCATCGGCCACCGTGGCGGAACTCTCCCCCGCGAGGTTGAGGTCGAGCACGGCGGCCGAGGGCGTCTCGGCAGCCAGCAGCGCGATCGCCTGCGCCACCGAACGGGCCGGACCGATCAGGCCGAAGCCGGCATCCTGCAGCGCGTCCTCGACCAGCATGGCCACCAGCGCCTCGTCCTCGACGACGAGGATGCGGCGGGGAGGCGGCTCCCGTTCCATGCCAAGATCCCTCTCTGCCCTGCATGGCGCCCGATGGCCACCCGGCCGGAGCAACAGCCGGGGGTGGTGATAGCACACTCTTCCTCACACGCCATGCGTGCATGACGGGCGGCTTGCACATCAGGACCGCCGACCCGCGGCGGATGACGGCGCCCTCCGCCGGCAGGGCGCGGACGGGACCCCGGCCGGATCCGGCGGCGCCGCGGTCAATACCCGGAATCGTCGAGCCGCAGCAGCGGGAAGGCACTCAGCACATGCGAGAGGTTGGTGGGCATGGCGGCCTGCACGAAGGCCGGGCCGAGCCCGGCATGGGAGGTCACGCCGAGCAGGCCGAGGCAGCAGCGCACCTCCTCCTCGAGGATCTCGAGCATGCGCACCACGCCCGCCGCCCCGTCCGCGGCCAGGGCATAGCAATAGAGCCGCCCGAGGCCGACGCACTCCGCGCCGAGGCAGAGCGCCTTGACGATGTCGGTCCCGCGCGAGAAGCCGCCATCCACCCAGACCCGGGCGCGGCCGGCCACCGCCTGCACCACCTCGGGCAGCACCTCGATCGCGCCGCGCCCGCAATCGAGCTGGCGGCCGCCGTGGTTGGAGACGTAGACCACCTCGACGCCGTGCTGGCAGGCGAGGAGCGCGTCCTCGGCCGTCGCGATGCCCTTGAGGACGAGCCGGAGGTCGGGATGGGCGTCCCTGATGCGCTTGACGTCGTCCCAGTTCAGCGCCGCCTGGTGGCGCTGCGCCTCCCCGGTCGCCGTCGCGCGCCAGGGCTTGGCGAAGCGGCGGGCGATGTCGCGTTCGCGGCGCGAGTAGATCGCGGTGTCCACGGTCAGGCAGAAGGCGTCGTAGCCATGCGCCAGCGCGCGCCGGATGCGGTCGTCGATGAAGGCGGCGTCGCCGCGGACATAGAGCTGGTAGATCTTCATCCCCCCGGTCGCTGCCGCAACCTCCTCGAGCCCGGGGCGCGAGACCGAGGAGAGCATGATCGGCACGCCGAAGGCGGAGGCCCCCTCCGCCGCCGTCACCGCGCCATTCGCGCCGACGGCCATGTATTCGAGCCCGCCGACCGGGGCGAGCAGCACCGGCAGCCGCACCGCCCTGCCGAAGAGCGTCGCGGTGGTGTCGATCTCGGAGACGTCGCGGAGGACGCGCGGGCGGAAGGCGAGCGCGTCGAGGGCGAGGCGGTTGCGGCGCATGGTGGTCTCGGTCTCGGTCGCGCCCACCAGATAGTCCCAGATGTTCGCGTCGAGCCGGTTCTTCGCCGCCCTCACGAACTCATGCAGAACCACGTACTTGTCCCGCATGGCGGCAAGGGTGTCGGGGCTGATCGGCATGGCGGTCTCTCGGGGCTCAGAGGAAGTCGCGCGTCCAGGCGGCGTAGTCGGCCTCGCGCGTCACCGCCTTCATCAGGGCCGGCGGCGCGAGGCCCTTGAGCGCGGCGGGCGGCGCGCCCTCCCGCAGCGCCTTGAGCGTGGCGTGGATGGCGGCGACCGCGGCGGCGAAGGGCTGGTGGCCCTGCAGCGCGACGCGCACGCCATGGGCGGCAAGCCGCGCGCGGTCGGCCATCGCCGCCGGCGTCCCGCCGAGGATGATGGGCAGGCCGCCGGACGCGGCGCGGAGCGCGGCGAGCTGCTCCCAGTCGGTGACACCGGTGAAGAAGAGCGCGTCCGCGCCCGAGGTCGCATAGGCCCCGGCGCGGCGCACCGCCTCGTCCAGATTCACGAGGTTGAGGGCGCTGGTGCGGGCGACGAGCACGAGGCCCGGCTCCTCCCGCGCCGCCACCGCCGCGCGCATCTTGGCAAGCCCCGCCTCGAGGGAGAGCAGGCCCGGCTCGCCCCCGCCATGGGCGCGGGGGAGGTCGGTATCCTCGATGGTCAGCGCGGCGACACCCGCGGTCTCGAGTTCCTGGACCGTGCGCATCACGTTGAGCGCATTGCCGTAGCCGTGGTCGGCGTCGACCAGGAGCGGCGGGGCGCCGGCGCGGCAGATGCGCCGCGCCTGCTCGGCGAGCTCGGTCAGCGTGAGGAGGATGATGTCGGGCGCGCCAAGCACGGCGAGCGAGGCGACTGAGCCGGCGAACATCGCCGCCTCGAAGCCGAGATCGGCGGCGATGCGGCCCGAGATGGGGTCGTGCACCGAAGCGGGGTGGATGCAGGCCTCGCCTGCGAGGATCGCGCGGAAGGCCGCACGGCGCTGCGCCGTGCCCGCTGGGCGTTCCATCCCGGATGATTCCCTCATCGTCTCACGCGCACTCTGCAACCCGGCGCGGCGACGGTCTAGGCTACCCCGGAACAGGCGGGGGAAGCGGCATGAGCGATGCGGTGGCAGGGCGCCTCCTGGCGCGCAAGGGCGAGATCCTGGAACGGCTGAAGGCGCTGCTGCGGCTGCCGAGCGTCAGCGCCGACCCGGCCTACGCCGCGGGCATGGCGGCGACGCGGGAGTTCCTGATGGCGCGGCTGCGGCAGGCGGGGCTCGCCGATGTCCGGCTGCTCGATGGCGGCGGCCAGCCGGCCGTCACCGCGGCATGGACCGGCGCGCCCGGGCGGCCGACCCTCATCATCTACAGCCACTACGACGTGCAGCCGCCCGACCCTCTCGATCTCTGGACGAGCCCGCCCTTCGAGCCCGACATCCGCGACGGCCGGATCTATGCGCGCGGCGCCTCGGACGTGAAGGGCTCGACGCTGATCGCCATCGAGACCGTCGCCGCCTTCCTCGAAGCCGGCGGCTGCCCGGTGAATGTCCGCTTCTTCCTCGAAGGGGAGGAGGAGATCGGCAGCCCCTCCCTGCGCAGCCTGATCGAGAGGCACCGCGACGCGCTGGCGGCGGATGCGGTCCTTTCGGCCGATGGCGGGCGGGCGAGCACGCGCCTGCCCACCGTCAATGTCGGCTCCCGCGGCCTCGCGCGGCTCGACGTCACGCTCCGCACCGCGGAGAAGGACCTGCATTCGGGCCGCTACGGCGGGGCGGTGCGCAACGCGATCCACGAGCTCGCCCGCCTGCTCGCCACCTTCCACGACGAGGAGGGCCGCATCGCGGTGCCGGGCTTCCTGGACGACCTCGCCCCCATCGGAGCGCGCGAGCGCGCCGACGCCGCGGCGCTCGGCCTCGACGAGGCGGCCTTCTATGCCGCCATCGGCGCCCATCCTTGGGGCGACCCCGCCTACAGCGTCGAGGAGAGGCTGACCCTGCTGCCCAGCATCGAGGTCAACGGCATGTGGGGCGGATACACCGGCGCGGGCGGGAAGACCGTGCTGCCCTGCGAGGCGCATGCGAAGATCACGATGCGCCTCGGCCCCGGGCAGGACCCTTCACGGGTCCAGCGCGTGCTCTGCGACCACCTCCTCGCCCGGGCGCCGGAGGGCGTGACCCTCCACTTCGAGGCGATGGGCGGGGGCACGCCGGCCTTCACCCTGGCCGAGGGGCACCCGCTGCTTGTGGCCGCCGAGCGCGTGATCGCGCGCACCACCGGCCGGCCGCCGGTGCGCGCGCGGATCGGCGGCACGCTGCCGGTGGCGGCGATCTTCCGCGAGATGCTCGGCCTCGACACGCTGATGTTCGGCTTCGCCATGCCGGATGAGGACATCCACGCGCCGAACGAGTTCTTCCGCCTCTCCTCCCTCGAGGAGGGGCTCGGCGCCTGGCCGCTGCTGCTGACGGAACTCGGGACGATGGAGCCCGCGGCCTTCCGCGCGGGGGCCGGCGGCGCTCAGGCCGAAAGGGCCTCCACGAAGACGCTGCTGTAGCGCGCCGCCGTCACCTCGAACACGGCGCGGCGCAGCGCCGCGTGGCGCTCCTGCCGCTCCTCGAGCGGCATCTCGAGCGCGGCGTGCATCGCCTCGGCGATCTCGTCCGGGTCGTAGGGGTTGACGAGCAGCGCCTCGGTCAGTTCCTCGGCCGCGCCGGCGAAGCGCGAGAGGATCAGCACCCCCGGATCGGCCGGGTCCTGCGCCGCGACGTATTCCTTGGCCACGAGGTTCATCCCGTCCCTGAGCGGGGTGACGAGGCCGATGCGCGCGATGCGGAACAGGCCCGCGAGCTTTGTCCGGGCGACCGTCTGCGTCATGTAGCGCAGCGGCACCCAGTCGAAGCCGGAGAAGCGGCCGTTGATGTCGCCCGCCAGGCGGTCGAGTTCGCGGCGCAGCGCCTGGTACTCCGCCACGTCCTCGCGCGAGCGGGCGGCGATCTGCAGCATCGAGACGCGGCGCTGGTGCTGCGGAAAGCGCGCGAGAAGGCGGGCGAAGCCCTCGAAGCGGTTGGGCAGGCCCTTGGAATAGTCGAGCCGCTCGGCGCTGATGGCGAGCGCACGACCGACCAGGCTCTCGCGCACGCGCTTGATGTAGGCCGTCCCGGCCGAGCGCGCGGCGATGCGCGCGAAGCCGGCCGCGTCGATGCCGATGGGATCGGCGATGGCGCGCACACGGCGGCCCTCGGTCAGGACCTCCTCCCCCTCCACCGCGAAGCCGCTGAAGCGGCGGGCGCAGTCGAGGAAGTCCTGCAGATGCGTCCGCGTCTGGAAGCCGACCACGTCGTAGTCGCAGAGCGATTCCAGCACCCCGCGCGCAGGGGGCAGCGCCTCGAGCACCGAGGGCGGCACGAAGGGGATGTGCAGGAAGAAGCCGATCCGCCCCCGGAAGCCGAGGGCGCGCAGGGCGGTGGCGAGCGGAATGAGATGGTAGTCATGCGCCCAGACCATGTCGTCCTCGCCGAGCAGCGGCCTGAGCGCGGCGGCGAAGGCGGCGTTGACCGCGAGATAGCCCTCGAAATCCTCGCGCCGGTAGCGCATGAGGCCGAGGCGGAAATGCAGCAGCGGCCAGAGCGCGGAGTTCGCGAAGCCGACATAGAAGCGGTGGTAGTCCTCCGCGCCGAGGTCGATGGTGGCGTAGGTGACGCCGCCCCCCTCCACCAGGCGCGGCTCCGCCGAGGTGCGATCCGTCACCCGGCCCGACCAGCCGAACCACAGCGTGCCCGGCGCGACGAGGGACTGCAGCGCGACCGCGAGGCCGCCGGCGCTCGCCGCCCCCCGCACCTTCGGCGCCGGCACGCGGTTGGAGACGATCACGAGGCGCGCCACAGGCCCTCCTCCCAGGAACGGGACAGGCGCATGGCGGAAAGGATCAGCCCGACCTGCGAATAGGTCTGCGGGTAGTTGCCCCAGAGGGCGCCGGTCGCCGGGTGCACGTCCTCCGACAGCAGGCCGACATGGTTGCGCCAGGAAAGCGCGCGCTCGAACAGCCGGCACGCCTCCTCCCGCCGGCCGATGCGGGCGAGGGTGTCGATGTACCAGAAGGTGCAGACCAGGAAGCCGACCTCGGGGGTGCCGAAATCGTCGGCATGGTCGTAGCGGAGCACGATGCCATCGCGCACGAGGCGCTTCTCCAGCACCTCCACCGTCCGCAGGAAGAGCGGGTCGGTGGCGCGGATCAGCCCGAACTCGGGCAGCAGGAAGGTGGAGGCGTCGGCCACCGCCTCCCCGTTCAGCGCCCCGGAGATCCAGCCTTCCCCGGGCACGGTCGCGGCGGCGAGGATGCGCAGGCGCAAGGCGGTGGCGCGGCGCTCCCAGTCCTCGGCCTCGGCGGCGAGGCCGAGGTTATGGGCGATGGCGCCGAGCCGGTCGAGCGCCGCCCAGCACATCGCCGCCGAATGGGTGTGCGGCGCGGCGCGGCCGCGATACTCCCAAAGGCTCGCGTCTGGCTCGAAGGCGGCGCGCTCGGCGTTGCGGCCGATGGCGGCGAGCTGGCGGTAGAGCGCGACATCCCCCTTCCGCGCGAGGCGCTCGTCGCGGAACATCTGCGTCGCGGTCATCACGATCGCGCCGAAGCCGTCGTTCTGCACCTGGGAGACGGCGGCATTGCCGATCCTGACCGGACCATCGCCGCGGAAGCCCGGCAGTGCGGTGGCGATGCGCTCGGTCACCTCGGTGCCCGGGGCGATGGGGAAGAGCGGCGGGATCGGGCCGTTCGACCCGTCGGGCACGGCGTCCATGATGAAGCGCATGAAGCCTTCCATGGTGCGCGTGGCATTGAGCCGGTTCAGCGCGCCCACCGTGAAGAAGGCGTCGCGCAGCCAGCAGAAGCGGTAGTCCCAGCAGCGCCCGCTGCCCGGGGCCTCGGGGATCGAGGTGGTGAGCGCCGCGACGATGCCGCCCGTATCCTCGAAGGAGCAGAGCTTGAGCGTGATGGCGGCGCGGATCACCGCCTCCTGCCAGTCGAAGGGGAGCGCGAGGCCGCGCACCCAGTCGAGCCAATAGGCCTCGGTCTCCGCGAGCGCGGTGCGGGCGACGGCATCGGGGTTCTCGGGCAGGGTCTCATCGGCGCCGAGCACGAGGCTGACCGGGCGGTCGAGGCCGAACTCGGCCTCCTGGCCGATATAGGTCAGCGGCGCGTCGGTGGTCAGGCGCAGCACCGTGTCCGCCCCGGCGTAGCGGATGTGGTTGCTGCCGATACTGATCCGGCCGGGATCCGCCCCATAGGCGAAGGAGGGGCGGATGCGAATGCGGATGCGCGGCCGGCCGCTGACCGGCTCGATCCGGCGGATCAGCATGGGGGGGCGGTACATGCGGCCGTAGCGGCGGAAGCGCGGGGCAAGATCGAGCACGCGCACCCCGCCGCCCGAGGCGTCGGTCAGCAGCGTCTCCACCACCGCGGTGTTGCGCAGGTAGCGCTGGCGGGTGGCGACCTGGCCGCGCAGCACGACGTCCATGAAGCCGCGCTCCGGGTTCTCCCCGCCCAGAAGGGCGTTGAAGACCGGTTCGGCGTCGAGGCGGGGGAAGCAGAACCATTCGTGGCGCGCGGCCGGGGAGACCAGCGCCGCCACCGCGCAATTGCCGATGACGGCGAGATCAAGCGTGGACATGCGCGCCCCCTGCCGGCAGGCGCGCCAGCGCGCGGGCGAGCCAGGCCCGCACCTCGGCCGGGCCGCCCACGAAGTCGCGACCGACATGCAGGCCGAGGCCGCCATGCCGGCGCGCCGCCTCCATGCCGGCCTCGTCGGTCACGTCGTCCCCGACGAAGACCGGGCGGCGGCCGCGGAACGGGGGGGTCAGCATCAGCGCCTCCACCGCCCGGGCCTTGGTCGCCCGCCGCGGGCGGATCTCGAAGGCCATGTGCGCAGGCAGCAGGGCGAAGTCCCCGCCCTGCCCCGCGAGCAGCGCCTCGAGCGCGGCGCGCGCGGCCTCGGCCCGTTCGGGCGCGGCGCGGTAATGCAGCGCGAGGCCGTGCGGCTTGCGCTCCAGGATCACGCCGGGCCAGGCGGCGATCTCCCGCTCGAGGCGGGCGGCCCAGCCGGCCGGCGGCGTGGGCATGCGCTCGGCGCCGCCGAGCCGGCCTTCGGCATCGCGCAGTTCGGCCCCATGGCCGAAGCCGCCGGGGGGGGTGAGCGGGGCGAGAAGCCGGTCCACCGTCTCCCGCGCGCGGCCGGTGACGATGGCCAGCGCCCCGCCGAGACGCTCACCGACGCCGCCGAGGCTGGCGATCAGCCCGGGCGGTACGCGCACCGCATCGGGCGTGGGCGCGATATCGAGAAGAGTGCCGTCGAGATCGAGGAAGAGCGCCCAGCCGGCCTCGATCTCGGGAACACCGGGGGAAGTCACGCGCCGAATGTAGGACAGGATGGGTGAAGTTACAGTCTTGTCACGCCCCTTCGGATGGGGCAGGCGCCCGTGCGGCGGCGGAGATCCGCCGCGAGGGCCGATGGCGCGCCCGGGAAGATTCGAACTCCCAACCCCCAGATCCGTAGTC
>Ga0272446_1001326_pt1 | contig 36121 bp, 44 predicted proteins | sample YNPCB0061_FD_194587 | JGI IMG/M metagenome (GOLD analysis project Ga0272446, IMG submission 194587) | Hot spring microbial mat communities from Yellowstone National Park, WY, United States - YNP-CB-006-1 | ecosystem: Environmental > Aquatic > Thermal springs > Hot (42-90C) > Sediment | place...
CCACATCTGCCCCCAGAGTGGCAGCTGTATCCCCTTGAGTGGTTACTTCCACACTAGCATTGGCACCAATCACCGGCAGGGGACGGACTTGAGCGTTTAACTGAGCAACTAAGGGAGAAGAAGAACTACCCCGCACCGCCGCACCGATCGATAATGTATTAGGTAGCATAGTTAATCTGTCTTAACAATAACTTGTCCCATTATAGAATAGTTAACTGGCATCGGGACGTAATATCAATATTTACTTGCTGAGAATTCAACATCAGATTACAATCCAATGGGATAGATTGACTGTCTTATTTGAGAGCTTACATAGATATAATAAATATCCCTTTTTTTATGTTTTGTTGTGAAATAAAAATCTATATTGCTATTCCTGTTTTTTTAAGGATTTAGGTTAAAGGATAATTTCTCTAAGGCATCCATATCAAATAAGCCTCCGATCGGGATGATGTTTCTTAAACGATCGGTATGTATTTCCCGCAAAAAGAAAACTAATCTTTCTTACAGTTAGTTATTACCGATACGCAAAGATTTTATAGTGAATTTTTCACCCTTAAAAAATTTATAGGAGCACCCGGAGGCGCTCCCCAAAATAATATAAAGACGGTCTTAAAATGACGCACTAATAGGTTAGTGCCATACTACGAGTAGTTTCTGCACCCAAGTAAACGCGAATACTCAAAAAGTCAGTGGGGCAAGCAGTTTCGCAACGCTTACAACCAATGCAGTCCTCAGTCCGGGGCGAAGAAGCGATTTGACCCGCTTTGCAACCATCCCAAGGCACCATTTCTAATACATCGCAGGGGCAGGCACGGACACACTGGGTGCATCCAATGCAGGTATCATAGATTTTGACAGCGTGAGACATTAAAATTATGCTCCTCTAAAAGCAAATAATTATTTCAAAGTCTACCCTAGAGTTTTTACCTAAAGATTAAGTAGCTACAATAACTTAAAACAATTTAATATTTGAGATAGTTACACTCCCAAGGACTAAACTATGCGTAAACAGGCAAGACATTCAGAGGAAGCCCCGATCGGTCATTTGGACTATGTGGCATGGCATCAGGGTAAGACCCCGAATTGGGCATGGCTGGCAATAAGGGCTGAATTAGAAGCAGTAGAGGTATTTTATCGTGGCTTGGGTTGGCAGGTCGGGGAAAATGCCCAAAAATTACAGGAATTACCCCAGCAGTTTAATACTACCTATGGATTGCTCCAGCCGATGGGTAGGGGTTACGAATGGATTATTGTTACTTATCCTTGGGACAAAATCGACCGGGATTTGATTGCTGATCAGGCAAAATCGGCAGCCAAACAATTAACTACTAAAACTTTCTGGACAACCACGATCGGGGCTGAAATTGCCTATGAATTATTAGACTGGGACGATCGGGTAGAATATGCCCAATTAAGTGATAGTTTTACTTTTGAATCTAAACTGCGTAGTCAGCCAGGGGAAAACTTTTCCGACGGTGGACTAATCGATGGTTTGCCTAAATTCCAGTATTTCATTGATGAAGTTCTAGGGGATTTACACCTCTATCTTTTCCCTTGTGTGGTAATTAAAACTGATCATAGTTACGGCTATTTTGAAGCACCTAATGCTGCCGTTTCAGTTGCTCAGGTAAAAATAATTTCTCCCGCCTAACTATGGCTTATTGGCTCCTTAAAACTGAACCAAATGTCTATAGCTATAGTGACCTCGATCGGGATGGGTCTACGGTGTGGGACGGGGTGGCAAATAATCTTGCCCTAAAGCATATCCGCACGATCGGGGTTGGGGACCTAGCTCTGATCTACCATACGGGGGATGAACGGCGCGCCGTGGGCATCGGACAAGTGATTTCAGCCCCTTACCCAGACCCAAAATTAAATGACCCTAAAATGACGGTATTTGATATTGCTAAAGTGGCACCCCTAAACCGCCCAGTCAGTTTGGCAGAAATTAAGGCACATCCTGGTTTTACTGGCTTTGATCTCATCCGTAATAGTCGTTTATCCGTAGTGCCAGTCAGTACCGAACATTGGCACTTAATTATGGAGTTGTCCCAAACATGACCTACATCGAAAGCACAGCCCAATTTTATGCCCTGGCTGCCCAAGCCCCTCAAGCAAATCTTTGTTGCCTCAGCACCCCTCCCCTTGCCTATCCTGGCTTAAATTTTCCTAGCCAAATGCTGGAAATGAACTACGGTTGGGGTACTACAGTTCGACCAACTGAGTTAGTAGGAAGCCCCACTGTACTTTATATTGGCGTTGGTGGTGGCATGGAAGCCTTACAATTTGCCTATTTTTGCCGCCGTCCGGGGGCGGTAATTGCGATCGAACCTGTACCTGAAATGCGGTTAGTCGCCCTTGCCAAGCAAAAAAACGACTGGTTCGAGCTTGATTTTGTTCAAATATTGCCTGGTGACTATCGAGTTTTGCAGCCCCAAGGCAAGTTATTGATGAGCGATCCACCAATACCAGAACATTTGCAACAAGACGATCGGTTACGGGCGATGTGTTTATCCGGCGCTCTCACCTATGAACAATACATGGAACACCTAATCAGGGCTGGCTTTGGACAAATTGAAGTGCGTGCCCGCCGTCCCTATCGTCTCCTAGATGCTCAGTCCTTTGCCTTAGAAGAACCAATCCTTTTAGATAGCATTGATACAGTATCCTTTAAGGTACCAGTCCCTTCAGATGGAGCCTGTATTTTTACTGGCAAAACTGCCATCTACAGCGGTAAAGAAGAAGCTTTTGACGATAGAGAAGGGCATATTTTAACCCGTGGTATCCCCCTTTCTGTTTGTGATAAAACCGCTGCCAAGTTCCAGTCTCAATTCCCAGAGATTATGATTACTAATTCGACTTGGCACTACAACGGCGGTGGTTGCTGTTAGCCTATGCAGTTTATTGACCAGGCAGAAATTATCGTTGAAGGCGGTAAGGGAGGGGATGGCATTGTTGCTTTCCGCCGTGAAAAATTTGTCCCCGCTGGTGGTCCCTCTGGGGGGAATGGGGGGCGGGGCGGCTCAGTGATTTTAGTAGCGGTGACGGATTTACAGACTCTCCTCGACTTCCGTTATCAAAGAATTTTTAAGGGGGAACCGGGCAAAAGAGGGGGCAGAAATAATATGACCGGCGCAAATGGGGCAGATAAACGGGTAGAAGTGCCCTGTGGTACAGTGGTGATCGACATCGATCGGGATGAAATCATCGGCGATCTAACGGAGCCTGGTCAGGAACTGGTGGTTGCCCAAGGAGGGAAAGGGGGACTAGGGAATCAACATTTTTTAAGTAATGCCAACCGAGCGCCCGAATATGCCTTGCCTGGCTTAGAGGGAGAATTACGCCATCTGCGCCTAGAACTAAAGCTCCTGGCAGAAGTAGGGATTATTGGTCTGCCCAATGCGGGTAAATCGACTTTAATTTCCGTGGTGTCCGCTGCCCGTCCTAAAATCGCTGACTATCCCTTTACTACCCTAGTCCCCAATTTAGGGGTTGTTTCTAAGCCGACGGGGGACGGTGTAGTTTTTGCCGACATACCAGGTTTGATTGCTGGGGCGCATCAGGGCATCGGGCTGGGGCATGATTTTCTACGCCATATTGAACGCACCAGGTTGTTAATTCATTTAGTTGATCTAACTAGCTCAGACCCGATCGGGGATTATCACACCATTTTGGCAGAACTCAATTCCTATGGTCATGGCTTGCCGGAAAAACGGCGCATCCTGGTCTTAAACAAAATTGATGCCTTAGAAGAGCATAGTATCTGGCACGATCGTTTTTTGGCAGAAACTCAAGAAAAACCCGTCTTAATTTCGGCTGCTACCTGTAACGGCATCGATAGCCTACTCGATCGGGTCTGGGTAGAACTAGAGCTTATTTAGGTATTCTAGGAGGTCTGCCATTTTTTGGGGGTCAGCCTGAAATTTAGGCATGGGGGGCGTTTCCCCACTCACAATCTGGTGGACAAGCTGGGCGGGGGATTTGTGGCGGGCAACCCCATGGAGGCTTGGTCCTACCTTGCCATCTGCCCATTGACCATGACAGGGTACACAATTCATCACAAAAATCGAGCGTCCATTCACCGCATCCCCTTGTAAAGATAAAACCGCCTTAGTGTAAGCATCCGCTGGCGGACGGAGCCAAATAAACAAAACTATCACCAAGACTAATGTCCCCAGCAAAATGAGCCACCGCCAGGGAGGAGAAACCACATCAGGGGGAGCTTGGTTTTCGGTGATCATGGCAAGAGGCACTAACCTATGATAAAAAAGTTTACTATTCACAATATATCTTAAAGATTCTAAGGATTTGTACTCATTTGTTCTAACCTTGATATACAGTCCTATAATGAATTTCGCAGTAAATAGAGGAATGTTTTAATTATGGGAGGCAACGATCGGTTATTGAGAGCAGCCAGGGGCGAAACCCTAGACCGTCCTCCCGTATGGATGATGCGTCAGGCGGGCAGGTATATGCAGGCTTACCGCCAATTAAGGGAACGATACCCCGACTTTAGGCAACGATCGGAAAATCCCGACATTGCCACGGAAATTTCTCTCCAACCCTTCCATGCGTTTCATCCCGATGGGGTAATCATGTTCTCTGATATTTTGACCCCCCTACCGGGCATGGGCATCGACTTTGACATTATCGAAAGCAGGGGTCCCCTCATCGACCCGCCTATCCGTACCAAGGAACAAATCGATCGGTTACATACCCTAGACCCAAGCACATCTCTGCCCTTTGTGAAGACGATCCTAAAGAACCTCCGGCAAGAAGTAAAAGACCAAGCCACGGTTTTAGGTTTTGTGGGCGCACCCTGGACTTTAGCTGCCTACGCCATCGAGGGCAAGAGTTCCAAAGATTTTGTCATGATCAAATCGATGGGCTACCAAGCCCCCCAGTTGTTACATAAATTTTTAGAGATTCTTGCCGAAAATATTGCCATCTATATCTGCTATCAGATTGAAGCAGGTGCCCAAGCCTTGCAGTTATTCGATTCTTGGGCGGGGAATTTGTCTCCCCAGGAATATGAAATCTTTGCGATGCCCTACACAAAGCAAATTGTCGATTATGTCCACGATCGGTATCCCGATGTGCCCCTGATTCTTTACATTTGTGGCAGTGGGGGCATTTTAGAGCGGATGGCGCAGACTGGTGTGGATGTAATTAGTGTGGACTGGATGGTGACGATGAAGGAGGCTAGACAGAGGATTGGCGACCAAATCGCTGTCCAAGGTAATCTTGACCCCTGTGTTCTATTTGCTCCCCAAGAATATATCCGCAGTCAAATTAAGGCTGTGGTTGAACAGGCGGGACCAACGGGGCATATTATGAACTTGGGGCATGGTATTCTTTCGACTACCCCAGAAGAAAATGCCCGCTTCTTCTTTGAGACGGTGAAGTCCCTCTAATGGAACTAAGTTACTATTCCACCCTATTTTTGACCCTCTTACTTTTGGTGGGGTTAGTATTTTTCCTCAGAGGCTCCACCAAAGACCGTACTACCATTCTGGAATTACCTGATCAGAACCTCACCCCAAAAATTAGAGACTATCTCCTTAGTTTGGGCTACAGGGTGCAGAACCTAGACCCCGATCGGGATGTGGTAACCCTGACCGGGCAAGTCAGGGCTAGTGTTGGTTTAGCAATTTTACTTAGTCTTTTAGCCACGATCGGGTTGGGATGCCTCAGCTTGGTGCTTTCTCTCTTGTTTCCAGAGTGGGGCAATGGGGTCTACTTATTGGTAGGAGGGGCACCTATAGCCGGCGCATTTTATTGGCGGGGGGCGCAGAAAACCGAAGAAATTAAAATTACCGCAAGGGACGGACAACTAGTAATTCAAGGGCACCGCGATGCCCTACGGAATATTGAAAATCGCCTCAGCGAGCCAGGGTGACAGCTTGGGACTGTCCTTGGTATTTCCCCCGCCGATCGGCATAGGTAGTTTGACAGGGTTCCCCTTCAAAAAACAAGAGCTGGATCACCCCTTCGTTAGCATAAATACGACAATCTGCACTGGAAGAATTACTAAATTCTAAGGTTAAAAAACCCTCCCAACTAGCTTCGATGGGGGTGATGTTGGCAATGATGCCGCAGCGCGCCATAGTTGACTTACCAATACAAACAACCGTTATGTTAGGCGGAATTTTGAGGCGCTCTAGGGATACTCCCAAGCCATAGGAATTTGCCGGAATAATAAAAAATTCACCGTATTCATCCTTTTGCAAGGCAACTGATTCTAAATTTTGGGGATTAAACGCTTTGGGGTTAACTACCGTGCCCGGAATGTGCCGGAAAATCCGAAAATCGTTAGGAGCCAGGCGCAAATCATAGCCATAGCTTGATAGACCGTAACTAATGACCCGTCGGTTTTCCATTTTAGAAACCAATACCGCCTCAAAGGGATCAATCATGCCTGCCTTTGCCTGTTCGATAATCCAACGATCGTTTTTTAGCATGGATGCCTCCTATTCTTCCCTTAATTCTGCCACTAAGGGGGAAGGGGGACGCTCATTATTCCGCCCCCACCAAGCAACACCGCATTCACAGAGATAAAATTCTTGCCAGACCTTGCCAGTATCGCTATAGACGGGAGCACGGCGGTTGAGCCATACTGCCTGAGCCGATCGGGGTCCCTTACCACAACTGGGGCAAGAAAATAAAATGCCATGCTTGGCTTGTTCAGTCCAGGGAGGAGGAGTAGCGCTAAAGGCATCCATAGTGTGCAACAAATTCTTTAACTAATGCTATGATAATATACGCACTTTTTTCAAACTTTACTCTATGGCAAATATCAAATCTGCTGCCAAAAAAGCTCAAATCGCCGAACGCAACCGTTTGCGTAATAAATCTTACAAATCTGCCATTGCCACCCTAATGAAAAATTATTTTAAGTCCTTAGAAGACTATAAAAATGCCCCCAGTGAAGAGGCAAAAGTTGAACTCGATCGGCGCTTGGGCTTAGCATTTAGCAAAATCGATCGGGCGGTCAAAACCGGTGTCATCCATCGCAATACCGGAGACCGGCGCAAAGCCCGCCTGAGCAAGACGACCAAAGCTATGCTCGGTCAATCTTAGTGGCAACCAATAAAGAGGATTTTATCTATCCTCAAAGACCCTTTCGGGGAGAATTCACACCGGAGAATCTCCTCCTAGATGCTAATTTGCAGGAATTTGCCGGTAGGGTGGGCATCATCTGCGCCCTGGAAAATAGTGGGAAACTATCTCCTTTGGATGCCTATGAGCAAATCAAAGTTTTGTGGCATCAGTTAGAAACTTATCGTAAGCATTTATTTGAAGAATAAACTCTGGTTAGTTCTAGGCGCAGCACTTTGAAAAGTAGGCTGGATGTCTTGTATTTTGAACTGAAGAGACTTGTTTGGTTGATCTACATAAAATAGAAAATCAACTTTACCCCATCTTTTTATTTTATCGATCGATTGACTTTGGTTTGGATAGATAAATGTATGTCCTCTTACTTTGAACTCAATATCTTTTCTGATAATATAGGGTTGACTGAGGATAGGGAAAGAAGAAAGAATAAAGAGGGGTCTTTCACTGATGAAGGGAGAGACGATTTGATAAAGTTGGTATAGATGAGTTGCTTTTATCTTTTCATAGTCTATTTTAGCTTCTGTCTTAATCTCCCAATGTAAATTACTCGATCGGTAACTGCGGCACAACCTCTGCAAACGATCGATCATTTCTTCTATTTTGTCTTCTGCTACGATAAACTCCCCTGATTCATGGTATTCTTTTAATAAACCAGAGACTTCTTTTAGCAGAAATGAACGACTAGGATTTGTGATTCCTCTGCCAGAAGTACCAATTAAAATGACCGGTAAGTCATATTCCTGTTCTAACTTAGAGACTACCTTAGCTAAACTATCTCTATTAGACCAATTCTGATTGAACAAAACGATCGAGTTAGAGGGCAGACTTTCGCCCGCCATTTGGAATTTAGCCTCTAGTCTATATTGTTCGCTTTGTTGGTCTAAGGCACTAAACCGATCGGTTAATCTCTCTTTTAATAAAATATGATCTTGGGGAAAGACCAAATCAGATGGAACCCAAAGACGTTTCATAGATCAAGATGGTTGTTATCTTTCTAAGATACACGATGAACAACCGTAGTAAGACTACCTTTCGTTTCTAAGTTTAGTCGTCTAAAGCCTGGCGGGAGACTATCTGTCGCAAACTCCACTGTGCTTGCCTTAAATTGGGCGCAGGTAGAAGGACTAACCATACATCTAATTACGCCTTTGCGAGTAAAACGAAAGACATCGTGTTCTTGATGGGCGTGCCCCGTAATTACACCCTTGACTTGGGGAAAATCTCCACAAATTTGCCAAAATAAGTTGCTGTCTTGCAGGCTCAACCGATCGAGCCAAGAACAACCGATCGGTAAAACGGGATGGTGGAGTGCAATCAGGGTGGGATAATCCCCATATTCCTTGAGAGTCTTGCCCAGCCAATGGAGAGTGTGGCTTCCTAGCTGACCCTCTACCCGACCAGGTACGGCGGAATTCAAGAGGACTAAATGCCAGCCTTTTACCAACACCGATCGGTTAATGCCCAAGTCCTCTCGGTTTAAGATGGAGGTCATGGCATCAAGTTGGTCATGGTTGCCAGGTAAATAATAAGTGGAAATACCAAGCGCAGAAATTTTTTGTTTTAACCTGCGGTAAGCCAATCTACCGCCCTCTTGGGTTAAGTCCCCTGTGAGCAGTAACAAATCGGGGGGGGGCTGTTGTCGCAAGAACATCAAGACCCGATCGAAACTTTTTTCGGGATTAACCCCCAGCAAAAACTGGTTTGGGTCATCACAGAGATGAATATCGGTCAGTTGTACAACCTGGAGGGTCATGTTTTTGGTCTCAAAATAGTCACAATTCCCCTGATAGCTTGGAAAGCTTATCTTTAAAATATGCTAAGTTGGGCGTAATTCTGGTGATAAAACTTTCCTGAAATGATGATCTAGATCACAATGCAACCAGCTAAGTCTCGTACCTACCATGATCCTATCCACGGTGCTATTACACTTAATGGGGCTGACCCGATCGAGGGGATGTTAATCAGGCTGATTGACACGGCGGAATTCCAGAGACTGCGGCGCATTCGTCAACTAGATACTGCCTATCTTACTTTTCATAGTGCGGAGGGTTCCCGCTTTACCCATTCGCTAGGGGTGATGGCTTTGACCCGTCGTGCTTTTGCCCCCATTGCCCAGCGCTATCCTTTGCTTGAGGAGCATCGGGCTGTAGTTTTATGTAGTGCCCTCCTCCACGATTTGGGGCATGGTCCCTTTAGTCATGCGGGGGAGGAAATTTTTGGTAATCAGCATGAGGAATGGACTTGTCGCCTAATTCAAGATTCTGGGGTTACTGCCATTCTCCAGGCTTATGCCCCAGAGCTACCCCAACAAATTTGTCAGACCATCCGCCATCAATATTTGCCCCCTTTTATTTATCAGTTGGTTTCTAGCCAAGTGGACTGCGATCGGTTGGATTATTTGCAGAGGGACGGCTACTTTACGGGGGCGCAGTATGGACACCTAGACCTCGATCGGATTTTGTTGGCGCTTGCCTATGACCCTGATAGTCAACAATTAGTGGTTACTAGAAAGGGTCTAGTAGCGATCGAGCATTATTTGACGGTGCGTTATTTTATGTACACTCAGGTATACAATCACCCGAAAAATTTAGCTGCCCGCTTTACTTTAGGGCAAATTTTTAGGAGGGTACGCACTCTTTTAACTGATGGTGAAATCAGCGCCGATCGGGTCGTGACTAAATGGATATTAAGGGACAAATTAGATATTTCTACTTACCTAGAAGCGGACGATACTAATTTTCTTTATTTCATCAAACAGTGGCGGCATCACCCCGATCGGGTTTTGTCAGACCTCTGCCGTCGTTACCTCGATCGGGATATTTTTAAGGCAAAGGACATCGGTATATTTAGTCAGGTGCAACAACAAAATATTCACCAAAAAATGCAAAATCTCCTCAAAGAATTGGGCTATGAACCAGAGTTTTATTGTGGGATAAGAAAAACTTTAACAAAAGGTTATACCCTTTATCAACAGGGCATTCAAATTTTAGTAGATGGGGATTTAATTGAAATATCCCGTCTTTCTCCTTTAATTAACGCCCTCACCCAACCAAGCCCAAGAGTATGGCTCATCCATCCCCGCCTGCCAGAAGAATTAGATAAAGAGATAACAAGTTGGTTTAAATTGTAATTACTTTTGTTTGAGAACTAATAGAGTAATATCATCATAAATTTTAGCTGTGTTAATAAATTCCATTAAGTCGTAAATAATATGGTCTTTTATCCCTTCCGCCGATCGGAAATAGTTTCTTTTAATTACCTGACATAACCGATCGATGCCATAAAATTCGTTAGATGGATTAACTGCTTCCGTCACCCCGTCAGTATACAAAATTAAACTATCGCCAGGATTAAGCACCAACTCTTTACAGTCTATAAACTTAACAATATCCCGCTCTAAACCCAAAGGAAAACCCAAATTAAAGGTGTTAATAATAGTTAATTCTCCATTTTGCTTTACCAATATAACATCTTCATGTTGCCCATAAATATTGACTAAACCTCCTTCATATCTGATTAACAAAAAAGTGAGAGATTTATCAGAATTCATCCGCTTTACATTATCAAATAAAATTTTATTTAGGGTTTGAATTGATGCTTTGATAGAATAATTTTCTAAGTTATGAATCATCCTTACCCCTGTTTGAATCATAATGGTAAAAATGCCACTTTCTAAACCATGACCAGTCACATCAGCAATAGCGATCGTTGCTTTGTTGCCTTCATCACTAACTAAAAAATCGTAGTAGTCTCCCCCTACTTCCGTCGCCGGTGACATGGTGGCAGCTACATCTAAAGAACCGATCGATTTAAGTTCCTCTTGTCTTGGTAAAATAATTGATTGTAATTCACGAGAGATAATTAACTCAGACTCCATGCGTTGATTTTCTGAATTTAAGCGTTGATTAAGATAGTAAATATCATCGTAAGCTTTCTTTAATTCATTACTTTGTTGCTCTAAATTTTTACGACTAATAAAGTCATTGAGCTGGAACTGATAATTTGACTCACCTAGCAACCAAATAAACAGGGGCGCAATAAATCCTGTAACCAGAGCAATAAATTTATATCCAGCAGTTTGGGGTACTATAATAATCACATAAAAATATGCCAAACAATATAAAATAAAAGAATATAAATTTATACGATTTGGCGAATAAAATAATAAAACATAGGCAACTAGACCGGCAATGAATGGAGTGTTAACTCCTAAATAAACCCACAAAATTAAAAACATAACTGTGAGAAAATATACTATACTGGCAAAATAAATATAGTAGGATATTCTTAGGTTGCCAAACTTTTTCTTATTAAAAGAAAAGATATAATATAGAGTAGAAAAAAATAAGAAAATATGAGAACTTCTAATTAGAAAGTCTGTATTTTGATTTAACAAAAGTAGGGTAAACCCTATTTTCTTACTAAAGAATTGAACAATAATAACAATTACTAATATAGAAATAGATAATATTAAAGTTAGGTTGGCAGTAAATCGGAGGTTCTTCTGCTTTTGGATAATTAAAGCTCCATGAAATTCCTGTTCCCAATCCTCTTGAATTTCTAAAGATTTAACACTTAGTAAAATTGTTTCTGTGAGATATTCTTTTAGCCTTAGAGCTTTCATACTATTGCTATAAATAAACATTCCTATGCCCTAATAATGGTATCTCAAGTTAAGATGCTTATTTGATGTTTCAAAAGTTAAACTCTAATTTGTTTGCCCCGATCGGATGGCTTGGATTAGTTGCTGGACTCTCTTGGTAATGCCATCCCAGTCTTGGGCTTTGACTAAAGTTGGAGGGAATAGGTATCCACTTGCTCCTAAAGCGATCGCACCGGCTTGTAGTAATTGATTTGCATTCTCGATCGTGACCCCTCCTGTAGGAACGAGAGGAATATGGGGAAAAACTGCTTTGATGGATTTAAGATAGGCGGCTCCTCCCAAGTTGGCGATGGGAAAAACTTTGACCCCATCCGCATCCCTCTGCCATGCTTGAAAAATTTCGCTCGGTGTAGCCGCCCCCGCCACGATCGGAATGCCACGGTCTTTGGCAACTCTAATCAAGTCTCCTTCATGGATGGGAGAAAACAAAAATTTGCTCCCCATTTCGATGCATTCTACTGCCCTAGCCCGATCGGTGATTGTCCCTACACCAAACCAGACCCGATCGAATTCGGCTTGTAGTTGGGGCAAGATTGCCCCCAAACTAGGGGTATGACAACTAATTTCCACTAAACTAATCCCGCCAGAGATCGCACATCTCGCCATGGCAAGAGCATCCTCTGCCCGATCGGCACGAATGACTGCCACAATACCCGATCGGTGGAGATTAGCGAGAAAATCAGGCAACTTCTAGGGTCTGGAATTGGAATAAATTTTCGGCATCAAGGGCGCGCAATTCTTCAAATGTAAAAGAATCGCTCGGCATGGCACTAACATCTTCATGGATTTCTATGATAGAGTCTGGCATCGCCTCAAAAGTAACGCATTGATTAGGGTAAACAGTCTTTTCAAAATATAGAGATACTTCAGAAATACGGAGAACCTGAGGATGGGTTCCCAAGTTGCGATAGATGCAGCGGGATAGTGTTTTCATCACAAAATTAGGTTTGATTATTTGGGTTTATCTTTGGCAAAATTCTGCCCTTCCCTTTCGGTAAAGACAAAGCTTTTTCAACATAAATCTAATACAAATAGGAGTTAATACTCAGTATAATGTAACACCTTTTTAAGGTTTTAGCTAAATTATGTCTTGGGGCGTAGTCGCCTGACTAAATCCTTGAAGCTATCTCTGCGGAGGTAAGGATAATCACTCACCCAGAGGCGTAATTTAGGGATGTAGGCATCACTGGTAAAGCGGCTCAGGCGTTGAAATTGGGGGTCAGCGGCAAAAATGACCAGGCAGATGGCTTGATCGGGTTCGATGCGTTTATATCCCCTCTGGAGGGGCGCTCTAAAAGTCAGAGTGCGGTCATCGTTGTCCCCTAGCTCTAGGTTAATGAAACTTTCCGTAGCGTAACTAACTTCTAAACGCCCCCGGTCATCTACCTCTTCTTGTTTGGAGGAAACTTCTTCTGATAGATAGCAATCCTCGATCGTGGCGTACCAAAGGGCGCTGTAGGGATACTTCCGCAACTGGGCATTACGGCGGGCAGCAATAGCGACGGGCACAAGGAGCCAATACAATGCCCCCAAGGAGCCTACCAGAAAAATAACCAACTCCCATGTCGTCCCAATCACTCGGAAGTGGAGTATCCAAGCGATCGAGGCGATAGCTGCCGAAATTAACAGACGGCGAAAGAGGTCCTGTCCCGTCCCCCAATAGTAGTTGTATTGATCGGAGGTGGGAATAGGGGGAATTAGTTGGTCTAGTTGTTCACGATTGAGGGGTAAGAGCATAATAAGCAAAGACCAACCGATCGGTCTATTTAGCCCAGCCTAACATTTACGCCAAGAGTATTTTACTATTTAGTTAAGATTAGCTAAGACTTGGCAGAATTACCTCTGTGGGTGTAGAGTAAAAAATATTACACAAATTTTGATAAGGAGTTTAAGATGCAAATTTCAGAAGCTCAGGTTTTAACTGCTCTAGCTATCGCCCTTTTCCCTGCGGTAATGGCAGCTATGCTTGGTTCTGCCCTCGCTAACGAATAGTTCACTCACTTTAATCACTATGGCTACCAGACGTAAATCAACTGCTAAAGTTACTCCCTTCCGCCCTCCCTCTGGTAGCTTTATTAAGCCAGATACTAAATTTAGACTCAGTCAAGAACGCCATACCCTAAGCAGGGGGCTAGAAACCGTCGGCGTAATTTTTGCCTGTCTATTCCTGTCGGCTGGAGCTTTGCTTGGCTTATTCCGTCTGGCAAGATACCAAAAAGTCCAACTCGATCGGTTAGCAGAAATCAATCGGGAAGTAGCGGTGATGGAAGCCCAAGTAGAACTGCAAAGGAACCGGTTTGCCCAGTCCTTTAGTACGGGGGATACCCAAGTCAATCTACTGAGGCGGCAGGGCTTTATTCAACCCAATGAAGTGCCTATTAAGCTGGTGGAGCGGGATGAGCAGAGTTTTCCTTCTAATGTGACAGCCCGTACCCCCGATCGATGATCGAACTCCTGGCACCGGCGGGGAATTGGGATTGCGCCCGATCGGCGGTGGCAAACGGTGCGGATGCCATCTACTTTGGTTTGGATAGTTTTAATGCCCGGATGCGGGCGGATAACTTTACTATTGCCGACCTGCCCGGATTGATGACCTTTTTGCACCAGCGGGGGGTGAGGGGCTATGTTACTCTGAATACCCTTATTTTTACAGAAGAGCTAGCTGAGGTAGAGTCTTATCTAAGGGCAGTGATTGAGGCAGGGGTAGATGGAGGCATCATCCAGGATATAGGGTTATGTAGGCTAATTCGAGAGATTTCGGCGGATTTTCCGGTTCATGCCTCTACCCAGATGACTATTACCAGTGGGGCGGGGGTAAATTTTGCCCAAAAATTAGGCTGTAACCTGGTAGTTTTGGCAAGGGAATGTTCGATCCTAGAAATTAGCAAAATTAAACAAGCTACTAATTTACCCCTTGAAGTGTTTGTGCATGGGGCATTATGTGTTGCTTATTCCGGGCAATGTCTCACCAGTGAGGCTCTAGGGGGCAGGTCAGCCAATCGGGGGGAATGTGCCCAAGCCTGTCGGATGCCCTACGATCTGGTGGTAGATGGCAAGGTGCTAGACCTACCCGATCGGAAATATCTACTTAGTCCCCAAGATTTAGCGGGTTTACCTCTCTTGGGGGAACTGATTGAAAGCGGTGTTACTTCTTTGAAAATTGAAGGTCGGTTAAAGACCCCAGAATATGTGGCAGCCGTGACCCAGACCTACCGCCAAGCCATCGATCGGGTTTTAGAGTCGGGGAGTTATCAACCCAAAGATGAGGATTGGTACAAATTGCAGATGTCTTTTTCCAGGGGGCTATACCAGGGCTGGCTGGGGGGCATCAACAATCAAAAATTAGTCCATGGGCAGTATGGCAAAAAGCGGGGGGTCTATCTGGGGCAAGTAGAGGGGCTATATCAGGGGAAGGTATGGCTCAAGCCCCAAGCCAAGCTCCAGCCGGGGGATGGGGTGCTAATTGACCAGCCCGGACGGGAGTTGGGGGGTAGGGTCTACAGTATTACTTCAGAAAAAGGTTTGACTGGCATTACCTTTGGTCGCCAGGACTTAGACATACAGCAAATAAAAATAGGGGATAAAATCTGGAAAACAAGCGATCCAAAATTAGAACAAACCCTGCAACAAAGTTACAAGACCACAACACCAATTAAACAAAAACCGATCGGTTTTAGGGTCAGAGGCCAATTAAATCAACCCCTAGAAATTACTGCCCAAATTGAAGGACATAGTGTAACTATAGAATCTAAGCAATTATTACAACAGGCACAAAATCAACCCCTAAACTACGATCGGTTGTGGGCACAACTCAGTCGATTAGGTAATACGCCCTTTTATTTAGAGAATTTAGAAGTTAATTTAGAAGGAGACTTAATGCTTCCTGTCAGCGCTCTTAATCAGATGCGTAGGGCAATTGTCGGGGAATTAGCCTCTAAATTAGAATATAAACCCAAATGGCAACTAAATTTAGGGGCATCCTATCAAACACTATTGCCCAACGTAGATCAAAACTTAGTTGAAACTGTACCCCAATTATTAGTATTAGTCCGTAATTCTGCCCAACTCCAGGCGGTTTTAGCTTTAGAAATACCCCTCATTTATTGTGAATTAGAAGACCCCAGAGCATACCGATCGATCGTGGAAGTTGTCCGTAATTCTAAGCAAAATTGCCAGATTTGGGTGGCTCCCCCCCGCATTACTAAACCAGGGGAACAATGGATACTTAAACAAGTGTTAAATAGTGGTGCCGATGGCTTCTTAATTCGTAATTACGACCACCTGGCTTATTTTGCCGATTATCCTATTATTGCCGACTTTTCTTTCAATGTGGCTAACCCCATCACAGCCCGTTATTTAATGACTTCCTATCCCCTCCAACGGCTCACCTGCTCCTACGATCTAAACAGCGCCCAGCTTGCTAGTCTGGTCAAGGAATGTCCCAGGGAATGGCTAGAAGTGACTGTCCATCAGCATATCCCTATGTTTCATATGGAACATTGCGTCTTTTGTGCCTTCCTTTCGGAGGGAACAGACTACACCAATTGCGGTCGTCCCTGCGAAAAACATGAAGTTAGGTTGAGGGACCGGGTAGGAGTAGAGCATATCTTGCAGGCAGATGCGGGCTGCCGTAACACTCTCTTCAATGGCAAAGCCCAGACCGGTGCCGAACATATCCCTAAACTGCAAAAGTTAGGGGTGAGATATTTCCGTTTGGAATTTTTGCAAGAGGAACCCGATCGGGTAGCAACCACAATTAAACTCTATCGCCAACTTTTAGCCGGCAAAGTGACTGGTAAAGAACTATGGCAGGAGTTAAAACTGCAAAATCAACTCGGTGTTACAAGGGGAACAAACGATCGGGTATAATGACCTAAACTCTAAAAAAAAACTATGGAAGTTTTGCTCAACACATTGGTTTCCTTTGTTAGTATCTATTCGGTTTTATTGATTATTCGGGTATTACTAACTTGGTTCCCTCAAGTTAATTGGTATGCCCAACCCTTCCAGGCATTGCGAGACATCAGCGATCCCTATCTAAATTTGTTCCGCTCTTTTATTCCGCCGATGGGGGGCTGGGATTTATCCCCGATGGTGGCAATTTTTGCATTGCAACTGATTTCTGGTACACTTGGCTCTCTTACCACTTCTAGTTTTTAGTTTAATGACAGGATTACTCGACCTAACTGGCAAAAATGCCCTTGTGACCGGTATTGCCAACAATCGTTCCATTGCATGGGGTATTGCCCAACAACTCCATCAAGCCGGTGCCAACCTTGCTATTACCTACTTGCCAGACGATCGGGACCGCACTAAGGGCAAGGTCGAGGAACTGACTGCCCCCCTAAGTCCAGCTTTTTTGTTGCCCTGTAATGTGCAAGATGACAGCCAAATTACCGAGATGTATGAACAACTCAAGGAAAAATGGCAAAAGTTAGACATCCTCATTCACTGTCTTGCCTTTGCAAACAAAGAAGATATTTCCGGTAATTTTGTTGATATTTCCCGATCGGGTTTTCAGTTAGCATTAGATGTCAGTGCCTATTCCCTGATTGCTCTTTGTCGTGGGGCACAACCCCTGATGACCGAGGGTGGTAGTGTGGTAACTCTGACCTATATTGGCGGGGTAAAAGTAATTCCTAACTACAATGTGATGGGTATTGCCAAAGCCGCTCTGGAAATGAATGTCCGTTATTTGGCAGCGGAGTTGGGGCAGCAAAATATTAGAGTAAATGGTATTTCAGCGGGACCAATCCGCACTTTAGCATCTTCGGCGGTGGGGGACATTCTAAAAATGATGCACTATGCCGAAAAGGTTTCGCCCCTCAAACGGCTGGTTAGTCAGTTAGAAGTAGGAAATGTGGCTGCTTTTTTAGCGAGTGATTTAGCTAGTTGTGTGACTGGTCAGATCATCTACGCCGATTGTGGTTATGAAGTTATGGGTTCTGGTCTTGTCAAAGAAGATAAAGAACAACAGGACAGTTAATCATTCTTAAAAGAAAATAATATTGCTTTTTCCTGATCATGCAGTTCAGTCTTGAACAAGAACAATAATAAAAATAAAGATGGATAATTGAAAGATCAAACCTGTCTAATAAAAGATGACAGAGTTTATCGATAAAAAATGTTAGAGGGGTTCCGATCGTTTTTTTACTGGGGATAGGACTGCAATATAGATACTAAGTTTTGGTCTGGTTGTTTTGTACCGCAGAAGATACCAGGCAAACGGGACTTGGGTTCTGCTTCCCCCCAATAAAGCCAACAACTCCCGGCTGGTAAATTTTCGAGAGCATCCGATCGGTGGGTCAGCCACACTAAACAACGATCGGGGGGAGAGCCAGCCTGGTCATCGATCGTAATGGCGGCAAGTGCTTCGTAGACTGGGGTGGCATCGGTCAAAACATCTGTTGGGGCAGACCAAAAAGAAACTCTTAAATTTTGCTTAACGGCATAGTTGAAAAGGGAAGCAGCGGCAATAATTGCCTGTTCAAAATCCGCTTCCTGCCAACCCGATCGGGTATCGAGGGCGATGGTAAATTCTTGCCCACCCGTGGTGACCTCTAACTCCCTGACCCTTAGTTCCCCAAAGCGGGCACTGGTGCGCCAATGGATCAGGCGCATGGGATCACCCCAACGATAGGGGCGGAGGTTTTTGGTCAAGCCCTCCGTCGCACTGTTAAAGTTAAGCTCGATCCTGTAGGGACGGGGGCTTTCTTCTGCACCCAACCGATCGAGGATGGGGCAATAACTGAGGGGTAAAATCAGGGGATAGACTACGGCAGGACGGGGTACCGTCCGGGTTCTGCGGCTCCGAAACAATCCCAAGGGGCTGGCAGTAACTAAATCCAACCGATCGATGGTGTAAATCCCCCGCCTGGTAGTAGGCACGCTGTAGCGCCAATACCAGACCTGCCCTGGTGCCAGAACCTCGATCGTGATTTGGGGAGGGGGCACATTAGTAAAATTGGGGGGCAGGAGGTCAATCACTTGAATGAGGGCACGGCTAATTTTGCTCCGATTTTCCAGGACAATCACCCCATCCCAAAAGTCCCCCGCACTGACCGGCTCAGCCTTGGGGCGACTGACCACAATATCCGCCAAAGAACGGGGCGGTAGGACGGCACCAACTAAAATCAGCCCCACACTGACCCCACTGATCACATAGAGCCAACCAGAGAGGGTATTAGTAGCAGCGGCAAAAAAGAAACCACTGAGCCAGATCAGCAAGCCGCCGCCATATTCGGGGGTACTGAGGCGAAATTCTAGCCACCGCCAAAACCTGTTCATGGGACTGCCCTAAGATTTTAAGTCCAGATTATCACAGGGGCTTTTTATTCCTTTGCCCAATTAAAGTTTCCGTTCCTTTTTCAGTGATAGGATCAACCTAGCCTAATTCAGGAGATAGGGGAAATGTATCGATTCCAAGTCAGGGCAAACACCCAGCCAGGCGAGTATATTGCGATCGTAGGCTCAGCTCCAAAATTAGGTATGTGGGTACCGGAACAGGCGCTGCCCCTATCTACTGGTGCCGATCGTTATCCCCTCTGGACGATCGATTTAGACCCCAGCCACTTAGTTACAGCGGAAAATCGGCTGGAATATCAATATCTCCATGTCAAACCGACCAAAATAGAATGGGAATCTAAACTAAGGAACCGCGCCGTACCGATCGAGCCTACCCCTGAAATGCTAGTAATTGACAATGGCTACTGGGGCACGATCGAACCCTATAGCTATGGCTACTATGAACAGGGCACCGCCCCGATTATTTTGCCCCAATCCCCCCAAGGCTTAAAAATTGTGTTAGTGGGTAGCTCCGTGGCGGCGGGATGCAGTGCCTGGAAGTTGAGAGGCTGGGGCTGGTTGTTACAACAGGAACTCCATCGCCGGTTTGGACATCAGCTATTGAGCCATGCCAAGCTCGGTGCCAATGTGACCAATATAATCGATTGGTTCGGGGATTTAGTTACGCCCCACCGCCCGGACATCGTAATTATTGCCCTCTCTTTAGGGAATGAAGGGCTGGCTTCTGCCCCTGGTCACGAATATAAAGCGATTCAACGGCGGTTTGAAAGTGGTTTGCAAAAGCTCCTGGATATGACCCGATCGATCGGGGCGCTACCGATGTTGGGGGGGGTTTATCCCAATGGGCATTACAACAGCGACCACTATGGCATTCTGTTAGAAACCCACCATCGCATGAAGTGCTGGGAAGTGCCTGTATTTAATTGGTTAGAAGCCTTAGACAACGGGCAGGGGCGCTGGAAGCCGGGCATCTATTTTGATCATGCCCATCCCAATACAGAGGGACATCGATTGATGTTTGCCTCCATCCCCCTGGATGTCTTTCACATCGATCGGGGTCAATTAGAAAAACAAAGACAGACTATTCAAATCCCCCAAGAAGTAACCGTATTCAAAGATGATGATGGCTTTCATGTAGTAGTTAATCCGAAAAACAAAAACCTCAGAATTATTAACTCTACCAGACATCCTTATATTATTTCTCCTAGTTGGAAAGACTTACAAGAAGCAATTAAGACCAAAGCAAATCTCTTGCCTGGCATTTACACGACCAATCAAAAGTGTTCATCTTTTTTTGTGAAGGGTGATCAATCGATTGAAACCCTTGTAGAAGTACCGCCGGGCAGTGATATTGAATACCATGCTACCTTTCATTTATTTTCGCCAAAGGTCTGTCAAATCTTGTTTTACGATGGACAAATCGGGCTACTGAAAGAAGATGACCAACATCTGCGGGTGCTAAACGAAACAGACCATGAATACAACATCCACCCGATGTGGAAAGAGGTACGGAGTGCCCTTAAAGCTATGCCCCCTGGTGTTTACAAAGATACCCTCAATCCAGAGAGCGAATTCCGTACCATGATGATTGGCAAAGAGGGCTTAGAAAGTAGGATCAAAGCCACTCCCAAGTCCTCTATGGTGTTTGAATACCGATCGCCTCTTTCTGCCGTTTCCCGCGTGGGCATTATTCCCTTGGGGGATCGTTGTGCCGTAAGAATGTTGTTATACAAACTAGAGTTTGATGGTCCCGCCTATCCCTTTGATTTAACCAGAACTACCCTCTTGAGCGATGTAGCTGACATCATCGAAAATCGTTTTTATGATATGTGGAATCCCGACTATCTGCGTTACAACTTCCACGAAAGACGGATGTATCATACTAAATGGACTGGGTTATCTTTCGCCCATGAAGTAGAAGATAATGACCCCAATATGTATCCCGTCTTTGAGCGGATGAAGATGCGTTATACCAGCCGATCGGAGCGTTTTTGGTACACTTTGAAAAATGCTAATGAATTGTTGTTCATTCGGACTGGTGTAGCTGACCGCAACAGTGTGATCAACATGGTAGAAAAACTAGAAGCAGTCTGTCTTAACAAACCCTTCCGTTTTATGCTTATTTCCCAACAAGATAGTAGTGATGTGGCAGATATTCCCCATGTGCTTCATTATTGTTTTGATTTCAACCCCGATCGGATGTATAACGACGAGTCTTACTGGATGGAATGTGCTAAAACGATGGGCAGTATTTTGAATTCGGTCGGGGTTTCTAGTAAAAATCTGTTCTGGTGTCCCCCTAAAGTTTCTGCAGAGACCTAAGGGCTAAGAGGGCAGTGCCGTAAGCTGCTTCCCGATGTTTGGGATGGGCAAAGGGCACCCTCAAATAATTTTGGCGGATGGCTGTCCAGTGGGGGTTTGTCGCTCCTCCCCCTAAAGTATAGAGAACGGAAGGGGGATCTGCTCCTAAGTCAGCCAACCGATCGTAGCCCTCCCGTTCAATGCGGGCAATGGCTTCTAACAAACCCTGTAAAAATAGGTAGTCCTCTGGGGGGCGGGGCGTGAGTCTGGGTTGTAATTCTGGGTCACAGACCGGAAACCGCTCCCCTGGTTCTAGGAGGGGGTAATAGTCCAGATTAGTAGAAATAGCAGGGTTGATGGTTTGACTGAGGGCAGTAATTTGCGCCGAGGTAAAAAAGTGGGATAAGACCCTCCCCCCCGTATTAGAAGCACCCCCCACCAACCAAAAATCCTCCCAACGATGGCTATAGATGCCGTATTCTTGAGCAAAAATCGGTTTTTGGGACATTACTTTTACAGTCAATGTAGAACCGAGGGAAGTAACTGCCACGCCTGGCTCAAATTCATACCCCACGGCGGCTAAAAAAGCACTATTGCTGTCCGTAGTGCCGCTACAAATATGACAGCCTGGATTGATGCCCCATTCCTGTGCCACTAGGGAGTCAATCTGTCCCAGAATTGTGCCTGGTGCTACTACCAGGGGCAACTTAAAACCTAAGTTAACTATGGCGGGAGGATAGCAAAGCCCGATCGGGTCGTAGCCCAACTTGAGGGCATTGTGCCAGTCCGTAATATCTAATCGATGATGGAGAAAATAAGCCACCCGATCGGCATGGTGGACTAAATACCAGTTTGCTTGCCATTCGCCCCTTTGCTGTAAATTCACTAGCCTTGCCAGGGTAGAGGTACTGCTCAAAACCACATCCCGATCGGGGCAGACTTCCCGCAAAAAGGACAGGGCGTTCTTACCCCCTGGATCGTTGTAAAGTTGAGGAGGCACCATAATTCTGCCTTCTCCATCGCAACCAACAAAAGTGCCGGAAGTGCCATCAATAGCGATTACTTGGAGGATTTGCCGGATTTGGGCAGGAATCTGGCTAATTAGGCTAAAAAGAGCAGTCTGCCAGGTGCTCTCATCTTGGATGTCATAGCTGACTTTTGCCTCAAATTGGACTTGGCTGTTATCATCAACCACGATCGTTCTGGCACCGGAAGTACCAAAGTCAAAGCCAGCAAACATAAATCTTTACTGATGGGGCAAGGATAGGGGGACAGCATTGAAGAAGCAACTCCTTGCCCCCGTATGGCAGGCAACATTTCCTACTTGCTCCACCTTGACCAGGATGGTATCTCCATCGCAGTCATAGAAAAAGTGCCGTAACTTTTGGATATGCCCGGAGGTCGCCCCCTTGTGCCATAGTGCTTGACGGGAGCGGCTCCAATAATGTACTTCCCCCGTCTCCAGGGTTTTGATAATAGCCTCCCGATTCATCCAAGCCATCATCAGCACTTGGCTATCCCCCTCATCTTGGGTAATAACTGGAATTAGTCCTTGGTCGTTGAATTTTAAGGAGTTGAGTAAATCAGAAATTACCATAACAGATTGGTGCCTTTGGGGGGACTATAACCTAATGTCATCTATAGTAATATTAAGAAATTTCAAGGTCACATCGGGGAGTCGGTTTCATGGGTCAAGTCAGTCGCATTATACTAGGGCTTCATATCGGGTCTATGGTATTTGGGGTATTGGGACTGTTATGGGTATTGCCCAATCCCGACTTTGTGGCTCAGCTCTCGGATGTAGGGATGCAGGTATTTGGTTGGGGTATGGCGGGGGGCGGTGCCGTCTATATTATTTTCGGAGCCATTGCGGTAGCCCTCTACGGCTGGGGTGCAGTAGGCAAGGAACGCCTACTCTCCTTTGCGGTGCCGGCAATTCTCCTTTCTTTGGGCAGTGAACTGTTAGGAACTAGCACGGGTTTTCCCTTTGGGCATTATGCCTACCTCAGTGGCTTGGGCTATAAAATCGCTGGCTTAGTACCTTTTACTATCCCCCTCTCTTGGTTTTATATGGGTTTCGTTTGCTATTTGTTGGGACGATCGGCTATGAGGGGCAGTAGCCCGATCGGTCAGGCGGTCGGCGGCATAACGATCGGGGCAATTTTACTAACTGCTTGGGACTTTGTGCTCGATCCAGCCATGAGCCAAGCCAGCTATCCCTTTTGGGTATTTCAAGATACAGGGGAATTTTTTGGGATGCCCTACCGTAATCTGAGCGGTTGGCTGGGTACGGGGGCATTGTTTATGACCGTTGCTTCTCCCTTCTGGCAAGATAAACCCCTTTCCCTGACCCGCTCCCAATTAGTTTTCCCCCTAGTTGTTTACCTGGTTAATTTTGCATTTGGGGCAGTAATTACTACCCTCCAATTAGGTTCCGGCTTTACTCTGCCTACCCTGTTGGCAGTTTTGTTGGGGGTCTTGCCCGCCCTGGTTATTTTTGGCCTGGCTCCCAGTCGCCCCCTGCCATCAGAAGTAGATTCTCCCGTCCCAGTAGGAGCGCCCAAGTGATTCGGTTGTCAGTGAATGGGGCAGAGAAGACCTGTCCCAAGGACTTGAATTTAATAGAAGCCCTAGAATTTTGGCAAATTAACCCCCGCTTGGTGGCGGTTGAATATAACGGGGAAATTCTCCATCGCCAATTTTGGACAACTACGAAAATTCAGCCCCAAGACCGCTTAGAGATCGTCACGATCGTGGGGGGGGGATAAAAGCTGAAACCAAACTTCTATCGCTATATTCCTTTAGGGGCTGGGCTAATTCTGGGTTTTGGCTTGGTACTAAATCGTATTTTTACGCCAAATTTGTTGCCTAGCCAATCCCGATCGGATGCTTTGGGTGTGTTTGGCAGCGCAGTACTGATACTAGTTTTTCTTTTATGGCAACAAATCAACCCAATTCCACCAGAAGCAGTAGAACTAAAGGGCAGGGAGCAGTTCTACTTAGCGCCCGACCTATCGGAGGAATTACAAGTAGAACTAGCTTGGGTGTCCCATAGTTTGTTGACCCTTACTGTCACCCGATCGGTGGTAGTGTGGTATCAAGACCGAGTTATTCATGCCAGGGGCATCTTGCCGGAACAAACTATGACCAAAGCGGGTAACCTGACCCAGAATGTGATGGATAAAGAGAAACCCCTCTACCTAGTGCAATTAAAACTTTATCCAGGCAAAATTGAATTTGACTACCTCCCCGAAAATACCCAGAGCCTAATTCTGCAACCTCTGGGCAAAAAAGGAGTGTTAATTTTAGGTAGTAATGTGCCGCGGAGCTATACCAACCAGGATGAAACCTGGATCAAGGTTCTGGCGGACAAATTGAGCCATAGCCTTAGTTCTCTGGAGCCGTGAGCGCCCCAGGAATGCTGGAACTAGCAGCGGGAGGGGGGGCAGGGGGCGCAACATTATTAGGTTTAATCAATCCTGTACTTAATAAAATAGCAATACCCAGAAAAGCTAATAATAGAAACCAAGTTGCTTGATTTAGGGTCTTCTCTGCACTTTTAGTAGAGGCAAATGCCTGACTTCCTATGCCCCCCAAGCCGTCTCCTTTAGGGCTATGGAGCAGAACAAAGAATATCAATAAAATAGAAACTACAATCCAGACAACTTGAAAAAAACTATACATAAAAAAACTGCAAAACTGAATCGATTGTATCAAATCTGAGCCAGGGATGATCCACTACTACAAAGGTTTTACCGGGCAGGGGGTCGCATTGACTGCGATTGGGACTACTAATTAGTTTTACTACTTTCTCAATATGATCAAAGCCTAATTGATGGGGAATATAAATTTGTAAGAATTTACGGATTAACCTTCTTTGCACTGACCGGGGATAATTTTTTAATAAGTTACGGTCAATATTAGGTAGATTAGCATCAAAGTTATGGTCTAGCCAAATTTTTTCAATATAATTATGCCAAAAACTTACATCTTCTTCCATAATTTCTGCTGTTTGAATTAGGGTTTGTTCTAATTGGGGATTAAAATATTTTTGTAGATAGGGAAAAACTACATTCCTCAGACGGTTCCGCTTATATTTGTTATTAGCATTTGTACTATCTTCCCAAATTGTTAATCCGTGGGCATGACAATAGGCTAAAGTTTCCGATCGTTTGATGCCTAATAGGGGACGGACTAATTTTATACCTTCTTTATAGGGCATTTGCCAATTTAGGGACTGCATACCTTCTATACCCGCTCCCCTTAATAAATTAAGGAAAATAGTTTCAGCCCGATCGGTTAGAGTATGCCCCGTCGCAATAATATTTGCCTCCGCTTCTAATGCCATTTCCAAGAGCATTTGATAGCGCCATTCCCTGGCTTTTGCTTCACTGTTAATTGGGTTGGTTGCGGTGCGTAAGTAAAAGGGAATTTGCCACTCCTCGGCAATTGTTTTGACATAATTAGCATTAGCTAAACTGTCAGAACGCCACTGATGATTACAATGACCAATATTTAGATGCCAGTCATATTTGGGCTGAAATGTTCTTAATAGATGGATGAGACATAGGGAATCCTGTCCCCCAGAAACTCCTACTAAAATTTTAGCCCCTGGAGGAATCAGGCTGATATTTTGATTGAATTTAACCCCCAGAACATTCAAGCTAATTTACACGATCGGGATCGCCGGTAAAGGGTTGCTCACCTGTTTTAGGATAGTCATCTTTGGCGGGGCTAAAAATACGCATTACGGCATCTTGAATATATTGTAAAAACTGATTTAGAGCTTTCATAACCTTCTCCCTCAAAAAACTTAACTTTTTTTATATTTTCATTTTAATATAGTCACTAATAAAGCCTTAAATTATTGCTGGTTTTACACAATTTGCATCATCTTTTAACAATTACTTACTACTTCTATGCCATCTTACTGAACTTTGCCCTATAACGCACCTAAAGGAGCAATTCTGCTTAGGATAGTATTAGTTTTAGAAAATCCTATGAGTAGAGACCTCAGACAATTTTTACAAATCCTGGAGAATAGGGGACAACTCCGCCGCATTAGCGCTCCTGTTAGTAGGGATTTAGAGATTGCGGAAATTAGTAATCGGATGTTGATGGTGGGGGGACCAGCTTTATTATTTGAAAATGTCCAGGGTTTTACTATGCCCGTAGTGGTTAATTTGTTGGGTACTACGGAACGGGTCTGTTGGGCAATGGGGATGGAAGCCAGCCGTGAGCTAGAAATCCTGGGGGAAAAGCTGGGCAAGCTCCAAAGTCCTAAACCGCCCAAGAAGTTTTCCCAAGCCCTGGAATTTGGCAGAATTTTATGGGATGTAATCAAGGCAAAACCCAAGGGCACGATCGGGAAGGCTCCCTGCCAAGCGGAAATTTACACAGAGGATGAGGTAGACCTCGATCGGATTCCTTTAATTAAGCCTTGGGCAAAGGACGGGGGTTATGTTGTTACCCTTGGGTTGGTGATTACCAAAGACCCAGAAAATGGTATTCCCAATGTGAGTGTCTATCGGTTGCAACAGCAGTCCAAAAATACTATGACGGTGCAGTGGCTTTCGATTAGGGGAGGGGCAAGGCACCTACGCAAAGCCCAAATGATGGGGAAAAAACTGGAAATTGCTATTGCCTTGGGGGTTGATCCCCTGCTGATTATGGCGGCTGCTACACCAATCCCGATCGATTTATCGGAATGGTTGTTTGCTGGTCTCTATGGCGGAGAGGGGGTGCAGTTAGTCAAATGCCATAGCCTTGATTTAGAAGTACCTGCTCAAGCGGAAATTATCCTGGAAGGCACGATCGATCCTAATGAGTATGGTACCGATGGACCCTTTGGCGATCACATGGGCTACTACGGCAATATCAACGATCGGGCACCCTTAATCCGATTCCATTGCCTGACCCAGCGCCGACATCCTATTTATCTCACTACCTTTAGTGGTCGTCCCCCCAAAGAGGAAGCCATGATCGCTATTGCCTTAAACCGCATTTATACACCGATTTTGCGGCAACAATTCCCGGAAATTACGGACTTTTTCCTGCCGATGGAGGCATTGAGCTACAAGATGGCAATTTTGGCAATCAAGAAATCCTACCCTGGACAGGCAAGGCGGGCGGCTCTGGCTTTTTGGAGTGCCCTGCCCCAATTTACCTACACCAAGTTTGTGGTGGTGGTGGATAGTGATATTAACATCCGTGACCCCCGATCGGTAATCTGGGCAATTAGCTCTAGGGTAGACCCCATCCGGGATGTGTTTATTATTCCTGATACGCCCTTTGATAGTTTGGACTTTGCCTGTGAGCGGGCGGGGCTTGGTAGCCGTATGGGTATCGATGCCACGATCAAGATTCCCCCGGAAAGTGACCAAGTTTGGGGAGAGGCATTAGAATCTGACCCGGCAATTAGGGAGCTATGCGATCGGCGGTGGGCAGAATATGGCTTAGCTGATTTAGTCCTGACCGAGGCAAGCCCCGTCCTCTTTGGTTATGAGTTAAGCCAATAAACCAAACTTAGGTCTAGTCCGTAGCTTAAACAAGGGGATAGATTTTCCCCGATGTTCAGTAACAAAGGAAGGCTATGAAAATTCAACATCTTACAATCCTCACGATCGCTTCTGCTATCAGCTTGGTCATGGTCAATGTTGGTCTGGGTAATGCTTCTACAAATCCGATCGGGGAAAATAACCAAACGATCGTGGGGCAAAATCCCTGTGCAGGCAAGAAAAATCCCTGTGCTGGTAAAAATCCTTGTGCAAGTAAGAACAATCCCTGTGCAGGCAAGAAAAATCCCTGTGCCGGTAAAAATCCTTGTGCAAGTAAGAACAATCCCTGTGCTGGTAAGTCTTCTGCGAAAAAAGGAGCCAAACACCCCGAATTTTACACTGAAAACGGTGTAGCCCTGGACGGACAAGATGTGGTGGCATACTTTACCGAGAGCAAGCCAGTGCAAGGCAACAAGAACTTTACCTACAAATGGAAAGGAACTACCTGGCAATTCGCTAGTGCCAAGAATCGTGACTTGTTTGCTCAGAATCCAGCTAAATATGCACCCCAATATGGAGGCTACTGCGCCAAAGCAGCGGCTGATGGGGATTTGGCAACTACTATTCCTTCTGCCTGGAAGATTGTGAATAACAAACTCTACCTCAATTACAGTGCAGAAGCACAAAAAGAGTGGTTAGCAGATGTGCCTGGTATGATTGCTAAGGCTGATAAAAACTGGACTGCTATTCTAAATAACGATACTCTTTATCGTTAAATAACCAAAGGAGGAACAATTCTATGGATTTTATTGTAGATAATCTTGGATGTTGTTCTTCCTTGTTAACTCAGTCTTTTATTTTTGATGGTCGTTATCGTCTCTATCGTTTTTTGACTGATGTAGAAGATATTTTGCAAAAAGACCAACCCGATCGGGATCATTTGATAGAAATTTCTCCACTGGTTCGTCGTTTACTAGAAGATTGTTTGTGGTTACAAGTGCCTGATACTCAACCCGATCGGGATTTGGGCTGGGGGGTACAAACTATCTATGATGAACCCTTTTTTGATTTAACTGTGCAGTTAGTCACTTGGTTGCCTGGCACAAAATCGACCATTCATAATCATGGCGGTTGGGGTATTGTTGCTCTTTTAGATGGCATGGAACGAAATCAATTTTGGTACGAAAAAAACGATCGGTTAGTTTCAACCGGTGAACAGATACTAAAACCAGGGGAAATGATTTGTTTTTTACCCCAAGCAGTGCATCAAATCGAAGCTCTGGGTGAACAACCTACAATTAGTTTTAATCTTTATGGTAAATCAACCGATCGGTTTGAGTATGATTTACAAAATAACAACAAAAGACCCTATTAAATGTAATACATAATCTGGCATTGTTCATAGTTTTGCGCTACCTGACAGAATTCTTCTAAAGTTATTTTATGCAAAACAAGCTCTACATCTTTCGCTGCTTCTGCCCATAGGGTCACGATCGCCATTTGACTAGGGCTGATTTGCACTGTGCCGGTTTGGGGTTTGTCTGGCTCTAGCCCTTTGACAATATCACCGAGGGTAATTTCCTTACTGCGCCGACTGAGCCTATGTCCGCCCCTTGCCCCCCTTAAACTTTCCGTAATGCCCGCCCGTTTTAGCTCCGTCAAGATTTGATCTAAATAACGATCGGGGATATTTTGTTTGATGGCAATTTCTTTTACACCGGTCATTTTTCGACTTTCAAAATGTTTGGCTAATTCTATTAAAGCTAAAAGAGCATATTCTAGCTTAGCTGAAAGTTGGAGCATGACTAACTACTCCAACCCTTCATTTTTGATAAAAACAAAAGACTCTGACAGCAATACTGCTTTTTCTTCATTGTCATAGATTCTGTGCTTATATCAAAAATAATATCTCATTTATCAGAGCCGTTGGAGAATTGCCTCCCCTAAAAGGTCGCTGAACATAGCGGTACTGAGGTATCGTTCACCAAAACTAGGTTGAATGACAACGATCATTTTATGTTCATTTTGAGGGCGTTTGCCGACTTTGATTGCAGCGGCTAAGGCTCCTCCTGCGGAAATACCAGATAACAAACCTTCTTCTTTTGCCAGTCTTCTACCAAAATGAAAGGCTTCTTCGTCTGTAACTGTAATAACCTCATCGATTAAATCAGTCCGCAAAACATCGGGCACAAAACCCGCCCCAATCCCCTGGATTTTGTGGGGACCAGGCTTGCCACCTGATAAGACAGGACTGTTGGCAGGCTCTACGGCAATGGATTGAAAAGATGGTTTTCTCTCTTTTAGAACTGTACTAACGCCGGTAATTGTGCCTCCTGTGCCCACTCCAGCGATCAGGATGTCTGCTTTGCCATCAGTGTCTTGCCAAATTTCTTCAGCGGTTGTTTTTTGATGCACAAGGGGATTAGATGGATTTTTGAACTGTTGTAAAACAAAGGCATTGGGGATGTTTTCTTTTAGTTCATTTGCCCGATTGATGGCACCCCGCATTCCTTCTTTGCCTGGAGTAAGTTCTAGTTCTGCGCCGTAGGCTCTCAGTAATGCCCTACGTTCTAAACTCATTGTGTCTGGCATCGTTAAAATCAGCCTGTATCCTTTGGCAGCGGCTACCATCGCTAGGGCAATGCCTGTATTACCAGAGGTAGGCTCGATCAGGACTGTCCGATCGGGATGAATCAAGCCGGCAGTTTCGGCATCTAAAATCATGGCAGCACCGATGCGGTCTTTCACGGAAGAAGCAGGGTTCATACTTTCTAGCTTCAAAACGATCGTGGCAACACAGCCTTCCGACTGGGGAATGCGATTAAGGTAGACAAGGGGGGTTTTACCAATCAATTCTGTAATATTTTGGGCGATCTTCATAAATATATTTACCTAATAGTTGTTCTCTTATCTAAGTTAGCAGTTAATAGCCATGATGTAATTTAGATTACTATATTCAAGTTATCCTTTGAGCATGGCTTAAATAAATCAATTAGTGTAAACTCTTATCAGTCCTAGCAATGTGCTTAATAAAGTTCTATGGGATTTTGTTAGGCAACATCTTCATAGTCTTTAATTGACAGAAAGACAATGTCTGCAAATTTTTGATGGGTAGTTTAGTATGAACAAATCTTTACAAATACCAGATCGCAAGACTCGGATGATTAGTAGTATTCAAAGAAAGATTTGATGATTATTAGAGGTTTTATTACAACCAAAAGACCGATCGGAATTAAAAAATTGATGGAAAGAACCGATCGGGAAGTTTACCTTTTGCCAAAATATCTATTTGGTATGGAGAAATAAAAAATTTTTATACCTCTATTAACATTACTGTAACAAAGTGTAAACTGAGGGAGTAATACAAAAAAATAGGTCATGGTTAATTCCCTTCTTCATGCTTTCTTTATTGGCAGAGCCACAGCAGAAGTCCTAACCGATCGGTTTGAGGATGCTGTCACCGACTTTTTGAGCGCCTTGGGCAAATTCGATGCCGAACAAAGGGAAATCCTCCGGCAATTTACGGCAGAAGTGTTAGCCAAAACCAACCAACAGGAACAAGCTACCAGCACTAATCCTCCTGACCTCCAGGAAACTTTGGACAATCTCAGGGCAGAAATCGCCCGACTCAAAGCCGAATTACAGCAATATCGCAGCCAGAATGCAAGTTGAAACCAACTACCGCTGGAGTAAGGACAATTATTCTGAACTCGCCCGATCGATCGATATTTGGCGGATGGTGCTCACTTTCTCTTGGATGATCTGGATTGATAGCAAGGACTGGAGCTATGTGGGGGGCAAAACTCCTAGTAAGGTTAAGCAGCGCACCCGAGAGCGGGCAAGGTGGCTAAGGGAAGCGCTCCTCGAACTAGGTCCCACTTTCATTAAGGTAGGACAACTCCTCTCTACTAGGGCTGATGTCTTACCCTCCGAATCGGTAGAGGAGTTAGGGAAGCTCCAGGATCGTGTCCCCGCCTTCTCCTACGAAAAAACTAAACAGATTATTGAAACGGAACTCGGCAAACCGATCGGGGAGATGTTCCCCCACTTTGAAACCACACCCCTTGCTGCGGCTAGCTTGGGACAGGTGCATCTTGCCCGCCTCATCACCGGGGAAGAAGTAGTAGTAAAAGTCCAACGCCCTGGTTTACTCAAATTGTTTGCGATCGATTTGGGCATCCTCCGCAAAATTGCCCAATACTTTACGAATCATCCCCGCTATGGTCGGGGCAGAGATTGGCTGGGTATTTATGAAGAATGCCGCCGTATCCTCTACCAAGAAGCAGACTACCTCAACGAAGGCAAAAACGCCGATACCTTCCGCCGCAACTTCCGCCAAGACGATCGTATCCTCACCCCCAGAGTTTACTGGCGCTATACAACCAAACGGGTGCTTACCCTCGAATACCTGCCTGGCATTAAAATTAGTGACTATGACCAACTAGAGGCACACCAAATCGATCGGAAAGCCATCGCCCGCTTGGGGGCAGAATCCTATTTGCAACAACTCCTCAATCATGGCTTCTTCCATGCCGACCCCCATCCAGGCAACCTAGCGGTTACGGCAGAAGGCAAGTTGATTTTCTACGACTTCGGTATGATGGGGCAAATTCAAATCCTTACCAAAGACAAACTCCTCCGGACCTTCTTCGGTATTGCCCAAAAGGATGCAGAGGCAGTAGTTAACTCCCTCCAGGAACTAGGGGTACTAGAACTAAAGGGCGATCCTGGTCCCGTCCGCCGATCGGTGCAGTATATGTTAGATAATTTTGTGGGTAAGCCCCTTGGACCCCAATCCCTTGCTACGATCAGCGATGACCTCTACGAAATTGCCTACGAACAACCCTTCCGCTTCCCCGCTGCCTTTACCTTTGTATTGCGCGCCCTCTCCACCCTAGAGGGGTTGGGCAAAGGACTCGATCCCAACTTTAATTTCATTGAAATCGCTAAACCCTACGCCCTTAACCTTATGGAAAATCGTAATGGACAAGAAATCGGAAATTTTTCAACAAGTTTTCTAGGGGAAATCGGCAAACAAGCCGCCCAGATGAGCACCTCAGCCCTCAGTCTACCCCGCAAATTGGAAGATACGATCCTCAAACTGGAGCGGGGGGATATAAGAATGCGTGTAAGAGCGCAGGAAACTGATAGAATATTGAGGAAGATTAGTGGTATAGCTAGCGCAATGGTTTTTGCCATTCTTGGTACAGCTTTTTTACTGTCTGCCACAGCTTTATTTATTGCTGGGTGGCGGTGGCTGTCTCTGGTTCCCCTAATCCTATCCCTCCTTTCAGTAGGGACTACCCTTAGAACTCTAGTACGTCAAGACAAGCTCGATCGATCGTTGTAATACCCTATGAAGTTATTATTTGCTGGTGAAACCGATCCAGGATGCGTCCGTAGCTCCAATCAAGATTCCTTTTACATCGATCCCCAAGCGCGATACTTCATTGTGGCGGATGGTATGGGGGGGCACGCCGGTGGAGAAGAAGCAAGCCGCCTTGCTACTGCTACGATCAGCGCCTACCTCGATCGGCAATGGGGAAAAGGGCTACCAGCAGAAGAACTCCTCCAAGAAGCCATCATCAAAGCCAACTATGCCATTCTGTCCGACCAGTCCACCCACCCCGAACGCCAGGATATGGGCACGACGGTAGTTTTATTGATGGTGTATGAAAATCAGACCTGGTTTAGTCACATCGGGGATTCCCGGCTCTATCGCCTACGGAGCAAGGAAATCGAACAGCTCAGTGATGACCATACCTGGATTGCAAGAGCGATCGCCACGGGTATTTTGACCCCAGAAGAAGCCCGCCGTCACCCCTGGCGGCATATGTTGTTGCAATGTTTAGGTAGGGAAGACATTCAACCAATCGAAACCTGTCGAATTGATGCACAACCAGGGGATCAATTCTTGATTTGTAGTGATGGACTAACAGAAGAACTAACGGATGACATAATCCGGCAGATATGGACAGAGAGTGAATGCACAGAAGCTCCCAAGTTTATGATCAATGCGGCTAAAGCTAGGGGAGGGAAGGATAATATTACAGTAGTTGTTGTGAAGAATGAGGAATAAATTATGAATCCAATGTTGCAGACCAAGATTGAAGCACAGATCAAAAATAATAAAATCATGGTTTACATGAAAGGTACGCCTGATATGCCCCAGTGCGGCTTTTCGGCAGCGGTGGTACAAATTTTGCGCTCCCATGGTTATCCCTTCGCTTCGGTGAATGTTTTAGAAGACCCAGATATTCGGCAGGGAATCAAGGAGTTTTCCAATTGGCCCACTATTCCCCAAGTTTATGTGAATGGGGAGTTTATTGGCGGCTGTGATATTCTGCAAGAAATGCACCAGCGGGGTGAGCTAGGAGAAGTACTACAAAGCGTCCATGGATAATTGCAAAAACGTCATCGAAGATTTAGTCTTCCATGAAATTAAGGAGCAGTTAGATACTTTGTCGGAGGAGTTTAGGGCAAAAATTCAGCCCAATGAAGTGGCAGCCTTTGCTCTAAATCGTCTTCCTACTCTTTATGCGACCAGTCGGGATGGTTGGTACCAACAGCATTTGCGGGGAGAAAAGGAGCTAAAGAGCAGTATTGTAACGCAAGTCAGGCGGGCAATCTTGGCGGTACAGCAGAATACTCTCAGAGAAACTGATCCCATTGCACCGGAAGAGATGGCGGGGGAAGCCCGCGCCCTTGACCAGGTGAGAAAAATACTAAATCGGGCTGACCTTACTTGGAATGAGGTGCCCAAGGCGGTGGAGGAAGCCATAAAGCTAGTCAAAATTAGGGGTAGTTTGGAATATAGCAAGTTGTCCCAAGCCAGACGGAATGCGGTGGCGGTGCAGGACTACATCAAGCGTAAGCGGGCTAGGGAAATAGATTGGAAAGGGAAGGACTCCTATGCCTATTTTGGCACCCAAGGTACTGTCCAAGAAAAGGACTTCTCTACTTTTTTGGAAGCAGAGGGGGCTGATTTTGTGAATGTTTTGGAGCGCTTGGTTTATTCTTTGACAGAGCAATACTTAGAGCGTCTTAGTCCCCATGTGAAGCAAAAGGTAAATCTCTATGAGGTAGTTGCCTATACTTTGAATCGTGTCCCGCCTATGTATGCCACTACTGCGAAGGGCTTAAAGCAGTTAAAGGCAAGGGCAAAGGAAGAGTATGGTAAAAAAATCGTTAATACTATCCATGAGGCAGTGACCACGATCGTGCAAAATCCCCACCGATCGGTCTCTCCTATGCCATTCCGACGGAAGCAGGGGGATTGCAAAGCGGCTCTGGAAAAATTAAGGGAGATGTTTAGCATCACCGATATTGATTGTACTAACGTATCGGTAATAATTGCTGATGCCCTTGAACAAACGATGTCAGGTTTTTTGGCGTAGTTCTTGCCAAATTTTTTGATATTTTTGGGCAATTTCATTAGGGAGAGGCAGTATAGGTTCACACCGATCGAGATATTCATCAGTGAGAGTTTGATCCCGATCGGTGATGCCATTGCCATTTGTCAATAAAGTAATTAGGTGACTATTGGCAGGTTCCAGGCAAAAATTAAGCCATTGATAGACTAGGACATTATCAGTTAAATCTTTCGGAATTACCCAACAATCAAACCATAGGGCTGTGCCTTCTTCGGGGTGAATTACTTTTAATTTGGGGTAACGTTTAACAATTTCGGTCACATCTGAAGACCAACCAACGGCTGCCCAAGTGTCTTCATTTACTAAGGATTGGACATAGGAATTAGAACTATAGGTTAGGGTTTGTTGATGAAGGGTTGATAGTTCTGCTTGAATTTCACTGTTAATAATGGTCTCATTGTAAGAGAGTTTTGCTTTTTTTAGGCATAAACCAATTACTTCCCGATCGTTGTCGGGTAGGCTAATTCTCAGCTTCAATTTAGGATGCCAGAGGTCTTGCCAAGAGGAGATGGGAGGGATATTTTGTTGTTTGAATTTAGCTTGATTGTAGACAATAACTGTAGTGCCCCAACGGAAAGGAACAGCTAAGTTTTTATTATCTATAATACCAACCGATCGCCAGGCAGAAGGAATTAGATTCCAGTTAGTTATTTGATTTAGGTTAATTTCTTGCAGAGAGGATTTAATATTAGATAGCCAAGCATCACCTATACAAACTAAATCGACACTATTAGGTGACTTATTAAGAGCTTGGACTAATTCATCATAATTTTTATTGATGTTAGGCACTAATTTTACTTTGC
>Ga0272446_1001327_pt1 | contig 36107 bp, 29 predicted proteins | sample YNPCB0061_FD_194587 | JGI IMG/M metagenome (GOLD analysis project Ga0272446, IMG submission 194587) | Hot spring microbial mat communities from Yellowstone National Park, WY, United States - YNP-CB-006-1 | ecosystem: Environmental > Aquatic > Thermal springs > Hot (42-90C) > Sediment | place...
GTTATGTTGAGAATCGCAAATGCCTCTGCTGGACCGCACTCTACCGCTGCCGGGCGGCGGCGCCATACCCGTATTCGGACTGGGCACGTGGCGGATGGGCGAGCAGGCGGGGCGCCGCGCGGAAGAAGCGGACGCCATCCGCCACGCGCTGGACTTGGGCGTGCGCCTGATCGATACCGCGGAGATGTACGGGGAAGGGGGCGCCGAGGAAGTGATCGGCGAGGCGCTGGCCGGGCGGCGCGACGGCGTGTTTCTGGTGAGCAAGGTGTATCCGCACCACGCCAGCCGCCGGGAGCTGCCTTTGGCGTGCGAGCGCAGTTTGCGCCGTCTGCGGACGGAGCGGTTGGATCTGTATCTGATTCATTGGCGCGGCCGGTTTCCGCTGGAGGAGAGTTTCGGGGCGCTCGCGCGGCTGCGGGAGCAGGGAAAGATCGCGGCGTATGGCGTCAGCAATTTCGAGGTGGAGGATTTGGAGGAGGCGGCGGCCTGCGACCGCGGCCGGACGGCGAGCAATCAGATTCTGTATAACCTGGCGCGGCGCGAGGCCGAATGGGCGGTGCTGCCCTGGTGCCGGCAGCACGGGATGCCGGTGATGGCGTATTGCCCGCTGGATCAGGGGCGGCTGGTGCGGCGTCCCGAGCTGCGGCGGGTGGCCGAGCGCGTGGGGGCCACGCCGGCCCAGGCGGCGCTGGCGTGGCTGCTCGCGCAGGAGGGCGTGGTGGTGATTCCGAAGTCGAGCTCGCGGGAGCGGATCCAGGAGAACGTGGGCGCGGGCCAGGTGCGGCTGGACGCGGCCGCGCGTGCCGAACTGGACCGGGCCTTTCCGCCGCCGCGCCGCGCCGCGCGGCTGGGCATCATCTGACGGAGGTTCGCGATGCGTTGGTTGCTGGGGATAATCGGGAGCGGCGCGGTGCTGCTGGCGCAGCCGGTGGCGACCGGCTCGCGGCTGGAGTTGTTCATCGACCCGTATCTGATCGACCGCTTCGAGGAAGGCGCGCGCCTGCGCCTCCATCACCCGGTCCGGCGCGAGATCGTGATGGTGCACGACGCGCCCTGGGAGGGCCGCGGCGGCGGCTATCACACCGTGTTCCGCGACGGCGATCTCTATCGCATGTACTACCACGCGTGGAACATGCCGGAGGTGACCGGCAAGCCGGGACGCCTGACCATCGCCTACGCCGAGAGCCGCGACGGCATCCACTGGACCAAGCCGGAGCTGGGGCTGGTCGAATACAACGGCTCGCGCAGGAACAACATCGTGCTCGGGGAAATCAACGGCAAGGAACCGCACGATCTGGCGCCGTTCCGCGACCCGAATCCGGAGGCAACGCCGGAGGCGCGCTACAAGGCGGTGGGCTTTGGCTACGAGCCGCGCGGATTGTACGCGTTTCAATCGCCGGACGGCCTGCGCTGGAAGCTCATAAAGCCGACGCCGGTGATGACCGACGGGTATTTCGACACGCAGAACATCGCCTTTTGGGACCCTACCATCAGGCGCTACCGCGCCTACATCCGGGACTTTGGCGAGAACAGAATGCGGGGCATCCGCACGGCGGTATCGGACGATTTTGTGAACTGGTCGAAGCCGGAGTGGCTGGTGTATCCGGGAGCGCCGGTGGAGCAGTTGTACACCAACCAGGTGCTGCCGTACTATCGCGCGCCCCACATTCTGATCGGCTTCCCCGCCCGGTACGTCGACCGGGGCTGGACGGAGTCGACCCGCCTGCTGCCGGAGCAGGCCGAGCGCGAGGAGCGGGCGAAGAAGAGTCCGCGGTATGGCAGCGCGGTGACGGACGGCTTGCTGATGTCCAGCCGGGACGGGCTGCGCTTTCACCGCTGGGACGAAGCGTTTCTGCGTCCGGGCTTGAAGACCCGGCACAACTGGTCATACGGCGACAACTACATCGCGTGGCACGTGGTGGAGACCGAGCCGACGACGGACGACGAACCGCGCGAGCTTTCGCTCTACGCCACCGAGAGCTACTTCACGGGGGACAGCAGCCGCCTGCGGCGCTATACGCTGCGCATCGACGGGTTCGCTTCCGTATTCGCGCCGCTGGGAGGCGGGATGGTGGTGACCAAGCCGCTGGTGTTTGAGGGCAACCGCCTGGTGGTGAACTTCTCGACGTCGGCGGGCGGGAGCTTACGGGTGGCTTTGGAAGACGCCGGCGGAACGCCCGTGCCGGGCTTCACGCTGCACGACTGCCCCGAGATCTTCGGCGACGCCCTGGAACGCACGGTCACCTGGAAGAACGGCGCGGACGTGAGCAGGCTGGCGGGCAAACCGGTGCGGATGCGGCTGGCGCTGAAAGATGCCGACGTGTTTTCGTTCCGGTTCGCCAAGTAGCGCGATCTCTTTGCGGCGCGGCAGACCCGTGGGAACGCCGGCGGCGGCCGTTATGCGATGCTGAAACTTCGGCCAAGGCGCTCGGCGCCAGGGCCGCGACCGGGTGGGGAGCGGCCGGTTTCGGCTTTGCGGACCATGCAACTTGACGACAAGTACACCGCCGATGGCGGGCGTGTCTATTTGACGGGGATTCAGGCGCTGGTGCGCCTGCCGATGGAGCAGGTCCGCCGCGACGCGCGGGCGGGGTTGCGCACCGGGGCGTTTATCTCTGGCTATGCGGGGTCGCCGCTGGGGACTTACGATCTGGCGCTGCAACGCGTAAGGCGGCTGCTGCGGGAGCACGAAGTGCACTTTGTGCCCGGCATCAACGAAGAAGTCGCCGCCACCAGCGTGTTTGGCAGCCAGATCGTGGATGTGGTGGGTGGGCAACGGCTGGACGGGGTGGTGGGCATCTGGTACGGGAAGGGGCCAGGCGTCGACCGGTCCGGCGACGTGTTCCGGCACGCCAACCTGGCTGGCACGGGCCGGCATGGCGCCGCGCTGGTGCTGGCGGGCGACGATCACATTTCGAAGAGTTCGACGATTCCCCACCAGAGCGACTTCAGTCTCTACAACGCCGCCATCCCGCTGTTCTGTCCGGGCAACGTGCAGGAGATTCTCGACTACGGCCTGCACGCGGTGGCCTTGTCTCGGTTCTCGGGCGCGTGGTGCGGGATGAAGCTGGTGACCAACGTCTGCGACGGCGGCGGCATGGCGGAGACCGATCCGGGGCGGCTCGTCATCGAGTTGCCGCCGGATTACGAGAAAGTGTTCGAAGCACGGCTGGTGACGCCGTACACGCTGATGCTGGAGTACGAGGCCGTGCGGCGGCGGTTGGATGCGGTGCGGGCGTACTTGCGGCTAAACCGCCTGAACCGCTGGAGCGGCGCGCGGGAGAACGCCTGGCTGGGGATCGCCGCCGCAGGGAAACCTTACCTGGACTTGCAGCAGGCTGTCCGGGATTTGGGCCTGAGCAGCGAGGAGCTCGCACGCCTGGGCATCCGGGTGGCCAAGTTCGCCGTCACGTTTCCCTTGGAGCCGGAATTTATCCGCGAGTTCGCCGCGGGGCTGGATACGGTGCTGGTGGTGGAAGAAAAGCGCAGCTTCCTCGAATTGCAACTGCGCGAGGCGCTGTACGACGCGCCGCGCCGCCCGCGCATCCTTGGCAAGTTCGACGCGGCGGGCGCGCCGCTGTTGCCGGTGACTGGCGAGTTGGATCCGGAGGACATAGCGCACGCTCTGGCGCGGGTGCTGGAGGGGCGCGCCGTGCCGGAGAGCGTGCCGGCGCGGCTGGCCCGCGTCGCGGAAATCGCCCGGCGGGAGATGGAGCCGCCGCCCGCCCGTTCGCCAGGATTCTGTTCCGGCTGCCCCCATAACCGCTCGACGATCGTGTTACCGGGCCAGTTGGCGGGAGGCGGCATCGGCTGTCACGCCATGGCTTCCCTGGTGGAGCACACCGGCCGTGGCTACGCGTTTCTCACGCAGATGGGTGGCGAAGGCGCGCCGTGGATCGGCATCGCGCCGTTTGTGGAGCGGGTGCACATGTTCCAGAACGTCGGCGACGGCACGTACTTCCACTCGGGGACGATGTCGCTGAACGCCTGCATTGCGGCCGGCGTCAACATCACGTTCCGCATTCTATATAACGGGGCGGTGGCGATGACCGGCGGGCAGGTGGCCTCCGGCGCGCTGCCCGTGCCGGAACTGACGCGCAAGCTGGAGGCCGAGGGCGTCCGGCGCACGGTGGTGCTCACCGACGATCTGGACAAATATGCCTCGGTGCGGCTGGCCGGCAATGCGGAAGTGCGCGGCCGCGATGCGCTGGCCGAGGTGATGCGCGAACTCGAGCGCGTGGAAGGCGTCACGGTGATCATCTACGATCAGCAGTGCGCCGCCGAGAAGCGCCGCCTGCGCTCGCGCGGGAAACTGGCCGAGCCGGCGCGCCGGCTGGTGATTCACGAGCAAGTCTGCGAGGGCTGCGGCGACTGCGTGCGGAAGTCCAACTGCATGAGCCTGTATCCGGTGGAAACCGAGTACGGGCAGAAGACGCGGATTCACCAGTCGTCGTGCAACAAAGACTATTCGTGCGCGCTGGGCGATTGCCCGTCCTTCGTGACCGTGAACCTGAAGCCGGGCACGGGGCTGAGAAGGCGCGCGGTGGACCCGGGCGCGGCGGGCGCGCCGCCGGAACCGGAAGGCAAAGCGCGAGCTGGCGGCGGCTACGCCATTCTGTCGCCGGGCATCGGCGGCACGGGCGTGGTGACCGTCAACGCGCTGCTGGCCACGGCCGCCTGGATCGACGGGCTCTCGGCGCTCACGCTTGACCAGACGGGATTGGCGCAGAAGGGCGGCGCGGTGGTCTCGAGCATCATCCTAAGCGAGCAGCCGCTGGAGGCATCCGCCAAGATCAGCTTGGGCAACGCGGATGTACTGCTAGGTTTTGACCTCTTGGGCGCCGGCGCGGCCGATACTCTGAAGCGCGCTCATCCCTCGCGGACCGCCGCGGTGGTGAACACCGCCGAAGTGCCCACCGGCGAAGTCATCCGCGGCGAACTGCCGCTGGCCGGCCCGCAAAGGATTCTCGGTCTGATTAACCGCTACACGGACCGGAGCCGCAACGTGTTCGTGGACGCCGGGCGCGTCTCCGAGGGCCTGTTCGGCACCCACTTGGCCGCCAACGTGTTCCTGCTGGGGGTCGCCTATCAGGCGGGGCTGATCCCGCTGCGCGCCGAGTCGCTGGAAGAAGCCATCCGGCTGAACGGAGTGGCGGCGGCGCAAAATACGGAAGCGTTTCGCTGGGGCCGCCGATACTATCTGGACGCGCGGGCGGTGGAGCAGCGCATCGCTCCCGCGCCTGCTCCGGCCGATCCGCGCCCGGTGGCGGAACGCCGCTACGCCGATCTGATCGCGTATCAGGACCGGCGCTACGCGGACGCTTATCTGGCCTCTGTGCGGGAAGTGGCCGCGCAGGCGCCGGCGCTGGCGGAGACCGTGGCGCGCTATCTCTACAAGCTGATGGCCTACAAGGATGAGTACGAGGTCGCGCGGCTGCTCACTGCTCCGGCGTTTCGCCGCGAGCTGGAAGAGATGTGGGAACAGGTGAAATCCATCGAGTTCAACCTGCATCCGCCGTTCCTGCGCGCCCTGGGGATCCGGCGGAAACTGCCGGTGGGCGGCTGGATGCAAGCCGCGCTGCGGGGCCTGGCCCGCCTGAAATTTCTGCGGGGCACGCCGTTTGACCCGTTCGGGCGGCAGGCTGCGCGGCGCGAAGAGCGTGAATTGATCGCCTGGTATCGCGCGCTGGTGCGCGAAGTGCTGAGCCGCTTGACGGAGGAGAATACTGAGGAAGCCAAGGCGATTCTCTCCTTGCCGGACCGGATCCGGGGGTATGAGCAAGTGAAACACGACAGCGTGCTGCGGGTGAAAGCGGAGGCGGCGTCGCGCGTTGCGGCGCTGGCGGGCGGCGTCGAGGCGGTGGGGCGACGATAAGGCCGGTCGCCTCAGGGCTGCGCCATGGCGGAACTTCAGCAGGTGCTCCCGGCGCTGAACCGCCAGATGATCAAAGGATTGCTCCACGAATTGAGAGCGGAGGGCGTAATCCGCCTGGAAGGAAGCCGGCGAGGAGCGCGGTGGTCCGCACAACAGAGTGGGGACGATCTGGGGAGAGGACACGAATGACTCGGAGCCGAGCGGACTGCCCAGGTTATGGTTCGCATATGGTTCTAAAGGCCATTCGTGAACCATATCTCAAACCATATCAACACTGCATGTTGTTGAAATACAAAGACTTGTTATGGTTCAACGGTAAGAGATGAACACCAAAGATGCACGTCCAGCCAAGCTTATTCAAGCTTATCAAGGTGGCTCTGCCGCTGCCCGAGATCAACGACGCCTCGGCCTACGACAAGATGCCCGGCATAGGGTGCATCCCCTCCCTCAATCCAGCCAGGGTATTGTTGACGATTTCGACGCACGGTTGGTTGTGTTGGGCCCGGACAAGCCCGGTGGCGCACCTTTCAAGGTGCAGGGGAACTTCAGTTCCCCACCGCAGGCGGCAGCCTGCGGCGCTGCATGACCGCTTGGCCGGGCCAGGCGGAACTGAAGTTCCTTTGCACGCTGAAGCGTGCGCCACCAGCCCCCGGTGGCGCACCTTTCAAGGTGCAGGGGAACTTCAGTTCCCCACCGCAGGCGGCAGCCTGCGGCGCTGCATGACCGCTTGGCCGGGCCAGGCGAAACTAAAGTTCCTTTGCACGCTGAAGCGTGCGCCACCGATGGAGCGGGGGTCAGTGGTGCGGGAGGGGAAAACGAAAAGGCCAGCCCGCCCCTGGACGGAGGCGAAGCCGGCCTGATTTCAAACCCGCCAAACCCGGAGGGGCATGACGGGGGCGCTACCGGTCAGAACACGAACCGGAGGGCCATCTGCATGAAGCGGGCGTCCTGGGCCACCGTAACGTACTGGCCGAAGTTGGTGTTCGAGATGTTGCGGTTGGCTTCCAGGAACGAAGTGTTGTTGAAGATGTTATACATCTCCGCGCGGAACTGAATGCGCATCCGCTCCCGGATGTGGAAGTTCTTGAAGAACGTCCAGTCGAAGTTGCGCTCGCCATTCAGCCGGTGGCTGTTGCGGCCCACCCCGCCAAAGTTGCCGAGGAGGGGCTGGGACAGACCGATGCTGTTGGCGTAGGCCGAGATCGCCTGCACGCCGTCGGGGGAGATCGTGCCGGCGGGAGCGCCCGCCCGGCCCGTGGGGATCGGATTGAAGTTGAACGCGCCGGTGGCGTTCACGCGGACGTCGCCGCCGCCGATCAACGACAAGACGCTCACGCCGCGGCGGGGACCGGAAATGAACGTGATCGGGAAGCCGGAGCGGAAACTGGTAATGCCGGAGAAGCCCCAGCCGTGGAGGATGGTACGCAGGACCCCGTTCGAAAGGCCCTTGGCGAAGGGCAGCTCCCAGGAGTGGACGATGACCAGCCGCTGCTGCACGTCGAACTGGGAAACGCCCCGGTTGTCGCGGTTGTTTCGCGGATCCTGCTGCACGGGTCCGTCGTTGACCAGGACGCCGAGGGAGTCGGAGCCATCGTCGATTGACCGGCCATAGGTGTAGGCGACGTTCCACAGGTAACCGCTCGAGTACCGCTTGCTGACGTCCATCTGGAAGCTATGGTAGATCGAGTTGGCCGAACTCTCCAGCAACTGGACGACATTGAAGCGCGGATCGATGCGGTTGGAGGGCCGCGCCGCGTTCCCGGCTTGGAGGGTCTGGATATCCAGGAAGGTGGCCAGCCGCGCGGTTTCGTCCGCCACGGAAGTGGCCGGGACCAGGCGGGGGTCGTTGGTCAGATTGATGTTCTGGCTCCGTTGCAGATAGTGGCCCGCGGTGCCCACATAAGTTCCCTTCCAGACGATGCCGAAAGGAAGCTCACGCTGAAGCCCGAGGCTAAACTGCTGGACTTGCGGGTTCCGGAGATTCTGCTGGATCAGCGGACTCATGTTGCCGAAGTTCCGCACATTCTGCGGAACCTGGCCCACCTGGGCGCGAGTCTGCTGCTGGATGGGCGCATTGCCGGCCACCAGCGCGGCGAAGGTATTCCCGTCCGTGAACCCGGCTGCGCCGGAGATTACCGCAGTCGGCATGAACGGGGGCAGGAAGCGCTGGTTGGTGATGGGGTTCAAGAAGATAAAGTCATAGGCCATCCCATAGCCGCCGCGCAGCACCGTCTTTTCATTGACCGCGAACGCGAAGCCGATGCGAGGACCCCAGTTGGTGGAGGTGTTAAACGCCGGACGGCCCAGCGCGAAACAGCCGAATGGACCTGTTCCGGCGATGCCAATCGGTTCCCGGCAACTGGAATCGAGCGTGGAAATGATTCCGTTGGCTTCTCGGGGACCGCCGGCGACCTCGACCCGCATACCCAGGTTCAGGGTCAGCTTGCGGTTGACCTTCCAATCGTCCTGCACAAAGTAAAAGTGGTTCCACACGCGGTTAGCGCGCGCGGAGTTGCCGAAGCGCTGTTGGTAAGTAAGCGGCCGGCCGATGGCGAAGTCATCCCAACTGGCGAAGGTGATCACGGGGCGGATCAGCGCGTCAAAGTACGAGTTGGCGCGATAGTAGAACACGTCGGCGCCGAACTTGAGATTGTGCGATCCGCGCGTCACCGAAAGCTGGTCCAGCCACTGGAAGGTGCGCTGGTTGCGCCCTTGCAGCAACCCCTCCCACGTTCCCAGCGACGCCACCTGCGCATTGGCGAAGGTGATGCGGGGACCCATGAAGTCGGGGTTCTGCACCGGGAAGTCCGGGGCGCTCCAGCCGTAGCCGAAGCGGGCTTCATTGACGACGGTTGGGCTGACCACGGTGGTGTAGGCGACGCTCAACTGTTTCGGGTCATTCCGGGAATCCGCGCCGAAGCCGTTGATGTTGCCGCCGACGAAAGCCAGGCTGGTCGACGCCGTCGTCGACTTGAAGCTGCCGTAGCGGGCGCTCAAACGATGCTTTTCACTAAAGTTGTGGTCGCCTTTGACGGCCCACTGCCAGGAATCGGTGATATTGGGCGCCGCCTGCTCGACGGTGCCGGTGTTGCCCGTAACACCAGTGGCCGCAGGCAACTTGTACCGGTCCAGGATGGCCCTGGCCGTCGGGTCGGTCACCTGGGCCAGCATGGCTGGTGTCGGCACCTGCGCGATGCGGGTCGCCCCGGCTCCCCGGAGCTTGACGCCCTCGAAGGAGGTGAAGAAGAACGTGCGGTTCTTGCCGTTATACACCCCGGGCAGCAACACCGGGCCGCCGACCACGTATCCGAACTGGTTGTAGCGGACGACGTTGGTCTTGCCGGACCGGTCGAAGAAGGGGCGGGCATTCAACTTGTCGTTCCGGAGAAAGTTGTACGCCTCGCCGTGGAAATCGTTGGTTCCCGAGCGGGTGATGTACTGCAACTGCGAACTCGCATTGCGCCCGTACTCCGCGCTGAAGTTGTTGGTGATGAACTTCACTTCTTGGATCTCGGAGAAGTTCAGGGGCCCCAGCGGACCTCCCGTGCCGGTGACCGAGATGTCAGTGGCCGTGATATTATCCACGGTCACGTTGTTGGCTCGGCCCCGGCCGCCATTGGTGTTGAAGCTGCCGGAGCCCAGGAACGGATTGTTGGAGGAGACCGGCGCCGTCCCGGGTGCGGTGATGGCGAACAGGTTGGGATTGCGGGCGACCGGCAGTTCCTGAATCGCCTGCCCAACATAACCGGTCTGGATCTGCGCGTTTTCCAGATCCAGCTTGGACACCGCCGCCTCGACGGTCACGCTTTCCGTCACTTGGCCCACTTCCAGGGAGAACCGGACGCTGGCGATTTCGCCGGAGCGGACTTCCGCACGCGTCAGCGCGGTCCGGAAGCCGGCGGCTTCCGCGCGGACTTCATACGTGCCGATTGGAAGCAGCGCGAATGCGAAATATCCTTGATCGTTAGAAGTCTGCGAACGGGTTTCCCCGGTGGCGACATTCTTGAGCGTGACGGATGCGTTGGCAATTACCGCGCCGGTTGAGTCTGTGATCTGGCCGCGAACTTCGCCCGTAATCTGCGCACTGGCGTTCGGGCTGAATGTCAGGACCAGAATCGCTAGCAGGAGGGCCGCGACGGCTGAACGGGCAAACCTTGCAGCGAGCTTAGCAAATGATTGAATCATTATCGTTTTTACCTCATTCCGGGCTCCGTGTGATCTAAGGCGTCCCGGTTGCAGAAATCTGACGACACTGCCTTCCGTTTGTTCAGGTTGGGCCGTACTACACTCCTCCCAAAGTTGCACGTCAAGTGCCAATGCGGCCTGGCTTGCGAATTCAACCGGTATCCATTACAACTTCTTGAACTGATTCACTTCTAACAAGATTTGCAGATGAAAACCGGATGGGGCCATCCGGCTTTTGGAAACCAGCCGTGCGGCATCTTCCGATTTTCATGAAGCCAACTACATTCAGGACCACTGAGGCCGCGCCGTGCGCTAACCTAGTACTCTCCATGCGACTGAGCGAACTGGCCGAGCGGCTGGGGTGCCGGCTTGCCGGCGACGGCGACGTCGAGATCACGGGGGTAGCAGGAATGGAAGCGGCCCAACCCGGGCAGCTCACGTTCCTGGCGAACCCAAAATACACCGCGAAGGTCCGGCACACCAAAGCCAGCGCGATCCTGGTTGAGCAGCCGTTGCCTGGTCTGCCAATCGCCTGTCTGGTGTCCCCAAACCCATATTTGGATTTCGCCCGGGCGCTCGAGTTCTTTTACCGGCCGCCTCAACCGCCGCCGGGTATCCATCCCTTGGCCGCGATTGCGGCTTCCGCCCGGATTGGCCCGGGCGCTTCGATCGGACCATTCGTCTCGATCGGCGAGCGGGTGCGGATCGGCCGCAACGCCGTGCTCCATCCGCACGTGGTCATTTACGAGGGTGCCGAGATCGGGGACGATTTCGTTGCGCATTCGCACGCTACGGTCCGTGAGTTCTGCCGCATTGGCCACCGGGTGATTTTGCAGAATGGCGTCGTGGTCGGCGGCGACGGTTTCGGATTCGCCAAGCGCGCGGACGGAACGCATTACAAGATCGTGCAGTCCGGGGTCGCGGTAATCGGGGACGACGCGGAAATTCAATCGCTTAGCAATATCGACCGGGCGACAGTGGGCGAGACGCGCGTCGAGCGGGGCGCTAAGATCGACTCGTTGGTGCAAGTCGGCCACGCCTGCGTGGTTGGGGAAGACAACATCATCTGCGCCCAGACGGGGCTCGCCGGCAGTTCGATTTTGAAAAAGAACGTGCTGCTGGCGGGGCAGGTCGGGGTTTCGGGCCATCTGACGATCCACGACAACGCCGTCGTGTACGCGCAGAGCGGCATCGGCGGGGACGTGCCGGCGAACGCGCGGGTTTCCGGCTCGCCCGCGTTCGCCGCCAACGAGTGGCTGCGCGCGATCACGGCCTTTCCCAAGCTCCCCGAATTGTTGAAGCTGGCGCGGGACCTGAAGAAAGAGGTAGGCGTCCTGCGGCAGAAACTCGAGAAAGGAACTCCTGCATGAGTCATCCGGACCGGAAGCCGCGGCGGCGCCCGCTGGCTTACAAGAACGAAGCGTTTCTGGAAACCTCGGACGCGCGTCCGCTTCGGATTCTCTCCGAGTACCTGGAGCCGCTGTCGCACTTCCGGAAGCATTCGATCCGGGACACCGTCGTGTTTTTCGGCTCGGCGCGCATTTTTGAGGACGGCCCGTTGGGGCACTACTACCAGGCGGCGCGCGATTTGGCGCGCGAGTTCACCCTGTGGAGCGACCGGATGGTGGAAGCCAACGGCGACCGGCGCTTCGTGATTTGCTCGGGCGGCGGCCCGGGCATTATGGAAGCCGCCAACCGGGGCGCGGCGGATGCGCAGGGCCCGAGCGTGGGACTGAACATCTCGCTGCCTTTCGAGCAGTTCCCCAATCCGTACATCACGCCGGAACTCTCTTTCGAATTCCATTACTTCTTTATGCGGAAGTTCTGGTTCGCCTACCTGGCCAAGGCTCTCGTTGCGTTTCCAGGCGGTTTTGGCACCTGGGACGAATTGAGCGAGATCCTCACCCTGGCGCAGACCCAGAAGCTAGCCAAGAAACTGGTGATCGTGCTCTACGGCTCGGAGTTCTGGAAAAAGATCTTGAACTTCGACGCGCTGGTGGAATATGGCATGATTTCGCCCGAGGACTTGGATCTGTTCGCCTTCGCCGACGATACGGAGACCGCGATGAGGATTCTCACCGAGGGCCTGCTGAAGTATCACGTCAAGCCCGAACCGGAACTGCCCGCGATCGCCAAGACACGCGTACAGGAGCCTCCGCGGAAGCGATGACCCTGTGGCGCAAGCTCGGCTGGCTGGAGCGGGTGTTCCTGGCGCTGCTGCTGATTCAGAGCGCCGCTTATCTCGCCGGCCGCCCGGCCGCGCTGGGATTCCCGCTCTCCATCCTGTTCCTGGTCCTGCTGTACCGGTATACGCGGCGGGCGCTCGAGCGCGTCGTGTGGCGCGTGCGGAACCGTCTCATTGTCAGCTACGTGTTCATCGCCGTGGTGCCCATCGGACTCCTGCTGCTGCTGGCGGGCATCGGGCTGTGGCTGCTGATCGGGCAGGTGGCGGTCTACACCGTGTACCACGAGTACCGGCAGCGGGCCTCCACCACGTCCGGAGAACTGCAAAAACCGACGCCCGAACTGCTGGCGTCCCTGGCTCCGCAACTGGGCGAAGTAATCCTGGTGGACGCGCGCAGCGGCCTGGTGTTCGACGGGCGTTTCCAGTCCGGAGGCAACGAGTTGCGCGCCCGCCGGATTCCTGCCGCCGCCAACCGGCTGGATATTCAGGTGGCCGGGTTCACGCCCGTACGCGTCGAGGGACAGGCGTACCTGCTGGCAGTCTTCACCCGCCCGTCGGCTGTGTTGCGCAGTCTGTTCGGCATCAGCGTGGAAGGCCAGGAGATCTACATCTACTTCTTTCTGGCGGTGGGCGTCCTGTTCCTGCTGGCGCAGATGATTTCGGTGGTGATTGGCGTGTCGATCACCCGCACGCTGACGGGCGCGGTGCAAAACCTGTACGAAGCCACGCAGCGCGTGCAGCAGGGCGACCTGGCGCACCGCATCCAGGTAGCCGGCAACGACCAGTTGGCCGAGCTGTCCGCTTCCTTCAACAGCATGACCGCCAACCTCGAGCGGCTCATCGAAGTGGAAAAGGAGCGAGAGCGCCTGCACTCGGAACTGGAAATCGCGCGGCATGTGCAGGCGCGGCTGTTTCCCAAGTCGGCGCCCCTCCTGCGCACCCTGGCGATCAGCGGCATGTGCCAGCCGGCCCGGATGGTTTCCGGCGACTACTTCGATTTCCTCCCCCTTGGCGATGAGCAGGTGGCGCTGGCCATCGGCGACGTGGCGGGCAAGGGAATCTCGGCCGCCTTGCTTATGGCTTCCATGCAATCCGTGCTGCGTAGCCAGTTGATGGAGGCCCGCTCGCTCCACCCGCGCGATCTGGTGGGCATGCTGAACCGGCAGCTTTACGCCAATACCACTCCGGAGAAATACGCTACGTTCTGTCTGGGAGTCTATGACGACCAGACGCGCCTGTTCATCTACACGAACGCCGGACACCTGCCGCCGGTGCTCGTATCCGGGGGCGAGGCCGTCCGCCTGGAAGTGACCGGCACGGTGGTGGGAGCGTTTCCCGCGATGCCGTACGAGGAGCGCCAGGTTTCGTTGCGGCAGGACGACCTGCTGGTGGCCTACACCGACGGCATCACCGAACCGGAGAACGCTTATGGAGAAATGTTTGGCGAGGAGCGGCTGGTGGAGGTGTTTCTGAAGTATCGTGCCGAAGCCCCCGAGGAGATCATCGCGCGGACCATGGAGGCGGTGCGCGAGTGGTCGGCTGGCCCGGAGCAGGAAGACGATATGACGATGGTGGTGGCGCGCTGCGTGGCCTAGCGCGGGCGCCGCACCGTCCCGCCGAGGTTGGATCCATGCGCTACGATTTCCAACACGCCACGCTCGGAAAACTGCCGAACCGGCTGTTCCGCCTGGGTTTGTCCGCCAGCTACCGGCCAGGGCGCGAGACCGTATTCCGCGCCGCCGAGCTTGGCGTGAACCTCTTTTTCCTGTACGGGTTCGACGGGCAGATGATCAGCGCCCTCCGCGAACTGCTGCCGCGCGAGCGCGAGCGCTACGTGGTGGCGACCGGAGCGTACAACTACGTCTGGTGGCGGCAGGACTTCCGCCGCACGCTGGAAAAGCGCTTGCGGCAGTTGCGCACCGACTATCTGGACCTGTTCCTGTTCCTGGGCGTGATGAAGCCGGAGCAGTTTGGCCCGCGCGATATCGAAGCGCTCCAGGCGCTGCGCGAAGATTCCCGGGTGCGCTCCGTCGGCTGCTCAGTCCACCACCGGCGTTACGCGGGACAACTGGCGGCCGCCGGCGCCGTGGACGTGCTAATGGTCCGGTACAACGCCGCGCACCGCGGCGCGGAGAAGGAGATTTTTCCGTTCCTCGAGCCGCACCGGCCGGGGATTTTGAGCTACACGGCGACGCGCTGGACCGCGCTGCTGCGGGCGCCCAAAGGCTGGACGGGGCCGGCGCCGGACGCCGGACTGCTGTATCGATTCGTGCTCAGCAACCCGCACGTGGACGCGTGTCTGACGGCTCCTCGCGGCACACGGGAACTCGAAGAGAACGTGCGGGCGCTGGCGCGGGGTCCGCTCGATCCGGAGGAAGACCGCTTCCTGCGCGCGTTCGGCGATGCGGTGCACGCGCGACAGAAGTGGTTTCTGTAAGGAGCGCCGGAACGCCGCGGCCGAGCCGGTCAGCCCGCCAGTTCGACTTCGATCAGTTTTTTCGCCTTGTCGAGCCGGGTGATGCGGAAGGAACGGACCTGGCCCGCGCGGGCGATCTCCTTGCGCTCGGTGGCGCCGGCGCCGGATTTCCACTTGGCGGCGAGCATGGAGGTCAGGGAGTTGAGGTCGGCCGCGGCGGGCGCGGCGCTGCCTTCCGCGACGCGGGCGCCGCCGGGCACCATGCACGCGGCGCGCACGCCGTCGGCCAGTTCCACCGTCAGCGAGCGGTTGTCCTTCACCTCCGCTACCCGCCCCGTGACCACGTCGCCTTCCTGGTGCTCGGCGATATACTCGTCCGCGGTGGTGGGCTGCAACTGCTTCACGCCCAGGCGGAGACGCCGCCGCTCGCGGTCGATGCCCAGCACCACCGCGCGGACGTTGTCCCCCACTTTCAGGACCTCGTTGGGGTGATTGATCCGGCGCTCGTGGCTCAGGTCGCCGATGTGGATCATCCCCTCGAGGCCATCCGCCAATTCGACGAACGCCCCGAACTTGGCGAGGTTCGACACCTTGCCCTCCACGATGGAATCGACGGGAAAGCGCGTTTCCACGTCCGCCCATGGATCGCCCAGCGCCTGCTTCAGGCCCAGGGAAATCCGTCTTTCGGCGGGGTTGACGCCCAGCACCACCACCTCGACGCTCTCGCCTGGGGTAAGCACATCCGATGGTTTGCGGATTCGCTTGGTCCAGGACATTTCGGACAGGTGGATCAACCCCTCGACGCCCTTGGCCAGTTCGACAAAAGCGCCAAAGTCCGTCACGCGGGTCACCGTGCCGCGCACGCGCTGGCCGGGCTGGTACGTCTGCTCGGCCACCGACCAGGGATCCGGGGAAAGTTGTTTGAGCCCCAGGGAAATGCGCCGTTTTTCCGCATCCACCTTAAGCACCATCACTTCCACTTCGTCGCCTACCGCCAGCACCTCGGAGGGCTTCGCGACCCGGCCCCAAGCCATATCGGCGACGTGCAGCAGGCCGTCCACGCCGCCCAGGTCGACGAACGCGCCGTATTCCATCAGGCTGCGGACTTTCCCGCGTACGGTCTGACCAGGCTGCAATTCCGCGAAGCGGCGCTCGCGGGCCTGCCGCTCCTCTTCTTCCAAAATCACCCGCCGGTCCACCACCACGTCCTCGTCGGCTACATCGAGCTTGATGATCCGGCAGGTGATGTCCTGGCCAACGAGGGCCTCCATCTCGGCGGCGTCCCGCGCGCCGCTGCGCGAAGCCGGCAGAAAGGCGCGCACGCCCAAGTCCACGCTCAAACCGCCTTTCACTACTCCCGTGACGCGCCCGCCGACGGGGGTTTTGTCGGCGAAGGCCTTCTCGAAGGCGCTCCAGTCTTTCGGCCGCGCCACGCGAATCCGTGACAGCGTGTAGTAGCCTTCCGCGTCGCGGCCGGTGATGCTCACCTGGATGGACTCCCCTGGCTGCGGAAGGTCGCCGGCGAACGCGCTGACCGGAACCACGCCTTCCATCTTGAGGCCAATGTCGACGACGACATTGTCGGCGTTCACGGCGACGACGGTACCGGTTCTCCCGCCCTCCTCCGCACGCGCGGTACGGTGGGCCTGTTCATATTCCGAAAGGATGTCTCCAAACGAGGAATCGGAAGACGCAGAGACTTCCTGTTCGGGGTCAAGGGGGTTACTGGACATGCGGTTTTTCTCATTGTGACATAGACCGCGGGCGGGTTCGCCCCGCCCGGCCCGGCAGGGTGGGGCTGGGATCACGATCCGGGCAAGCCGGAGACTTGCCCGCCTCCGTCATGCAGTCAGCCGCGCGGGGACGCAGAAGTCTGCCCTGGGCCACGGGCGCCGGGGCCGGGGAGTGTCACTGGGGAGTGCTGGGGAGTGCTGGGTTGTGATACATCTTCAAGGACAACATCATGACCGCCCGCTGCCTGGTTTGGCTCTCTTCACTGGCGTTAGGCGCGGCGCAGCCGCAGCCATTCACCTGGACTCCTCAGAGCCGGCCGCTGTTCGCCGAAGCCGCGGTGGAAGTCTTGGGCACGGGCTTGCAGCCCGACCCGGTCGATGCGGGAATCTCCTGGGCGGCGCCGGCGCAGGCCGATGAATTCGTCATCGAGTACGTCACGATGGGCGGGCGCGCGTATCAGCCGGAACCGCACGGGCAACGGCTGGAATACTGGCGCGGCGGGGAATGGACGCCGCTGGCGGCGCGCGTGACCGTGGACCGGCGTGCCGCCGCGGCGCTCGCGCCGTTGCAGGGTTTTGGGTCGATTCGCTGGACGTACCGCTTCGCGCCGGTCACCACCACGCGCCTGCGCGTGGTGCTGGAGATCCCGGCGCAGAAGGATCCCGGACACCGGCTTTATGCCGTGCGCGGTGTCCAGGCGCGGTGGACCGGGCAACCCGCCCCCGCGCCGGGCCTGGCCGTTCCTCCCGAACCACCCCCGGCGCCGGCTTGGCTGCAACCCGGCGCGGACCTGGCCGCGGCGCCCGCCAGCCGCCAGAGCTTGCGGGATGGCTGGCGCGAAATCGAGTGGCCGTTCCGCGTCCTGGTGAATCGTTTCGCCGCTCCCGCCGGCACGGCGCCGCTGACGGCGCAGTGGTGGGACGGCCTGCGGTGGCGCGATGTCGAGTCCCACGGGGCCTCCTCTCCCGGGGAAGCGCGGTTTGTCCCTGTCGCGGCGCAGCGGTACCGCGCCCGCGCGGCTGCCGGCCCGCCGGCGCGGCTGCATGCGTTTCACGACGCGGAGGGGGCGCGCTACGCCGCGGATCTCCAGCATTCCCGCACGGACCTGCTGCACTCGCGCTTCGCAGCTTTGCCCAGCCCCGATTTGCAGGCCATGCGCGGGCTCCTGCTGCCGCTCCACTTCGCCCGGACCGCCATTGGACGCCCCGCCGATGAAGAAGAATGGATCGTGAACTGGAACGGGACCTTCCTTCAGTACGAGGGCCGCTTCGCGCCCGAGCCGCGAGACCGGTGGTTCGCCCCCGCCGCCGGCGCTCCGCCCGAGTTGTTCGGTGCGGGCGCCGCGTGGCCGCATACCTCTTACCGCGACGGTTACTTGCCAGCGACGCGCACCGTGCTCGCGCGCGGCGGCGTGCGCTTTACGCAAGACCTGCTGGTCACGGCCCCCGGCGACCCGTATTACGGCGCGCTCGCGGAGATCGCCGTCACCAACCTCACGGCCCGGCCCGCCACCACCGCGTTCACGCTGGCGATGGGCCGCCGGCGCGGGCAGCGCAGTCCCGGTCCGCGCTCGAGTCCGCTCGTCTACGCCCCGGAACCCACGGGCTACCGCTGGGATCCGGCGAGCCGCACCGTGGCGGGCGCCGGCGGCGAGACCGTGTTGCTGGCGGAAACGGCGGGCCAATGGCGCGGGACACCGCTCGAAAACCACTTGGTGTATCCGCTTACGCTGGCGCCCAAACAGACCGTGACGCTGCGCTTCTTCCTGCCGGATGTCTCGGCGCCGGTGCGCTCGTCCGGCGAGCTGGCGGGCTTTTCCTTCGCCCGTTCCGCGGCCGGGTTCGCCGCCTGGTGGCAGCGCAAGCTCACCGAAGGCATGACGGTGGATCTGCCCGAGCCCCACCTGAATGAGATCTTCAAGAACCTGCTGGCGCAGTCCCTGATCATTACCCTGGACGGCGAGAAGACGGTCCGCTACGGCGCGTATTTCTATGAGTCCTATTTCGGCATCGAGGAAGGATGGCCCGCGGTGGCGCTGGCCCAAGCCGGCTACCCCCGGGAAGCGCAGCAGATCCTGACGGCCATGCTGGCGCCCGCATTGATGGACAAAAAGAATTATCATCACCAGTACCGCAACGGTCTCGAACCGTGGTATGCGATCACCATCGCGCGGCTGACGGGCGGGCTGGACTGGCTGCGCCGTCATGCCGCCGACCTCGAGGCCGCCGCCGAGTGGACGCGGAAAGTCACGGGGGAGAACCGCGATCCGAAGTACGCCGGCCTGCTGCCCCGCCACGCGTACGGGGGCGACATTTCCACGCCCGCGTACAGTTTCTACGCGAACGCCACCTGCTGGCGCGGCTTGCGCGACACCGCGCTCGGGTTCCGCATGCTGGGCCAGACCGAAAAGGCCGCCCGTTACGAGCGGGAGGCGGAGCGTTACCGCACGCGTCTGCTCGAGTTCGCCGACAGCCTGGTGGACCGCTCGGCGGGGCTGCCGTTTCTTCCCATGTCGTTCGACATCGGCTCGGGCGGGGAGTATCGCGAGAAAGAGCCCCCGTACGCCTTCCTGGGCCTGGATACGCCGTCCACGCACACCTGGTCGTTTCTCGGCAACTATTGGAATCTGTTCGCGCCAATGCTGCTCGAAGTGAAGTTGTTCTCTCCCGAGGATCCCCGCTCGCGCTGGATTCCCGACTACATGGAGCAGCGCGGCGGCATCGCGGCGGGGTTGGTGCGCTTCACGGTGGGCCTGGACCAGATTTACGGCAAAGGCTATTACGAGAGCCTGCTCGAGCACGGGCGGCGGGACCGTTTCTGGACGTCGCTCTACGGCGTGCTGGCGCACGGCATGTCGGAGAACCTGTACAGTTTTCCGGAAGTCGCCGGCATCTGGCCGCTGCGAGCGGACAACGCCGCCTTGTGGCGGGAGACGCAGCGCTTTCTCTGGTATTGGTATTTTCACTGGAACTGGGGTTTCACCGGCGCCCAGATGTGCGAGGGAGAACCGCTCTCGGCCGGTCCGGGCATGGCTTTGCAATTGCTGCGCATGGCCCTGGTGCGCGAAACCGTGGAACAGCCCGCGCAGGATACGCTCCGCTTGCTGGACGGAGCGCCGCCGCACTGGTTTGCGCCGGGCAAGCGGATCGCGTTCCGCGGCGCGGCCACTTTTTTCGGCAAAGTCTCGCTGGAAGCCGCCACGGCGCGGGACGCGCTGGACGTCACGGTAGACTTCTCTCCGGGTTTTTCGGCGCGCGAAGTGATTCTCCGCCTGCCGCGGACGCCCCGCGCCGTCACCATCGGCGGCCAAGCGGCGGCCGCCGGGCAGGAGGTCCGGCTGCCTCCGCGCGGCCGAGTCCAGGTGAAAGCGGTCTTCTAATATGGAACTCGGATACCTGTACCTGATGGGCACGCTGGGCTGTTACACCATGCTGGGCATTCTGCATAAGATGGCGGACACGCGGCATTGCCGGCCGGTGGTGATCAACTTTCTCCTGTTCGGCTGGTCCGCCATGTTCGCCTATGCGCTGCTCGCCCGCCAGATGGGTCCGGCGCCCGCCATTCCCTGGGAGGTGTGGCGCATCGCCGTGCCGAGCGCGGCCTGCGCGGCGCTGGCGGTGCTGACGTTTCAGATCGGCATCCGGCACGGCAGCCTGGCCACCAGTTGGCTGATGCTGAGCTTGTCTTATGGCATTCCCACCCTGATTTCGCTGTGGGTTTTCGGGGAGCGGCTGAACCCGCGCAAAGGCTTCGCGCTCGTGGCGATCCTGGTGGCGATGCTCCTGGTGTGGAAAGACAAGACGCTCCAGGAGCGGGGGCGCTGAGATGTGGTTCCGCCTGATGCTGGTGGCGATGACCGCCAACGGATTCGCGCTGCTGGGCGCCAAGGTGCTGGCCGAAGCGGGACTGGGCGTGCGCTACAGCAGCCATTACCTGGCGGCGTGGTACGGCTGCGGATTCCTGCTGGCGCTCGCCATGAGCGCGCGGCGGGTGTCGCGCCCCTACTTGCGCGAGACGGTCATTGGCGCGGGAATGGCGCTGATGAGTTTCCTCGGACAAGCCTGTCTGGTGGGAGCGGTGTCGAACGGCGCGCCAGGGTATGTGGTGTACCCGGTGATCGCGGGCGCGACGATCTTCCTGGTGGCGCTGGCGGGCAGGCTGATCTTCCGCGAGCGCGTGGGACCGTACGGGATCGCCGGCATCGGGTGCGGCATCGCGGCGGTGGTGATTTTGAGCCTGCCGTGATACCTTCACAAGTCTTGACGACGACAACGGGAAAGTTGCTGGCCGGCCGGCGCGCGTTGGTGACAGGCGCGGCGCAAGGAATCGGCCGGGAGATCGCACGGCGCTTCGCGGCGGAAGGCGCGCAGGTGGCCGCGGTCGACATCGACGGTCCTGCCAATGAAGAGATTGCGGCGGAGATCCGCGCCGCGGGCGGATCCTGCCAGGCGATCAAAGCCGACGTAGCCGACGCCGAACAGGTCCGGCGCGCCGCCGCCGCCGCGGGCGCGGTCGACATCCTGGTAAACAACGCCGCCTCGGTACAGGGCGACGGGCGCTTGCATGAGATCGGCGAAGCCGTCTGGGACCGCCTGCTGGCGGTGTGCCTGAAAAGCGTCTATCTCTTCAGCCGGGAGGTCTTGCCGGGGATGATGCGGCGGCGGGACGGGGTGATCGTTTCGCTGAGCAGCGTCAATGCGCTCGCCGGCATTCACCTGGCCGCCTACACCGCGGCCAAGGGCGGCATCGTATCCCTGACGCGGCTGATGGCCCGCCAGTACGGAGGCTACGGGATTCGGGTGAACGCGATTTGTCCCGGAACCATTCTCACCGAAAGCTCGCGGGCGGCCTACGACGCCGCGCCGCGCCTCCGCGAGGAACTGCGCGCGCTGTATCCCGCCGGCCGTTTCGGCGAGCCGGCGGACATCGCCGCGTGCGCTCTCTTTTTGGCGTCTCCAGAAAGCCGGTTCATCAACGGCGCGGCGCTGGTGGTGGACGGCGGGATGACCGCGATGTACCGCCTCGCCTCGCTGGATCCCCCGGATGCGGATGGCTGAACGGATCCAGCAGGCGCCGCACGCAGTGGCGGTCGAACGGGCGCTGGCGATCCTGGAAGCGCTCGACGAATCGCGCCGCGGGCTGACCCTGTCCGAACTCAGCCGCAAACTCGCCATCCCCAAAAGCACCACGCACGTCCTGTTGCAGACGCTCGAGCGCTTGCAATACGCCGAGCGCGACGAAGGCGGGCGGCGGTACCGCATCGGCCTGCGGACGCGCATCCTGGGGCACGGCATGGCGCGAGGCTTCACCCTAGCCGACGTGGCGCTGGCGCCCATGCAGCGGCTGGCGGAGGAATTGCGCCTGACCAGCCACCTGGCCGTGCTGGACGGACTGCAAGGCGTCTACGTGCAGAAGGTCGAGCCGCCGGGGCTGATCCGGTTCGGCACGCACATCGGCAAACGGATGGACCTGCACTGCACCGCAGTCGGGAAGGTGCTGATCGCTTTCGCTTGCCCGGAAACGCAGCAGCGGTTTCTGGCCAAAGGCGCGTTTCTCCGCCATACGCCGCGGACGATCGCCACCGCGGACGCGATGCGGCAGGAAATCGCCCGGGTGCGGCGGCTGGGTTACGGGGTCGACAATGAAGAGGAAGAAGGCGAAGTTCGCTGCTTTGCGGTGCCGGTATTCTACCCCGGACTGCGGGCACCCGCCGCGCTGAGCGTCACGGGCACCACGGGCCAACTGCCGATGAGCCGTGGCAGCGAGGTGCTGGCGCATTTACGCCGGGCCGCCCGCGAAGTGGAGGAGGCCGCACCCGCGTCCCTCGGCCGGAGCGAGAACGCATGAGCGAACCCCAGATGCTGATTCCCGCGCTGGTGGCGGTGCTGGCGTGGCCCGCGGCGGGGCAGCCCGCGAAACCCGCCTGGTCCGCCTCCGTGCAACTGGCGCTCGAGCACACGCGGCCGCTGAAGCATCCACGCGGAAGCAGGCTGCCCCTCTACTTGTGGCCCGCGATGGGACCCGGCCGGCTTGACGGCGCCACAGCCGAGACCTTGGTCAGGCAGCTCAACGACCGCGGCGTCGGCCTGGTCTCCAACTGGAACCATGCGCGGTTCGAAGCCAGCCTCGCCGAGGCGCTGCCTGTGGCCCGCGCCCAGAAAAAACTTGGCCTGCCCGTCAACGTAAACGCCACCGCGTAGCTGTATGCGTTTTTTGACGGCACGGAAGCGACCGCGCACCTGGACGCGCAAGGCAAGCCATTTTTTGACGATTCCTTCGGCAAGGTGAAAATGGGTTGCCCGTTCCGGCTGGAGCACCGCATCGCGCCCATCCGGGAGCGGGTCCGCCGCTTCGCCGAGGCCTACGCCCGCGAGGGGCTGCCCGTGGACTTTGTGTTCGCCGATTGGGAAGTCGACGGGCCCCTCGAGTGGAACCGCGCCCACGAGGTGGCCAAACGGTGCGCCGAGTGCCGCAAGCGCCTGCCGCAACTCGACGATTTCCTCGCCTATCAGCAGGAACTGCGCCGGCTGCGGAGCCGCCTGCAACGGCTGGCCTACGCCGAGCCGATTCTGCGGCTGCACCCGGCCGCGCTGGTGGGCAATTACGCCGTCTATCCGCACTCCGGCTGGCGCTACTGGTACGACTACTTTGAGAAGTACGTGGAGGGACAGCCCGCCCTGCGCGAACAGCGCGCCCGCTACCGGCACTGGGCGAACGATTTCGAAGATTCCGGCTACACCTTCGCGATGCCGGTCATCTACCCCTGGTCGTGGACCTGGAATTGGTACGACTTCGAGCCGGGAGACTACCGGTGGTTCTACAACGGGCTGCTCGAGGGGTCGAGCGCGGGCCGGCATACGCCGCCGCACATTCCGATCATTGCGTTCGTCCACTGGCACACCGTGGACGTGGGCCTGAGCGAGCGCGAAGGAAAACCTCCCGCCGGCGCGCAGCCCGCCGTCCAGATGAGCGAAGGCGTCTACCAGGAATTGCTCTGGCACCTGCTGCTGCGCGGCGTGGACACATTTTTCCTGTGGGCTACCGAGAAGGAGTACCGCAAGGAGGTCGAACTGTTGCACCCGGTCTGGGCCGCGGCGCAGGAGTACGGAGAGTTTCTGGACAAGGGCGTGCCGATTACGTTCGAGACTCCCAACCGCCCCGGGCCGGTAGTCTCGGGGCTCCGCCTGGGCCGGCGGGTGCTGGTGCGGCGGACGGACTTCACGGCGCGCCGCGAACCGGTCACCGTGCGCGTGGTGGATCGCGGCCTCCGCGTCGCGGCCGCCCCGGGGCGATGCCAGATCCTCACCCTCCCCGAGTGACCGCGGGGTGCCCCTCTGCTGCTAGAGCAGGGTGGCGTCCATGCTGTCATCCGAGCCCGCGCCATTCAGGCTGGGCGTCACCGGCGGCAGAGACGAGTTCTCGCGCGCAAGGAAAGCCTGGAGCTGCTCGCGCGAACCCTCGAAGAAGCAATCCAGGAATTGTTGCAGCGCCGCGCGCTGCAACGTTTCGCGGGACACCGCCGGGGTGTAGAAAAACGCCCGCCCCACTTTGCGCCGCGAAACCACGCCTTTCCGCGCCAGCCTTTCGAGCAGCGTCATCACCGTGGTGTAAGCCAGCGGGCGCGAGGCCGACACCACCCGCCGCACATCCGCCACATTGCCCTCCCGCAGCGCCCAGAGCGCGTTGAGGCAAATCATTTCCAGCGGCGGAGGCACTTCGCGCGGCATGGATTCAGTCTCCGTTGGCGTCCGCCTCGGGGCGGGTTGCGTTCAGCAATTTCGCGGCGAACGGACTCAATTCGCGGGCCGGCGGCGCCGGACGGTCCACCGGCTTGGGCGCAGCCGCCGGTCCCTTCAAATACTTCTCTTTCTTGAGCAGCGCGCGGTCCAGCGAGGGCTGATACGCGGTGAACTCCCCCTCCACCAGCGAGTCGCGCTCCACCAGGGCCTGCGCACAGGCCATTTTGGAATCCAGATCATCCAGATAGTGCAGCAGCAGCGCCTCGGCGAATTGCGGCACCTTCGGCGAGCCAAACTCCAGATGGCCGTGATGGCTGACGATCATGTGTTCCACCAGCGTGCGCAGCCTTGGCGGGAAATCAGGCAGGGTCCGCAGCTTGTCTTCCACCACCCGCAACCCGATCAGCAAGTGCCCAAGCAATTGCCCCTCGGCCGAGTAGCCGAACGCACGCTCGTAGTTTAGTTCGTAAATCTTGCCGATGTCATGCAGGATGGCGCCCGTCAACAGCAGGTCCGTATCGATGTGCGGGTAATGGCCGTCCATCAGGCGCACAAGTTTGCACAACGACAGCACGTGCTCGATCAGTCCGCCGAGGTAGGCGTGGTGGATGCTCTTGGCCGCGGGGGCGGTCTTGAACCGCCGCGCGATCTCCGGATCGTCAAAGACGGCGGTGAGCAGCGCGCGCAGATGTGCGTTGCCGATCCCGGCGATCACCTGGCGCAGTTCGGCCAGCATCTCGTCCTGATCCCGCGCCGAGGCGGGAAAGTAATCGGCGAACTCCACTTCGTCGTCGCTCACGCGCTGCATTCGGTGGATCGTCAATTGCGGCCGGTTATTGAAGACCTGCACCTGGCCTTTCACCTTGACGAAGTCGTCGCGGTCGAAGGTCTCCATGACTTCGGCAACGTTGTCCCACATCTTGGCGTCCAGTTCGCCGGTCCGGTCCGCCAGACTCAAGGAAAGGTAGGGATCGCCGGACTTCTTTTGCCGAATCTCCTTGCTCTGCACCAGAAACGTAGTGTGGACGGCTTGGTTGGGTTCGATATCTCTAACAAACGGCGATTTCATCGGTTCTGCTCGCGCGGCCCAGACGGATCAAGACCAAGACTGGTTCAGGGCTTGGCGGCCTGTGTACTGGCGGCGTCCGGCGTGGCGGCTTCAGCGGCCGGCCGCCCCTTGCCACCCGGAATCGGGACTATCCACAGCAGCTTGCGCTTCCGCCGCGCGGCGACTTCCGCCTTGGTGGTCGTCTCCGGCCGTAACTGCGCCGGATCGCGCCACGAGGTGTCCTTGCCCGGCGCCGCGCCGCTATCGACAAAGCCATCCCGGATCTCCAGGAAGGCCTCCTGCCGCAACTTGGTCAGGTATTCCCGCACGCGCGGCTCCATGCGCGGCATGTAAAGGCGCTCCATCACCTCGTTTTCCACTTCCTGTAAGGATGCCTGTCCCGCCTCGTGCCGTTCTTCCAGCCGGACGATCAGAAAGCCGCGGTCGGTCTTGATGGGATCACTGACGAAATTGCGCCGTTCGGCGAACACCAGTTTCTCGACGTCGTCGCGCAGTTCGCCGCGCTTGAACCAGCCGATCTCGCCGCCGTTTTTGGCGCTCTCACTGTCGGAGTGGTCCCGCGCCAGGTCGCCAAACTTTTCACCCTTCCGCGCGCGCGCCACCAAGTCCTTGGCCTTCCGCTCGATCAAGTTGATCTGGGCGGGCGTCTTGCCTTCCGTCGACAGGAAGATCTCCCGCAGGAACACTTGCTCCTCACGGACGAACTCGTGCTTGTGCTCCTCGTAATATTTCTCCATCTCCGCTTTGGAGATGGCGATCCGGCCTCCCACCTCCTGCTGGACCACGCGCCGGGTCAGCAGAGAGTTCTTCATCTGCTGTTTGAAGTCCTCGAAGGGCACGCCGGACTGCTCGCGGACGTATTGATGGAACTTGTCCGTATCGGCGATTTTGGCTTGCAGTTGGATCTCGGCCAGTTGCCGCGTCACCTCCGGATCCACGTTGATGCCCAGTTCTTTGCCCTTCTGCACCAGCAGCAACTGGTCGATTTGATCCCGCAGGACATTGCGCTCGCGATCCCGCAGGATTTTCTCCACCTCGGCGGCCGGCACCCGCTGTTGCTGTAGTTCCGCGCGGAGAGTTTTGCGCATCCGCTCTATTTCGCTGAGGGTGATAATGTCGCCGTTCACTTTCGCGACAATCTGTTCGATCATGCGCACGTCCCCGGCGTAAACACCGGCAGCCAACAAACACAGGCAGCCCAAACGACCCAAACGCATATCTTTATTATCCAACAGCCGCTACACGCTTCCGGACGGGTCTGCGCGGGCGGCCGCGCAGGTAGCGCTTCCAATCCGCCTCCGCCCCCGGCCGGTCGAATTGCTCTCCCCAAAGGCGGCGGAACTCGCCGATTTTCGCGGTGACGCGCTCCTTCATCAGTTCTTCGATCGCGGGGCGGTTCGCTAGCCGGGCAATGGTGGCCAGGTCGTTGAGTTCGCCCAGCAGTTGCTGGATGCCGCGGAGCGAGTCCAGCCGCCGCTTGAGTCCCGCGCCATAGCAGGGCTGGAAAAGTTCCAGGGTGTAGCGCAGGCGTTTGGTGCGGATCCGGAACTGGTGCGCCTCGGCGGGACCGGAATCGGCAGCGGCCAGCGCGCGTCCCGCGGAGAAGAAATCGGCCGCCAGTGCCGGAAGGCGCGCTGCCGCGTTGGCCGCCGCGGAGCGGGATCGCAGCCACCGGATGGAGGCATTTTTCTTCATGGCGCAGTCTCCGCCAGGCCCAGCCGCCGGCGCCATTTCTCCCAGGCGCGCTTCTGGTCTACCCGGTCCAGGAGCTTGCGCAGCGCCGCCTGCGCCCGCTTCCGGGTTTGTTTGAGTTCCGCGGCGAACGCCTCCTGGTCCGGGAGGGGATTGAGGGCGAGATACTCGAGGGCGATATCGCAGTCGCGCGGCAGTCCCGCGGCGCGCCGCAACCGGGTCACGCGTTTACGCACCCGCCGCGCCGCGCCCGGCGGGAACAGGCTCTCGAACACATCCAGACACTGCGCCAGGCGCCGCACGGCGACTCGCAAGTCGTGAATCGAGTCCGGATCGCCAGCGGCGCGAACCCGGCCGATTTGTTTCACCAGGTTGGCCAGCAGCGCGCTGGCCTGCCTTGCCGCGTAGACAGGAAGCCGGTCGGTGGAACGCGGTTTGATCACCCGGATTTCCTCGCTACTGTCAGGTTACGCCCGTAGACCTGACGGAAGGCGCTGGCGGCCTGCTGGGCGGCCCAAATCTCGAGATCCGCGTCCGGTAAACAGTCGGCGATCAGGTCGACGCGGTCGCCGTTCAGGCGGCACTCGACGGCGTGGACCGCTTGCCGCTGGCCACGTTCCAGCGCATCGGCGATCCGCAGCAGCGGCGTCAGCAGGCGGACCGCCTGCTGCTGTTCGGCGGAGAGCGCCGCATACGACGGGTGGAGCGTGGTGGGCATCGACTTGCGGTGATAGCGGCAAAGGTGGGCCACCGTTTCCCGTTCGGCGTCGGTGAATCCCGGCAGGGGCGAGTTCGCCACCAGGTAATAGGAGTGTTTGTGATGCCGCGAGTCGCTCACGTAATGGCCGGTATCTTTGAGCAGGGCCGCCGCCTGGAGCAGCTTGCCATACGCGCGGGCCAGGCCGTGCAGAGGCGCGGTGCCGGTGAACAGCGCGTGCGCCAGTTCCGCCACCCGGCGGGCATGGCGGAGTTCCACCCCATACCGGCGCGCCACCTGCTCCACCACCCGGCGCTCCTCCGGCGCCAGCATCGACTTTTCGCGGCCGACGCCGCGGGCGAACAGGTCCGCGATGATCCCGTCGCGCACGCCCCCGGCCGAGTAGTAAAACGCCGGCTGGTGGAAAGCCTCCATGACCTGCCACAGCACCGCCACGCCCGGGATGATGATTTCCGCCCGGCGCGGACCGATCCCCGTGATTCTCCGCCGCCCGTCCAGGTCGCGCGTGGTCACCTGCTCGTAGAGTTTCCGCACCTGCTTCAGCGTGGCCCGCAGGCGGTCCGCCCGGTCGCGGTCGGACCGCGGAATCCGGTTGGCGGCGCAGACCACGGCGCTCGCCGAGGCCGACGTCGCGATCATCCGGTCCAGCCCTGGGCGCATCAGCGTCTCCAGCGGGCGCGCCAGTTTCTGGGCGATATACTCATTGAGCCGGTGCAATTCGGCGTCCGTGGGCGGATCGTGTTCAAGGAACATGCCGGTCAGCCGGACCGCGCCCAGGGGCTTGGAGAAGGATTCCACCAGCGCGCCGCGGTCGCTGACCATCAGTTCCGCACTGCCACCCCCGATGTCGATCATGAGCAGCCGCTTGTCCCGATGCGGCCAGCGCAGTTGCACGCCGAGGTGGATCAGCCGCGCCTCCTCGGCGCCGGAAATCACTTCCACCCGGGCGCCGATGGCCTGTTCGGCCACGGTCCGGAACTCGTCCTGGTTGCGCGCATCCCGCACGGCGCTGGTGGCCACCACGCGCACGCCGTCCAGGTCGAAGCGCGCACAAGTGCGCGCGAACCGCGCCAGCACCTGCTCCGTCAAGGCCATCGCGTCCGGCGTCACCCGCTCGGACGCAAACACGCCCTCGCCGAGCCGGGTGACCTCGCGGTCGGAGGCCAGAATCCGGTAGCGGGGCGCGGCGCCGTCGGCGGACGCCTCGATCTCGGTCACTTCCATCCGGATCGAGTTGCTTCCAATGTCGACGGCGGCGTAGCGCGGCATCCCGATCCCTCATCATACGCCGCGTCCCGGCCGCCCGGCGGCCGTGATATCCTGCGGTCCGGAGGCGATGCCCGCCAACCTCACCCCGGACTACCTGGAGGCGGAGCGCGAATATCGCCGCGCGGAGACACCCGCTGCCCGCATCGTGGCCCTCGAGCGCATGCTGGCCACCCTGCCCAAACACAAGGGCACGGAAAAGCTCCAGGCGGACATCCGCCGCAAACTTTCCCAGGCGCGCAAGGAAAGCGGCAAGAAAAGCGCCGCGCACGCCGCGCCGTTTTACCTGGTGCGGAAGGAAGGCGCGGGCCAGGTGGCGCTGGTGGGGCCGCCCAATGCGGGCAAGAGTCAACTGGTCAGCGCGCTGACGCACGCCCGTCCGGAAGTCGTGCCATTTCCCTTCACCACACACGCCCCCGTGCCGGGCATGATGAGTTTCGAGGATGTCCAGATCCAGTTGGTGGATCTGCCGCCCATCAGCCGCCACTTCACCGAACCGTGGCTGCCGCAGGCGCTGCGCACCGCCGACCTGTTCGTGCTGGTGGCGGACCTGGGCGACGGCGACGTGCTGGACGGAATCGACTGTGTTCTGGAGACGCTCGCCGGCTGGCGGCTTCCCCCGCCCGCTTTCCTGGCGGCGAACAAGCGGGACCTGCCCGGCGGGGAAGCCGCTTTCCAGGCGCTCGCCGAACTGTACGGTTCACGCCTGCCGTGCCTGGCCATTTCCGCGGCAACCGGCGAGAACCTGGACGCGTTTCGCAAAGCCGTGTTCGCGGCGCTGCGGGTGGTGCGGGTGTATACGAAGGCGCCCGGCAAGAAGGCCGATCTGGGCGCACCCTACGTCCTGCCGCGCGGATCCACGGTACTCGACGCTGCGCGCCATGTGCACAAGGATTTCGCCGAGCACCTGCGCTACGCGCGGTTGTTCCACGCCGCGGGCGGCCAGGACGGACTCATGGTCGAGCGCGCCCATCAGGTCGAGGATGGCGACATACTCGAGTTCCACATTTGAACCTGCGCCGGTTCTTGGGTCCGGGGAGGAAACCGCGCGCTAGAATGACAACGTGACGCGGCGCTCCCTGGACAGTCCGGCGACCTTGAGCGGCCTGCCGGTCGAGCGGATCTACCCTGCGGATGCGGCCCGGCTTCCCGAGCCTCCGGGCGAGTACCCCTATACCCGCGGCATCCACCGGACCATGTACCGCGGCCGGCTGTGGACCATGCGCCAGTTTGCTGGCTTCTCGACTCCGGAGGAAACCAACGAGCGTTACCGCTACCTGCTGGCGCAGGGGCAGACCGGCTTGAGCGTGGCCTTCGATCTGCCGACGCTGATGGGCTACGACGCGGACGACCCCATGGCCGCCGGAGAGGTGGGCAAGTGCGGCGCCCCCGTCAGTTCGCTGGAAGACATGGAGATTCTGTTTGCCGGCATTCCGCTCGGCGAGGTCACCGTGTCGATGACCATCAATTCTCCCGCGGCCGTTTTGTGGGCCATGTATCTGGTGGTGGCGGAAAAGCAGGGCGTCGCCTGGGACCGGGTCGCGGGGACCTTGCAGAACGACATTCTCAAAGAGTATATCGCCCAAAAAGAGTATCTGTATCCCCCTCGTCCCTCGATGCGGCTGGTCACCGACACGATCGAATTTGGCGCCCGCCACACGCCGCGGTTCAACCCGATTTCGATCAGCGGCTACCACATCCGCGAAGCTGGCTCCACGGCGGTCCAGGAACTGGCGTTCACGCTGCGCGATGGTCTCGAGTATGTGGATTGGGCGCTGGCGCGCGGCCTGGCGATCGACGAATTCGCGCCCCGGCTCAGCTTTTTCTTCAACGCGCACAACGACTTTTTCGAGGAGATCGCCAAGTTTCGCGCAGCGCGGCGGCTCTGGGCCCGCCTGATGCGCGAGCGTTATGGGGCGCGAGAGGAACGGAGCTGGAAGCTGCGGTTTCACGCGCAGACCGCGGGCTGCTCGCTCACCTGGCAGCAACCTTTCAATAATGTCGCCCGGACCACGTTTCAGGCCCTGGCCGCGGTGTTGGGAGGAGCGCAGTCGCTCCACACCAACTCGCTCGATGAAGCCTACGCCCTGCCCAGCGAACACGCGGTGACGCTGGCGTTGCGCACCCAGCAGGTGCTGGCCGAGGAAAGCGGCGTCCCGGCGGAGCCGGATCCCCTTGGAGGGAGCGGCTATCTCGAACGGCTCACGGACCAGATTGAAGAGGCCGCCCTCGAGTATATGGATCAAATCGACCGGTTGGGGGGCATGATTCCCGCCATCGAGCAGGGCTTCCCGCAGCGGGAGATCGCCGAGGCCAGTTACCGCTACCAGCGGGCCATCGAGTCCGGTGGTAAGATTGTGGTGGGCGTAAACGCTTTCGTTTCCCCGGCCGGTGAAGGTGTCGATCTCTTGCGGGTCGACCAGGAGGCGCAGTCGCGCCAAGTCAGCCGGTTGGCGCGGTTGCGTGCGCGGCGGCACCGTACCCGGTTCGAGCATGCGCTGGCGGCGCTGCAAGGCGCGGCGCGTGGCTCGGCGAACACCATGCCCTTTATCCTGGAAGCGGTTCGTGCCTACGCGACGGTGGGAGAAATCTGCCGGGCGTTGGGCGAGGTGTTTGGCTCCTACCAGGAGGCCTGCACCGTCTAGACGGCGGCGATGCCGCCGCCGCGGAGCGGCTCAAGACTGGAGATGGGAAGAATTCGAGTATTGGTCGCCAAGCCCGGGTTGGACGGGCACGACCGGGGCGCCAAAGTGGTGGCGCGCGCGCTGCGCGACGCTGGCATGGAGGTGGTTTATGCCGGGTTACGGCAGACGCCGGAAATGATTGTGGAAACCGCGCTCGCTGAGGACGTGCAGGTGATTGGCTTATCCGTGCTGTCCGGAGCGCATAGTGAACTGGTAAGCCGGGTGCGGAAACTGCTCGACGCCGAGGGCCTGGAGCAGGTCGGCCTGGTGGTCGGCGGGACCATCCCGGACGCCGATGCCGACCAGTTGCGAAAGCAGGGGGTCGCCGCGGTCTTCCAGCCGGGCGCCTCGCTGGAGCAAATCGTCGCGGAAGTGCGAAAGGCTGGAGGGTTGCGCGCATGAGTTCCCGTCCGTCCGTCCCGAATTTTGGTAAAGGAATGCATTCGATGCAGGAAAAGTTGAAAATTGCGGTGTTCATCGACTTCGACAATATTGAAATTGGCGTCAAGTCGACACTGCAACGTGAGTTTGACGTGGCGGCGGTGCTGGACGCGCTGAAGGAGCGCGGCGAGATCGTCACCAAAATCGCCTATGCGAACTGGGGCCGGCAAGATGCGTCGACCCGGCAGATGGCCGAGCACGCGGTGCAGATGGTGCAGCGCGACCCGTCGCCGCGCGGAGACAAGAACGGCGCCGACATCAATCTGTCGCTGGACGCCCTGGAAATGGCGTTCACGCACGATCACATCAACGCGTTCGCGATCGTCAGCGGCGATAGCGACTTCATCGCGCTGGTCAACAAACTGAAGCAGTATAACAAGACCGTGTTCGTCGTGGGCGGGCGGGCGTTCACCAGCACCATCTTGCAGCGCAACTGTCACGAGTTCATCTCGTATGAATCGCTGCTCGACGACGGGCCCCGTGCGCGGCGCGGACAGGCTTCCAGCGGCGGACAGAGCCAGGGGCAGCCGTCCGGACACGGGCAAGCGGCCGCGCCGGCACAGGGAGACCGCGGAGGCGGACGCAAGTCCCCGCCGCTCGACCTGGCGCTGGCGATGCCGCTGGTCGACCGGGCGCTTCAGGCGCTCGAGCGGCGCGAAGTGCGCCCGCAACTCGGCTTGCTCAAGTCCACGATGCTGCAACTGGATTCCGCCTTCAGTGAGCGCCAATACGGATGCGGATCCTTCAGCGAGTTTGTGGAAAAACTCCATAAGGCCGGCCATATCCACGTGACGGGCAGCGAAGGGCGCTATCTGATTACCCGCCGCGGTGTGGAAGCCGAGAAGAAGGCGGCCCGGCCCGAGGAAGCGATCCCGACCCTTCGGGATGTTCTCGAAAACCACCGGATTGACATTGACGAAGGGGTGGCGCTGGAACAGTTGTCGGAGTGGATGCGCGAGGACGCGCCCGGGTTCGATTGGAAAGCGTTTGGTTTTCAGGAGTTTACGGAACTTCTGAACTTTGCCCAGGACAAGCTGCTGGTGCGTTTGCAGCCCTCCGAGGAAGGCGGGCTGACCGTCTTCCTGGGCGCCGAGTTCCATCCGCCCGCGCTGCCCGAACCTGTCGCCGAACCGGAGCCCGAGGAAGAGGTGGACGAGCCGCAGCCGATCGTGCCCGGCCAGCCCACTGCGGTTCCCGTCGAAGACGAACCACCGCCCAAGCCCAAACGAGGCGGCGGGCGGAAAAAAGCCGCGGCGGCCGGCACTGCCCCGGCGCGTCCGCGCCGCCCCCGCAAGAAACCTCCTGTCGGCGTAATGACCTAGGCCGAGATCTGATTGGGAAACGCCGGGGAAGGGGGAAATGCCTCCCCCGCGCGGCAACACGGTCCCGCGTTTTCGCGGGTTGCCGCCCGTCGTGGGGCAGTCTCCGGCTTGCCCAGAACTTTCATTCGCTCCCCCGCCACCGCGCCGGTCAGGAGGCGCGGAAACATCCGTCTTCCCCTTCACCTCAAGCCATGCGGCAGGTCATGGACAATCTCCGAGCCGCACCCGGCCGCGGAGAGGTCAGAAGACCGGTCCTCCGCCCGCGCGGGGCGGCCCGCAAAGTCGCCGGGAACCACTGGTCTCGAAGGCGCTAGAAGAAAAATCCGCAGGCTGGTGCGTCGCTTGTTTTTCAAGAACCGCGCGCGCGCTCGTAGGCGGCGGCCAGCCGGAACATGGCCGCTTCCTGAAAATGGTTGCAGAGGATCTGCATGCCCACCGGCAGTCCTTCCGCCGTACGGCCGCACGGCACGCTCATACAGGGGATGCCCGCCAGGTCGCCGGTAATGGTGTAGATGTCCGAAAGGTACATTTCCAGCGGGTCGTCGATCTTCTCGCCGATCTTGAAGGCCGGAGACGGCGACACCGGCGCGACGATCGCATCGACCTCGGCGAACGCGTTCTGGAAATCCCGTGCGATCAGCGTGCGGACTTTCTGGGCTTTCAGGTAGTAGGCGTCGTAGTAACCGGCGCTCAGCACGTAGGTGCCGAGCATGATGCGGCGCTTGCACTCCGCGCCGAATCCGTCGCCGCGCGTCTGGCGGTACATGTCGATGAGCGACTGCGCCTGCGGCGACCGCCAGGTGTACCGCACGCCGTCGTACCGCGCCAGATTGGAGCTGGCCTCGGCGGTGCAGATGATGTAATAGCAGGCGATGGCGTAACCGGTGGCGGGCAGGGAAATCTCGCGCACCTGGCAGCCCAGCTTTTCCAGTTGCGCCACGGCGCCGTAAATCAGATCTCCGGTTTCGCTGGCCAGCCCCGCGAAGTATTCCTTGGGCAGGCCGATCTTCATGCCGCGGACGCTTTCCCCCAGCGAGGCGGTGTAGAGGGGAACCGGGGCGAAGGCGGACGTCGCGTCCCGCTCGTCGCGGCCGGCGATCACCTCGAGCAGCGTCGCGGCGTCCTTCACGTTGCGGCCGAAGGGCCCGATATGATCGAGCGAACTGGCGAAGGCCACCAATCCGAACCGGGAGACCCGGCCGTAGGTCGGCGTGACGCCGACGACGCCACAGAAGGAGGCGGGCTGGCGAATGGAGCCTCCCGTATCCGAGCCCAGCGAGACCACCGCGGTGCCCTGGGCCACCACCGCCGCCGAACCGCCACTCGATCCGCCGGGCACCCGGTCGGGCGCCACCGGGTTGCGGACGGGGCCGAAAGCGGAGTTTTCGTTGGAAGAACCCATGGCGAACTCGTCGCAGTTCGCCTTCCCGAGGATGACGCCGCCTGCCGCTTCCAGGCGCTCCACGGCGGTGGCATCGTACGGCGGCACATAATTCGCCAGCAGGCGGGAGCCGCAGGTGGTGCGCAGACCTTTGGTGACAATGACGTCCTTGACGGCGATGGGCACCCCGGCCAGCTTGCCGGGCGGTTCGCCTGCGGCCAGTTGCTGGTCCACCCGCCGGGCGGCCGCCAGGGCGCGCTCGGGCGCAAAGTGCAGATAGGCGTTCGTGCGCGGGTTCTCCCGCTCGGCGAAAGCCAGCGCGGCCTGCGCCAGTTCGGCGGCGCTGAACTCGCGCTGCCGGAGGCCCTCATGAATGCGGTCGATGGTCAGGCTGGCGATATCCATGGGCGGAGACTAGCGTTCAATTACCTTGGGGACTTTGAAATGGCCAGCGCCGGCTTGGGGGGCGTTGGCCAGCGCCGCTTCCGCGCCGAGCGGCGGTTTTTCGCGGTCCGGCCGGAGCGTGGCTGTTTCCTCGGCCTCATACAGCACTTGCGCCATGGGCGGGACATCCGAGGTGTCGAGTTCGTTGAGCTTATCCATGTGCTCCAGCACGCTCGACAGTTCCGCGGTCATACGCAGAACCTCTTCGTCGGTGAGCCGCAGATTCGCCAGATCGGCCACGTAGCGGACTTCGGTTTCGGTGATCTTCACGCGGTTTCCTTCCTGCGGGAAGCAAGGTAGAGACGGCGCAGGACCGGGTCGGCGATGCCGGCCGCTTCCTCGAACAGGCCGGCCTGGCGCGGGTCGGACCGCGCCGCGCGTTGCGGTTCCCGGCGCGGCGGCGACACCCGGAATTCGATGTGGTCTACAAAGTCCGCGCCCGTCTGCTGGCGGAGTTTGTGGACAATCTGGCCGCGCATAGCGAACAACTGACGCTGCCAAACGGCGTCGTCCACTCCTACGACCAGACGGTTGCGGACCAGGCGCTCGGCGCGGGCATGCCGGGCGATCCGTGCTCCCACCACGCCCCGCCAGGCCGCGCAAATCCAAGCTTCCAGCGCGGCAGGATCCTGGGCCGTGGCAAACGTGCGGAGGACTCGGGCGGCGCGCAACATGGCGGGTATGGGAACTGCGATTGTAACATCAGCGGACCTTCTCGGATGGCGAAAACCTGCTGCGCAGAATTGTCCAATGCAAGATGAGCATGAAATGGGTGCCAGGCCGGGGGTGGTTTCCAATGCAAGATGAGTATGAAATGGGGAAGCATGGAGTAGGCGTGGCGCGGCCGGGTGCAAGTGCATATGCGGAATGCCGAGAGCCTCAGCCAGGAAGCGATCCGGGAGTTTCTCACCTGGAGCGAAGGGATCGAGTTTGCCGGGTGCGGTCGGGAGGAGAAG